>Ga0310690_10009723_pt1 | contig 12040 bp, 9 predicted proteins | sample AusTroGonzalo_MG_2_FD_207661 | JGI IMG/M metagenome (GOLD analysis project Ga0310690, IMG submission 207661) | Bovine rumen microbial communities from tropical cattle in Woodstock, Queensland, Australia - Gonzalo_04 (v2) (version 2) | ecosystem: Host-associated > Mammals > Digestive system >...
GCACCCTGGATGGCTGCGTCGAGCCACTCCTGACGCTTCTCTACCTTATTATATAATGTGGCAAGCATCCACACTTCGCGGCCTTGCAGCCAGATGAACTTGTCGGTATCATACACTTCGCCGTTGCGCTCGATGCAGGTGAAGTAGCCACCAAACTCTTTATCAATACTGTTTTCCATCCAGAAGGGCATCACCCTATCCAACAGTTCGCTCTTGTACTGAGCGGCAAGAAGATTAAAATCTACCATGATATTTACTATTTGACGATTTACTTTATTTACTTTTTATTTACTATTGAACTATTTGTCACACTTTCCTTGGGAGAAGGATGGGGTAAAGCTTGCCAGCCAAGCCACCAATACGCTTACCACAATGCCTGTTGCGCCGAAGAGGAAGAAGTTGACATCCGTGTAGAGGTGCATCAGGAGTACCACCAGTTCGCCCGCGATGAAGCCTGTCAGAGCTGACCAGCCCTTGATGCGAGGGATGAAGATGGCCATTACGAACAGACCTCCGAGACCGCTCGTGAGCAAGCCAAGGATGGTGTTGAAGTAGTCGAGCAGCGACATGATGTCCCAGGTTGCCATCAGCAGAGCGATGCACAAGCCCATCATACCGCTGACGATACAAGTCCAGCGGGCCACGCGAAGCAGAGTCGCATCCTTGATGCTGGGACGGAACCTCTGCACGAAGTCAACGCTAAAGGCTGTGCTGACGCTGTTGATGTTGCTCGATATGGTGCTCATTGTTGCGGCAAAGATGGCGGCAATGAGCAGCCCGGCTATGCCTGCGGGCATCTGGCTCATCATGAAGAAGGGGAAGATGGCATCGCCTTGCTGCATCGTGATGTCAAGACTTTGCGGATGTGTCTTGTAGAAGGTGTAGAGGCCTGTGCCGATGAAATAGAAGGCGACAGAGATGAAGACGCTCATGAAGCCATTGACCAGGATGCTTCGGCCTGCACTCTTCTCGTCCTTTGTGGTCATGTAGCGCTGGATGACCGTCTGGTCGCTCGTATAGGAAATCAGGTTGTTGGCTATGCCGCCACCCAGGATGGCTACCCAGAACGTGACGCGACGATAGTCCATGCTCCATACGAAGAGGCGCAACTTATCGTTATCGACAGCCAATTGCCAAGCCCCCGAGAAGCCGCCTTCCGTATTGCCCCAAAGGTAAAGGGCAGCAAAGATAGCTCCACCAACAAGGATGCACCCTTGTACCACATCGCCCCAGATGACTGCTTCCACGCCGCCCATCGTACAATATATAATGGTAACAAGGCCCATCAGCACAATACATAGGTAGATATCGATGCCCGTGACTGCGGTCAGGGCAAGCGAGGGCAGGTACATGACTAATGCCATACGCGCCACCATGAAGATGCAGAACAGGGCAGAAGCCATCAGACGGGTGGCTGCGTTGAAGCGGTCTTCGAGGATGGCATAGGCCGAAGCTGCCTTGCTCCTGCGGAAGTAGGGCAGGTAGTACCATATCACGGGGAAGCCCACAACAGGTATCATCCAAAGCATCGGGTAGTAAGTCCAGTCGGTGGCATATGCCTTGGCGGGTATTGCCATATAGGTGATGGCGCTGAGCATCGTGGCGTAGATGCTGATGCCTGCTGCCCACCAGGGGATGCGACCGCCGCCCTTGAAGAAGTCTTCCGCTCCGTTCTCCCTTTGCATGAAGTAGATGCCCATTCCCAGCATGGCCATCAGATAGACCACCAGAACTGTCCAGTTGAGCCAGCCGAAGGATGTCTCGCGACTTGTCTCTATGCGCGAAACCTGAGCAGACCTTATGCCGGGCATCGTCTCGCCTCCGCTATAGAACCAACCTCCGTCGAAGGGCGTCAGGGCAGCTCCGGCACGGGCAAGAGCCTCGTCGCCGGGGATGGTCATCCACGAGTCGGTTATGGTGTGGTAGGCCAGCACGTCCTTGCGGAACTTGTACCACGAGGGTTCGTGGCGCAGGTAGAGGCTGTCCTGCTTGCCTTGTATGGCAGAAAGGAAGATGTCGTAGTCAACACCTCCGAAGAAAAGGATGTGGCTGTAGCCGCAAGTCGTGGCGCAAGAGCCGACGATGGCCTGTGGTCCGCCCCCCTCCCCGCTCCCCCTTTGGGGGAGTGCTTCGATGGAAGCAGGAGAGGTCTCTTGCCACTCTAATGTCTTTAGATTAAGCTTCAGTCCTTTCAGATAGACTTTGGCTTCCTTTCCCTCCTCCTCCTCGGGGGAGGGGGAGGGGACTACGTATCCCCCAAATATAAACAACGCCTTACCTTCGGGTGCGTTCTGCACAGCCATACAGGGTTGCAAGCGGCCTTCGTCGGGCAGTTCGCAAAGCTTTACCCATTCCTTGCCGTCAGGCCAGTCGAGCGCATAGACATCCCTATTGGGAATGCCGTCCGTCTGCCCGCCTGCCACAAAGATTTTGTCCGTCCCGTAGCAGGCAACAAAGTTGTCGAGGCCTTTGGGAAGGGGGGGGAGCCCCCTCTCCGCTCCCCCTTTGGGGGAGTACTCCATTCCCTCGAAAAGGCATTCTTTATCACTTTGCGTTTTAGTGGCACCAGGGCACTCCCCCAAAGGGGGAGCGGGGAGGGGGCCCTGTCCTCCAATATACACCGTCCCTTCCGGCACAGTTACGCTTGCTCCGTAGGCCTTAGGATAGAAGACCTTCTGCCCGCCGTCAGCACAGGGCACATCGGGGAAGTTGCAGCCGCCCCACGTCTTGAGCTGGCCGTCAACGATAGCTGCGAAGTGTCCCGAAACAGCCATTGGCATATCAGGTGCTTTCTTGACGATGATATTGTTCTGTGCGTAGCAAAGACTGACGGAGAGGGAAAGTAGGACAAGAAAGAGATGGAAAGGCTTTTTCATGGATTTATGTATTTGCTTAATGTGTGTCTGCTTTTCGTGGCATGTTTTGCTGCACAAAGATAGTGAATAATTTGTAACCTCCGAACACTTTTCCCTGAAAAAACATGATGAATGATGTTTTTGTTTATTTCATCATGTATTTCCGTGTGCTTGCTCATGCGAGGCAAAACTGTTATACCTTTGTCGAACCATATCCTTATACTTTCGGGAAATAGGAAGGCGGACATTGCCGATGAGGATATTGTCGTGTTCCAAGCCCGTACATGCAGAAAGCCGTACAAGGTAGGAGCGATGGACACGAATATACTCCGGACCGAGCAGACGGCCCCAGGAGGAAATGGCGGTCTTGTTGCGGAAGCGGCGGCCGTCGGTGGCATGAATCCAAACCTCTGTGTCGCAACTCTCAACATAGAGGATTTCCTGCCGCTCCAGCGTCACACTTTGGCGATTGCTGAAGAAGGTGATTTCTTCGCCGCTGCTTTCTGCTTGACGGCTGTCCTGTTGTTCCACAGGCATCGTGCTCTGTATGTCGCTGGCAAAGGTTATTGTCTCCTCAGCTTCGGGCAGTCGTTTCCCCAACATCCGCCCAAGGCCGTAGTCGCCAATTATCATAAGGGTGAGCATGGAAAGCAGGAATATCGGGTTGAGAAGCATTGGAGGCACAGCGAAATGCCATATATACGTCTCTGGGTTCTTGAAGTGGAGGATGACGGCCTGGGCTACGTGGACAGCAAGGAAAGCCAGTATCAGGACAAAAAACAGAATGCAGACAAACGACTTAACGACCTCCTGTCGACTGGCAGCAAAAGAGACCTGGCCCATCATCTGGCGGAAAATGATGGCAACGGGCAGAAGCGAGGAGCTGATTAACAGGGCTTCAGTCACAAGATACCCCATGCTGTACAAGACGATGGCCAGCAGCAACAGGGATGCCATCCAATAGAGAGAAAAGAATGCGAATCGTTTCATTTCGACAGCAAAGATAAGCATTTTTCTGCATACAAAAGCCATTCTCCGGGGTGTAAAATCCACTTATAAGGGGTTTCGGCATTTTGACAGAGGGTTTTGACAGGCAAATTATTTGGCTCGTTCTTGATAACGCCGTACCTTTGCACCAGCAGCTGCAAAAAACAAAATGTTTAATCTTTCAAAACTTTACTACTATGTTTAACGAACTTTCTCAAATGTTTATTGAAGGCGGAGCACTCTACATGTCAATTCTAACTCTCCTGCTTGCTCTGTTGTTCCTGGGCACTTGGAAGGCACCCGCTTGGGTGCGCAGCATAGGTACTATTGCCTTGGCCTTTGGTATTCTGTCCCACGTATTGGGCATTTATCAAGCGTTAGACGATATGATATGTTATGAAGGCGATTTGTCAATAAATGTTATATACGCAGGATATAGGTGCTCGCTCATCACGGTAATATATGGCTTCTTCATCTTCATCATTAGCCGCATCATCCACATCTGCCAGACACCGAGGATATAAAAACATATTTGTTCACAAGACCGAAGGGCGTATCTTTTGCTTCGACAGCTACGCCCTCGGCAAAGTGAACGAACTGCGGAGGGACTTGAGGGACTTGTTAGAAGAGTAAGTATTCGCATTTCACGCATACGCGCGCAGGTATATTTTTCAAATTTGCCTATTTACCTTCACTAAGAGGATTAAACAATTCTGAATGAATATATTACCGAGTGAATGTAAGGGTGAACTTAAGGGTGAACGTAAAGCTAAAAGTGAAGGAAAAAAAGGGGAAGCACTATGATGACACAAGATTGTCGGTACAATTGAGGACTGATGCCAGATAGGAAAGTGGCTTGCATGTTAATCAACTTGCTGTCCCACTCTGCGGAGGCACTAGCCGCGATAAGGGGCACGACACGTTATGTTGACCAACACGGCACGTTATGATGGGCAACACGACACGTTATGCGGCCTGCTATAACTCCCCAGCATAACTTCCTACCTGTTCTCTTTATGGGGGAAATTTGCTCCGCGATGGAAAAAAACGCAAGAAGCTTATTGGTATCTCGGAATTTATTTATAACTTTGCCGTGCGTATTAGTTATTTTATAGGTAATGAGACAGATTTTTATTGTAGTAACGCTATTCTTTGGCATCCTGTCGGGGCAGGCTCAGGAAAAAGTCTTGAACGTCGTGAAAAAAGACGGAACAAATAGTCAAACCCGTGTGGCAGACGTGAAGCAAATCAGCTTCCTTAATGGGGACGAAGACAATCAGCTGATGCTGAAGACGCTCGTCAATGGTGCATCCTTCCGCACGAAGGTGAACGAGGTGGAGGAAATGTCACTTTCCGACACGACATTCATCTTCAACAGTACAGGCTACCGCATCCTCGAAGCCAGCGACCTCTGCTGGCCCGAAGACCGCCTGCTGCCCGCATTCCTACAGCCGGCTCCTACGATTAGGACGCTCGATATGAGTGCAGCCTCGCTCAGCGACGAGGAGCGCGTCATGTTCTGCACGTATCAGGGTATCATCAATCGCACCCGTCCGCGCGTCCTCCTCTACAACCACAACGAGGAGCCGCAAACCACGTGGCCCTCGGCACACAACCTCAGGACATCTGCCATTTCCTCCTCCACGCCTTATAACCTGCTGAGGCTTTTCAAGGAGGAAATCAAGGGCTTGGTGCTCTACAGCACCGAGAAAAGTGAACACTATGCTAACCTTGCTGTCACCATTGCCGGATTGGAGCGTCTGCTTCCCGTGACTGCTGAGATTAGAGCTAAGCTTGTGTCTAACGGCATGGACTTCCCTGTCGTCGTGGACATTACTTCCCTCACATATACCAATGCGACAGGCATCTATACATATTTATTTAATAACTACTGGAGCCGCTGCAATCATCGTCTGCTCATCAGCGAACGCCCTAAAATCCCTTATGTTCACGATATCGGTGCCGCCTGCAGTTCGGCTTGTATATGGCTCGACCCTCGCACATCTGGAGAACAGGTACTGCTCGACAGGTTCCTTAAGGATATGACTCCCGGACGCGACTTTGTCTTGGGTTGGTATCCCGAAGAACGCTCCGGTGTGGGCGAAGCCACCAAGTACGGCCTATCTTCTGTGCCTGGCGACTTCTTTGAGAACACCACCATCTATACGGCTGTCAACAAGCCCATCAAGATTAAGCCTGTTCCCAAGCGTCCGAAATTGGAGAACAAGGTGTATGCAGCTGTCTATATCAGCGACGGCGACAACATCCAGTACTGCCAGCACGCTATGGCCAAGATATTCGAGCAGAGCGGCAGAGGAAAGATTGCCTTGAACTGGACCATCAGCCCTGCCTTGGCCGACTTCTCGCCATCGATGCTCAACTACTATTACAACAAGGCAACGAACAACGACTGCTTCGTCAGCGGACCCTCAGGCATGGGCTATTCCATGCCATTCAACGGGTTAGGCAGTGGCAGCGGCACATACTTCACATCGTCAGGTCCAACACTTACTCCTTACATCAAGCTAACACAACGCTACATCGAGAAAGCAGGACTGCGAGTCATCACTATTTGGGATAATATCAGCTCCTCTCAACGCAAAGCCTTTGCTGACAACTGCCCCTACCTTTACGGACTAACCATCAACGACTATGAGAGGCAGAGTGGCAGATTAGCCTACGCCGTACAATCTGGCTGGCTTCCCATCGCGCCTCAGTACCCTTGCTATCGCGGCGACATAGACGGGATAACTGATTTCTTCAACCGTGACATCAAGAACTTCAAAGGCACTGCACCCATGTTCGTCACAGGACAGGCTGATGTCTGGAACTTAGGCCCCGACAAACTCGTTGCCCTGAAAGACAGGCTCGACGCACTCTCGCCAGGCAATGTGAATATCGTCCGTGCTGACCATTGGTTCAGCTACTACAACGAGGCTCATCACCTGCCGTTCAACCTCACCATGTTGGAGGATATGGAGATTACTTCCTCTCCTGCCAAGACAAGCATCAAGTTTGCTGCCGACGGGTCGCCCTCACAGGGATACATTTGGATTTCCAAAACGGCTGACGGAGCAGGATGGGTGCAGCTGGACTTCAAGGAGACTTACAAGATTAGCCGTTATGTAGTTCGACATGCCGAGGCAGCAGGCTTGGAGCCTGAGCTCAACAGTCGGGACTTTACGGTTGAGGTCAGTCTCGATGGCGAGGCATGGACTACGGTCGGTACTCACGCCTGCAACATTTCGGCCGTGACCGATGCCAGCATCACTCCTGTCCAAGCCCGCTACGTGCGAGTAAACGTCACCGATGCAGGTTCAGACGGTTTAGTCCGCATCGGCGATATTGAGGTTTATGGTTCACATTAACCATAAACCTCAAAGCAATTGTGATTGAAGAAGATATTACGCAAGCAGGAAGAAGCACTTAGTTACTTCAAAGCAGGAAGGATGTGGTCCCAGACAAGGTTCAGTTCCTTCTGCATATTGCGCAAGTCGGCAGTATTGACCACCACAGCATCCTTCTCTGGAATGACGATGATGAATTGACCGCCAGCACCATCGGCACGGAAAGCATTATGCCGGCAGCGCCACACCTGATAGCCGTAGCCCTGCACCCAGTCGCTGTTCTCTTGCGTCAGTCCGCTCTCAGCCACTTTATCAGGCCTGGTTCCTGCTGGTTGGCAAGGAACTTGGGCACGTACAGCCTCTGTGACATACTTCTCAGGCAGCACCTGCTTGCCCTTCCATTTTCCTTTCTGTAGAAGCAGCTGTCCCATCTTGGCTAAGTCCTCAGTCTTCAGGTAAAGCCCCCATCCGCCACAGTTGATGCCCTGCGGACTCTCTTCCCATCGTGGCGCCTCAATGCCGAGCGGGTCGAAGAGGCGAGGCTGCAGGTAATCGACAACCTTCTGTCCCGTCACCTTCTGCACAATAGCCGAGAGCATATAGGTGCCCATGCTGTTGTAGCAGTACCAAGAGCCCGGCTCGTGCTCCACAGGCCAGTTCAGGAACGTCCTAACCCAAGTGTCGCCATCCTGCTTGCGCGACGGCTCGGATTCCTGTCCGCAGTTCATCGTCAGCAGATTGTGGATTGTCACTTTCTTCAGGTTCTCCGAAGGGGTAGGAGGCAAGTCGTCGGGGAAGAAAGAGACCAGCTTGTCGTCGAGCGACAGCAGTCCTTCACCGATAGCCAATCCCACCGCAGCTGATGTGAACGTCTTGCTAACGCTGTTCAGGATGTGTGGTGTCTGAGGTTCGCCGCCGTTCATCCATTTCTCATATAGCACTTTCCCGTGCTGAAGCACCATCACGCTCTGGATGTTAAGGTTCTTGTCCTTAGCATCTTGCAGGTAATTCTCCATAGCAACCTCAAGCGTGCTGTTAGCTTTTGCACGCTTTAGTGCCGTTTTCTTTGGAGATGCTTTCGGAGAACTGGGAGCTATTGCATGACAGCAAAAGCCGCAGAGACAGAACAAAACGGTAAGACCGTAACGATTAAAGAAATGTGTCATGTTCATAACTATTGTTTTTCGATAAAGTTAAATAGCAACATTAAGGTGTATATAAATGCTTCATATCAACATCCTCGTCCGCCTTCTGTATGCTTCATAACCCGGCTTGTTTTGCATTTGCCGACGTTCCATCATCGGGATGCTTACGAAGAGGAAGAGGAATGTTATCGCCAAAGGACATATTATACGCCAGTCGAGTGTTCCCCGAGAGGCATACATCATCCACACACCCCACCACATCAGCATTTCGCCGAAATAGTTCGGATGCCTGCCCTTACGCCATAATCCCACGTCACAGTACTGACCGGGATGTGCCTTACGGAAGCTGTGAATCTGCTTGTCAGCAACTAATTGCAGGGTGGCAGCAGCAATACACATGCCAAAACCTAACCATAACCAGAATCCAGGCACAAAGGTATTTTCATACAGCTCAAAGCCTGGCAGCATGGCAAAAAACACCAAAACCGTCGGCATCATGTTGAGCCCGAAGAAGTTAGTCAGGTGGAAGAGCAAGGAGGGCTGTGTCTTGCGGTATTGAGTATAACGCCAATCCTCGTGAGACATCCCGCGGAAGGTGTATGCCCAGTTGCCTGTCAGGCGGATGCCCCAATACCAAATGGCAATCAGGAGCAATAGAACAGGCAGGCTGAACACACCTTTGTGGAAGCTCAAGGCCGTATATATTATGGGCGGAGCCACGCTCCAATAGGGGTCATAGACTGATACGTTTCTGAAAAGGACGCCGAATCCCCAAACGACGATGGTAGCAGCGATGTCGGAAACGAGCAAGGCCCATAGTTCTGGCACCATGGGCTCCAGCCCTAAGAACACCAAACATCCTGCAACTCCAGCCAGCACATAGGCGGCAGATATGATGGCAAAGCTTGTCTGTCGGGACAGTTTTGTTTTCATTATTATAGTGTTTATGTCTTCGCTATACCTTATTCATAGTCTTACGGAAGCCTTTCGGGAGGGCGTTACGATTGAGGAAAAGGTATGTTGTGTTCAGCTTTATGTAGTCGCGCGACATGTACCAAATGCCTTTATAGTCGCCGCTTTGGCCCCACGAATTCTTTACCATATAGTAAGGCTTGCCGTTTTCGTCAACCGCTTTACCGTAGATGAGCATCACATGGTCGTAGGTGAAGCGCCAATCATCCCATTGCTCCTGACGCATTTCCTGTGTGGGTGCCACGTCCCGGACGCAGTAGCCGTCCATTGTTATGATGAGTTTCGGCCTTTCCATCGGTTAGATGATTCCTATGCTTTTGGCAATACTTGTCAGCAACTCCTGATGATGACCGGGGAGGATGATGTGGTGGTTCCCGATGGGACAGGTCAGGAAGTAGGACGTCTGGGTTGCGTCTGAGAGCCGAATCACCTGCTGTGTCCTGCAAAGGTCGGGTTTCGACTGATTCCTCACGAGCTGGCCTTCCTGAATGAAGCAGCGGGAGAGGTCGCCCGACACCTTGAAGATGGTGACCGGACCTTCCTTCATGTAGCCTCTGATTCCCACGCCGATGCCCGACTCGAAATGTGTGTCCAGCTCATAGCGTTCCACCAGATTGAAGGGTATGGTGCAGTGTGCAAACAGCATTTCGCCTGTTTCGGGATTGATGCTGGCTGGGTTCGCTTGGAAACCACTCACGCCCAATAGCGTCTGGGCTATCTTCATGGAGAGCATCGCAGGCACATCTCCCTCGCAACCAGCCACGTAGCCCTCGGCGTTTAGCTTGGCTAAAGCCAAGCAACCTGTGTTGTGAACCGTGCCAAGCAGGTCGAAGCAACGAAGGGTGAAGCCTTGCAGATGATGGTTTTCGATGAGTGTCTTCAGGGCATCATATATCTGTAGGGCACCAGGGAGGGCTTTCCTGATGGCATCTGGAGCATCCACTTCGTCCGCCCTTCGCGTGGGTGTAGAGGAAATGGTGTCCAACAACTCCTGCATAGGAATACAGGTCAGTTCCATGCCAAGCTTTTCCCGAATGATGTCTTTGTCAGCATGACTGGAGATAAGCCAATCCGATGGTTCGCCGATGATGCCTAACTTGCAGCCATTCAACCGTTCCTTTGCCTCACCCGCCTTTGCCAGCAGAGCTATACGATGGGCGATATAAGCTGGCTCACCATGAATGATTTCGCCCTTCAAGCCGTGCTGTCGCAGGTAAGAAAGGATTTCCATCGATGCCGCAAGGGAGTTGCTTTTGCCCGAGGTAAGCAGATAAAAGGGCTTAGCCACCTTGCCGCCTTCCCCCGAAGGGGAAGAGGAAGTTGCCATCAGGTCAGGCAGCAGCCGCTTGAAGATGCCTTCTGTGCCGCCCGTCCTCACATAAATCAAGTCCAGGGCGTGGCAGCCATAGTCGGCATAATCGCTCCCTTTGAACGCGTATTCGATGCCCAGACTTCCCAGGAAATCCCGCGTCACGCCGTTCACAGCCTGTTCGTCGTGCAGTTCTGAGGTCAGCGTATATATGGCGATGTTCGTGTCGTTCATAATCAGCAAGCGTTTCTTGTTCAGTCCTCGAAGTCGTATCTGTCGAGCAGTTTTCCGCATTTAGAGCAGAAGACCTCGTGCTTGTAGATGACGTTTCCGCAGTCGTTGCAGCGGTAAGTTTGCTCGTTGCGTTTCTCCTTGTTTTCGGTTGAAGTCGTTTCCATAGTGTATCTCAAGAAAGGTTTTTGTTTGCAAATATAACACTTTTCCTTTAATTATGGCATGAGGAAAACGAAAAAAATTGCGAGACAGGATGTGTCGAGATAAAATAAGTAATGTAATTATACGCGGCAGGCTTGGGAATGATGGTCAACACGGCACGTTATGATTGCCAACACGGCACGTTATGATTGGCAACGAGGCTTGGAGTGTCTGAAATAAGTACGTGGACTTCCGGCAATAAGTACAGCAGTTGTCTGAAATAAGTACAGCAGTTGTTAGCAATAAGTACAGCAGTTGTTGGCAATAAGTACAGCAGTTGTCGGCAATAAGTACGTGGACTTCCAGAAGACAGGGTGCGATAAGATGATGATTGAGGGGTGGAGTGGGGCAAGCCTATTGCTCGCTTGCGGATTGGAGGATGTCGCGAATGAGCTGGATATCCCCTGCTGAGATGCCTTTATCGACGAGCACTTCCGCTGCCCTCTGGAACTCTGCGAGGGCGGCTTTTGCATCCTTGTCGGTTTGCTTGCAGTAGGTATTGACGAACTGCTCGTAGCTGTCCAGGCTGCTTTTCCAGTCACCTTGCAGCAGTTTGATGTGGCCCTGCCTGAGATGGGCTTGCCATTGGCGGCTTTCGGTCAGTTGCAATTCCTTCTGCGTATAACGCTCCGCGACATCGAACTTGCCAAGTATCAGGGCTGTATCGGCAATATGGGCGACGAGGCGAGGGGAGTCTTCTGCGTCTTCTTCCTTCTCGTAGTCGAGCTTGAAGAAGAGCTGCAGGGCTTCCTCATAGCGGCCTGCCTTAGCCATTGCTACAGGAATGAGCTGGCGATAGCTGTCCTCTTCGGGGTAGAGCTCCGAGAGCCGCTGCAGGTATTCCAGTTCCTCGTCGAACCGATGCATGGCGGCATAGCTCTCGGACAGCAGGCGAAGGATGCCCTGATTGTTGGGCTGCAGGACTTCTGCGGTTCGCAGGCAGGAGACGGCCTCCGTGTAGTTACGGTAGTGCATACAGATTTGTCCCTT
>Ga0310690_10009725_pt1 | contig 12040 bp, 8 predicted proteins | sample AusTroGonzalo_MG_2_FD_207661 | JGI IMG/M metagenome (GOLD analysis project Ga0310690, IMG submission 207661) | Bovine rumen microbial communities from tropical cattle in Woodstock, Queensland, Australia - Gonzalo_04 (v2) (version 2) | ecosystem: Host-associated > Mammals > Digestive system >...
AACCATTCAGCTGCACAGCCTGATCATCCTGCGCCATGGCAAAATCGTCTGGAAAATGAACGTGGCGCCTTATGGCGACCGGGAACCGCATACGATGTATTCCCTCAGCAAATCCTTCACCAGCGCTGCCGCGGGCTTCGCGGTCAGCGAGGGTCTGCTTCGGTGGGAGGATAGCGTCGTCGACATTCTTCCGGAGGAAGTTCCGGAAGGCCGGGAGGAGATCCTTCGGCCCATCACCCTGGAGGCCCTGCTGTGCATGGGCTCGGGGCTGGACAAGGCCTCCGATACCCCTTCGCCGGATCCGGCGGTCTCTTGGGCCCGGCATGTGCTGAGCCATGAGGTGCAGTATCCGGTCATGACCCATTTCAGCTATAACTCCTTCGGCACCTATCTGGTCTCCTGCATGATCCAGAAGGTGACCGGCCAAACGGTCCGGGATTATCTGATTCCCCGGCTGTTCGAGCCCCTCGGTATCGAAACGCCGGAGTGGGACCGGTCCCCGGAAGGCGTTTCCTGCGGCGGTTTTGGGCTGCACCTGAAGCCGGAGGAGATCGCCCGCTTCGGCCAGTGTCTGCTGCAGCGCGGAAAATGGCGGGGGAAGCAGGTGCTGCCGGAGGGCTGGGTGGAGCTGGCAACCCGGGAGCACATTGCCAATTATGAGGGCCGCCCCCAGGAGGGCAACGAATGGGGCCAGGGATACGGCTTCCAGTTCTGGCGCTGCATCGGCGGGCGGTACCGGGGGGACGGCGCCATGGGCCAGGCCTGCTTTGTGGATGAAAAACAGGATATGGTGATCGCGGTCACCTGCGGCACCAATGACCTGGGCGGGGAATTCGGGCTGATCCGGGAATATCTGTTCACCGCCCCGGCCCTGGAGCCCGCCGATCCCGCGGCGCGGGAAACCCTCCGGCGCCGGACGGAAGCGCTGCGCTGGGGCGGACCGGAAGACGATGACGCGGAAGGCGAAATCCCGGAGGGCATGTATGAATCGGAATTCCAGGGGAGCACCGTGCGGCTGAAGATGGAAAAAATGCCGGAAGACCGGCTCCGGCTGACCTTCTGCTTCGGGCAGGACAGGATACAGCTGGAGCTGCCGCGGAAAGAACCGGGGCCGGCCGGGGAACAGGCGTGGCAGGGTTCCGTTCTGCGCTATGTCGGCGCCTGGGGCCGGAAGGACGGAAAGCTGACCGTCAGCCTCCGCGATGTGAACGGACCGGAGACCCTCGAGGGAGCTTTCTCCCCGAAGGAAGACGGGCTCCTTTTCGAAGGCCTGGGCGTGGATTTTCCCGACGGCGGAAGTTTGTATCGGAAAGCGGAGGGATGAGCAATGAACATCTTTGTCTGTATCAAGCAGGTGCCTTCCACCAATCAGGTGCAGGTGGATGAGAAAACGGGCGTGCTGAAGCGCAGCGGTGTGGCCTCGAAAATGAATCCCTATGATCTTTACGCGCTGGAGACGGCGCTGCGCCTGAAGGCGGAGCAGGGCGGAACGGTCACCGTCGGAACGATGGGCCCGCCCCAGGCTCAGGCCATCATCCGCGAGGCCTATATGATGGGCGCGGATGACGGCTATGTGTTTTCCGACCGGCGGCTGGGTGGGGCGGATGTGCTGGCCACCAGCTATACCCTGTCCCAGGCGATCCAAAGCACCGGGGATTACGATCTGATTCTCTGCGGCAAGCAGACCACCGACGGCGATACCGCCCAGGTCGGGCCTGCCATCGCCGAGCATCTGGGCATTCCCCACGCGGCGTGGGTGAGCCGGCTGACTGTAACCGGGGACGGGGTGGACGCCTGTCAGCAGCTGCAGGATGTGATCGAAACGGTGCATATGCCGTTCCCCTGCCTGGTTACCGTGGAGCAGGATATTTTCATGCCCCGGCTGCCGAGCCTGAAAACGGCCCGGGAAACGGCGGAAAAGCCGGTGCACATCCTGTCCCTGGACGATTTTCCGGATCAGGATGAGAATCATTACGGGCTCAGCGGCAGCCCGACCCAGGTGGAACGCATCTTTCCGCCGGAAAACGATACGGTGCATGAAAGCTGGAGCGGGCCGGACAGCGCGGAAAAGCTGCATCGCCGGCTGAAAGCCTGGAAGTTTGTCTGAGGAGAGGAGGGAAACGGGTCATGGCAAAAATAGTGTTGCTGGAGCGTAAATGCACCGGCTGCGGACAGTGCCGGAGCGCCTGTCCCTTCGGTGCGATAGACTGGAAGGATGGAAAACCGGAGCTGAACGCGGCGTGTAAAGTCTGCGGGCTGTGCGTGAAAAACTGCCCGGAAAAGGCGCTCATGCGCCTGGAAACCCGGGCGGACAGTGTGGATAAAAGCCAATGGAAAGGAATTCTTGTTTTCGCGGAGGTGACTGCCGGGCGGCTGCATCCCGTCGCCCTGGAGCTGATCGGCAAGGCGCTGGAACTGGCAAAGGTGTGCGGCGATCCGGTGCTGGCCGTGCTGGTCGGCAGCGGTGTCGGGGCCTGGGCGGACGAACTGCGGCATTACGGCGTTTCCCGGGTTTTCGTTTATGACGATCCGGCGCTGGGATGGTTCCGGGCGGACGCCTTTGCGGCCTGTGTGGAGGATTGCATCCGCGCCGCGCGGCCGGGCGTGGTGCTGGTCGGAGCTACCAGCCTGGGCCGCTCCCTGGCTCCCCGGCTGTCCACCCGGTTCCATACCGGCCTGACCGCGGACTGCACAAAGCTGGAAATGCGGGAAAACAGCGACCTGGTGCAGATTCGGCCGGCCTTCGGCGGCAATATCATGGCGCAGATTATAACGACCTATACCCGGCCGCAGTTTGCCACCGTGCGTTATAAGGTCATGAACCCACCCCTCCGGCGGGAGGAAGCTTCCGGCGAGGTGACGGTCCGGCCCGTCCCGAAGGGCGTGGCGGAATCGCCGGTGACCTGCGTCAGCGTGGTGCCCGTGCCGCCGGCCCGGACGATTTCGGATGCGGAAATCCTGGTGGTCGGGGGCCGGGGGCTGCGGAAGGAGAGCGATCTGGACCTGATCCGGGAGCTGGCGGAGGCCTTGGGCGGCGACTGGGCCACGACCCGCCCGCTGGTCGAAAAGGGCTGGGCGACCAACGACCGGCAGATCGGCCTCTCCGGCCGGACGGTGCGTCCCCGGCTGATCATTACCTGCGGCGTCAGCGGAGCGATTCAGTTCACCTCCTGCATGAACGCCAGCGAGCATATCGTTTCCATCAACACCGATCCGGACGCGCCGATCCACCGCGTGGCGCATATTGCCATCACCGGCGATCTTTATGAAATTCTTCCGGCGCTGATTCGCCGGCTGCGAGGTGAAGAACATGCGTAATTTCAATCCTGTTCAGGAGGAAGACCTCCGCTTTTTCCGGGAACTGATGCCCGGCAGGGTTTTCGCCGGCGAGGAGATTTCCACGGACTACGACCATGATGAAATGACCGAATACGGCCATTTTATGCCGGAGGCGGTACTGCAGGCGCTGACGGCGGAGGAGGTCAGCCGGGTCTTGGCTTACTGCAATGAACGGCGGATCCCGGTCACGCCCCGGGGCGCCGGCACGGGCCTGTGCGGCGGGTGCGTTGCGACCTGCGGCGGAATTGTGCTCAGCACGGAGAAGATGAAGCGCGTGCTGGAAGTGGACGTTCGCAACATGACCGCCACGGTGGAGCCGGGGGTCCTGCTGATGGAGTTTCCCAAGGCCCTGGAGGGCACCGGCCTGTTCTATCCCCCGGATCCCGGGGAGAAAACGGCGACCATGGGCGGAAACGCCATGACCAACGCCGGGGGCATGCGCGCCGTGCGCTATGGTGTCACCCGGGATTATGTCATCGGGATGGAGGTCGTCCTGGCCGACGGCAGCGTGCTCCAGCTTGGCGGGAAGAACGTCAAAACCTCCAGCGGCTACAGCCTGATCGACCTGATGATCGGCAGCGAGGGAACCCTGGGCTTTCTGACGTCGCTGACGGTGAAGCTGGTCCCGGAACCGAAGGTGAATCTGTCCCTGCTGATGCCCTTTGATGATCTGGACAGCTGCATCGGTGCGGTGCCCCGGGTGCTGAGCTGCGGGTGCGACCCGACGGCGGTGGAGTTCATGGAGCGGGAGGTCATCACCTGCGCGGAAACCTATCTCGGCAAACAGTTTCCGGATACCGCCGCCGATGCATACCTCCTGGTGCGCCTGGATGGGGAAAGTGCGGAGGCGCTGCGGCCGGCCATGGACCGCCTGACGGATCTGGCGCTGTCCCTGGGGGCGAAGGATGTGCTCCTGGCGGACACGGACGAAAGGAAGGAAAGCATCTGGAATGCCCGGGGTGCCTTCCTGGAGGCCATCAAAAACAGCACCACCGCCATGGACGAATGCGATGTGGTCGTGCCCCGGGACCGGATTCCGGACTTTGTCCGGCGCATGTTGCAGATTGCCGAAGAGGAAAGGATCCGGATCCGTTCCTTCGGCCATGCCGGGGACGGCAACCTGCATATCTACGTCTGCCGGGACGACCTGGCGGAGGAAGCGTGGAAACGGAAGGTGGAGCGGGTCATGGACCGGCTGTACGCCGCCGCGCGGGAGCTGCGGGGCGAGGTCAGCGGGGAGCACGGCATCGGCCATGCCAAGCGCAGATTCCTGCGGGAAAGCGTCGGGAAGAAGCAGATGGAACTGATGCGCGGAATCAAGAAGGTTTTTGATCCGAACGGTATTCTGAATCCGGGAAAGGTTGCGGAATGAAGGATTATATCGGGGAAATGCCCGCCATCCGGGCGCTGATCGACAGCGTCCCGGAGGAAGACGGCCTGATCGCCTTCGGCCCGAAAGCGCCCGCGCCGGATGCCCTCCGCCGGCTGGACGGGGAAATCCGGAAAATCCGGTCCGACGGTCACCGGGTTTCGATGATCGCGGTCCGCCCGGCGTCAAAGTCCGGCGTGTCGTTTTGTTCGATGGTGCCGATGTGCACCCAGAGCACGGTGAAGGCCATCTATGTCGGCGCGCTGCTGGAACGCTTCCCCGGGGCCCTGGCGGAGCATCGCGAAAGGATCCGGGAGACGATCGTTCTTTCCAGCAACGAGGCCTATGAAACTCTGCGGGATCTTTACGGTCCGGAGCCGATCCGCGCCTGGTGCCGGGAGTCGGGGGTCGCGGAGGGTTTTGCTGATTTGCCTTATCCCCGGGCTTATCATGCCCGGGATATGCTGAAGCTCTGGACCCGGCTGTATTGTTTTCTGAACGGCGGATCGGAGGCGGCCGCCGGCGTCGGCGGATATTTTGAAAAATCCGCGATGTCCGCCGCCCGGGAAAGGCTGGGTGCCCGCTGCCGTGTGCAGACCAAGGCCGGCTGGGAAAACGGCGTCGGCGGCGACGTGACGGACTACAGCCGCGTGGTGATCCCGCCCCGCTTTACGGATGGGGATCCGCTGAACGATGAATGTGCCACCAACGACAGCGGCATCGTTTACGCGGAAAACGGGCCCTATCTGTTTGTCATTTACTCTGATTATCCCTGTCCCTGGACCGGGGGCAACCGGCTGATCGGTCTGACGGACGCGCTGTATGAAGCCTGCCTTGAAAAAACCTGAAACCGATGTATAATGATGGCGCAGAGGAGGCGCGACCGTCATGAAACGCATTGGTCAGACACTGGAAAAATGGTTTTCCTCGGAGCTGTTTTCCTGGCCGGAACTGCGGAAGATGTTCCTGACCCTCCTGCTCGACCAGGCTTTTATCTATATCATCAGTGTCCTGTCGACCATGCTCGTTTCCCGCGTCGGGGAGGCGGCGATGGCCGCCGTTTCCCTGGTGTCGACGGTGAACGGCATGGTCTCCCTGGTCTTCACCGCGCTGGCGACCGGCGGCGGAATTGTGGTTTCCCGGGCCAAAGGGCGGGGGGATAACGCCGAAATTCAGCGGGCCATCGGGGAGGTGACGGGCGTCTGCTTCCTCACTGCGGTGGTGCTGAGCTGCGCGATGTATGCCGGGGCGGATGCCATTGTGCATCTGCTGTATCCGGGCGTGGAGCCGCTGGTCACCGAATACGCGGTAGGCTATATGCGGATGATGTGCATCTCCTTTATTCCGTATTCTGTTTTCAATGCGATTTTCAATATCTTCCGGAATCTGGGTGACACCCGGTCCGGCCTGTTCCTGACCGTTGTGATCAATGTGGCCCACCTGCTTTTCAGTCTGCTTTTTATCAACGTCCTCAATCTGGGCGTCAACGGCTCGGGGCTTTCGTATATCGTGGCCCGGTCGATCGGTATGGTGACGGCCATGGTCTGGCTCCTGAAGGTGCATAATTCCTACGGCGTTACTTTTTCCGGGTTCTTCCGCTTCAGCCGGAAGGTGACCAGGGAACTGTTTTCCCTGGGAATGCCGCTGACGGTGGAATCCCTCCTGCTGCAGGGCGGAATGCTCCTTGTCAATGTTTATCTGGCCCGCCTGAGCACGATGGAGATGGCGGCCCACGCCCGGGCCAATACCATTCTGAATCTGTATAACGCAACGGCCGGCGCCCTGACGGCCATGACGGGGACCATCTGCGGCCAGTGCTTCGGCGCCGGGAGAAAGGACCTGATGCGCTCCTACGGGAGAAATCTGATCCGGGCCGGCCGGGTGGCCATGGGGCTGACTTCGCTGATTCTTTATCCGCTGACGCCGCTGCTGATTCTTCTCTTCGATGTGCCGCCGGAAAGCCGCGAAGTGATCTATATCTGTCTGGCGATTGCGGCGGTCGGGATGCCGCTCTTTGCCTGCGACAGCAACATGACCGCAATGATCCTGCGCGTGGCGGGGGACAGTGTGTATACGGGCTTCTGCGCGGTTTCGGCCCTGGCCCTGGGGCGGTGCGCCCTGGGATACCTGCTGACCGTTCCCCTCGGGCTCGGTATCCCGGGCGTCTGGATTGCCCTGGTGTTCGAATGGTTCTACAGGACAATCCTGCAAAGGCTCCGCCTGCGCCGAACTGCAGAGAATGTGTCATCCTGAGTGCAGCGAAGGATCTTTTCCCCCGTTTCCTAAATCGGCGCAATATTCCGTTACCAACGATGATGCAAGGAGAAACCCCCATGGACTACATGATCCTGGTCAACAAAGACCATCCCCTTCCCGAAGGATGGGAGGAATCCCTGCAGACCGTGAAAACGGTCAATTCCCTCGGGGACGAAGTGGAGGTTGAAAAGAAAACGTATGAAGCGTATCTTCTGCTGAAGAAGAGCCTGGAAGAAAAGGAAGGAATCTGTCTGGAACTGGATTCCGCCCTGCGCAGCGTCGCGGTGCAGCAGGAGATCATGCAGCGCTTTACGGAAAAATACGGCGCGGAATACGCCCGGAGGACCGTGGCGCCGCCCGGCTGTTCGGAGCATCATACCGGGCTGGCGCTGGATCTTTATTATCGGCTGAAGAACGCGGACGGTACCTTCCGGGATGTCTCTGAAAATGAAGAGCTGGAGGAGCATCCGGATATCTGGGCCGTAATCCACGGTCGCCTGGCGGATTACGGGTTTATTCTGCGCTATCCGGAGGGAAAAGAGCACATCACGGGCTATCAGTACGAGCCGTGGCACATCCGCTATCTGGACAGCCCGGCCGCTGCCGCGGAGATCATGAGCACCCCCGGCATGACCTTTGAGGAATGGCTGTCTCAGTGAAGCATGGCATGTCTTCTTCGTCGTGCGGGGAAATAAACGGATAAAAAATCGGGAGAGAACAGCAAAGCAGAAAACAGAAGAATCGAAGGAAGGAAAACCGGGGGACCAGATGAAGTTTCTTTGGAAGTATCTGAGAAAGCATCGATGGATGATCCTGTTCGGCATGGGAATGAAGCTGGCCGGCACGCTGACGGAGCTTTTGATTCCCTATGTGATGGAGCATCTGCTGGACCATGTGGTCCCGCAAAAGGAAACGGTACCCGTTCTGCTGTGGGGCGGGGCCATGATCCTGCTGGCCTGCGTGGTACGGTTTCTGAATGTGACGGCAAACCGGAAGGCCGTGCAGATCGCCAAGGAAAGTATTTTCACCATCCGGCGGGATTTGTTTCATTCCGCGCTGAATCTGTCCGGCGGGCAGACGGATGAAATCGGGCTGCCGTCCCTGATCTCCCGGATGACATCCGATACCTATAATGTCCAGAACTTTATCCGGGCGGCCCAGACCCTGGGCATCCGGGCGCCGATCATGCTGGTCGGCGGTATCGCCATCACCCTGACCATGGATACGGGTCTGGCGCTGATCCTTTGTATCATGGCGCCGATCATGATCGGCCTGGTGGTTTTTATTTCCTTCCGGGGGATCCCGCTGTATGATATGGTGCAGCGGGGAATGGACGATATTGTGCGCATCATGCGGGAGAACATCACCGGTATTCGGGTGGTGAAGGCCCTCTCCAAGGAACCCTATGAGATGCGCCGTTTCAGCGAAGCAAACGATACCACGGCAAAACGGGACATCAAAGCAAGTATCATCATGGCGCTGCCGGGGCCGGTGGTAACGCTTTTTCTGAACATCGGGCTGACCCTGATCGTTTTTATCGGCGCGAAGCGTGTGAACGCCGGCGCGACGCAGCCCGGCGTGATCCTGGCCTTTCTGACCTATTTCAATATGATCCTGATGGGCGTGATGGGGCTGAACCGCGTGTTCCTGATGCTCTCCAAGGCGAATGCTTCCGCCGCCCGCATCGCCGAGGCGACGGGAATGCGGGAAGACCTCGCGGTCGTGCCGGCGGAGGAAGGGGCCAAAACCGACCGGGAAGGTTATATTGTCTTTGATCATGTGACTTTCAGCTATGCGGGCAATCGGGGAGAGAAGCCACAGAACGCGGCGGCCTTTGCCGGCTCCTCCAGGCAGCAGTGCCTGAAAGATGTGGATTTTTCCGTCCGGAAGGGCGGCTCCCTCGGTATTATCGGCGCCACGGGAAGCGGGAAAACCACGATTGTCAACCTGCTGATGCGCTTTTACGATCCGGATGAGGGCCATGTGTTTATTGACGGCACGGACGTGCGTACCATGGACCGGGATGATCTGCGCCGCCGGTTCGGAACGGTGTTCCAGAACGATACGATCTTTGCCGCCAGCATCCGGGAAAACGTGGTCTTCGGGCGGAAGGTGGACGGGGAGCGGCTGCAGGAAGCTCTGGAAGACGCCATGGCGGCGGATTTTGTGAACCGCTATGAGGACGGCGTGGACCACATGGCGGCGATCCACGGCGGCAATTTCTCCGGCGGGCAGAAGCAGCGGCTGCTGATTGCCCGGGCCCTGGCGGCGAAACCGGATATCCTGATCCTGGATGATTCTTCCTCGGCGCTGGATTACCGGACGGATGCGGAATTGCGCAGGGCCATTCGCGAACGCTATGCCGATACGACCCTGATCGTGATTGCCCAGCGGATCTCCTCCATCATGAACCTGGACGAGATCATCGTGCTGGATGAGGGTGAAATGATCGGCAGGGGAACACACGCGGAACTGATGCGCGGCTGTCCGGTTTACCGGGAAATCCAGCAGACGCAAATGGGGGAGGCGGGATCATGACGCGAAGAGAATCCATCATGACCAGGCCTAAAGACTCCCGGGGCGCCTTCCGGCGGCTGCTGTCTTACCTCGGCGCCTTTAAGGCACTGATCCTGCTGGTGGCGGTACTGTGTCTGATCAGCAACGTGCTGAGCCTATGGGGGCCGTCGCTGGCGGGCTCCGCCATCAACGAGGCGGCCGCGGGCGTGAATCGGGTCGATTTTGAAAGGGTGACGTTCTATGCCGTCCGGATGCTGGCGGTGTATGCGAGCTCCTCGCTGATCACCGTCCTGATCCATATGATCATGGTGAATGTATCCAAACGCGTCGGCCGGAAGATGCGCCAGGATGTGTTTGACAAGCTGATGCGGCTGCCGGTGGGATTCTTTGACCGGAACCAGGCGGGGGATATCATCAGCCGGGTGTCCTATGATGTGGATGTGATCAGCACCTGTATGGCCACGGACGTGGTGGCGATCCTGACCAGCGTGGTGACGGTGGTCGGCGCGTTGATCATGATGGTCCGGATTTCCCCGATGCTGAGCCTCGTGACGTTGGTAACGGTGCCCGCTTCCATCGGATTCACCGCCCATATGCGGAAAAGAACGCAACCGCGGTTTGTGAAGCGGTCCAGGGCCTACGGCGCGATGAACGGCTTTGTGGAGGAGCAGCTTTCCGGCCAGAAAACTATCCAGGCCTATGCCTATGAGGATCAGATCGATGAAAAATATGATGATATCAATCATCGGGCTGCGGATGCGTACTATGAGGCGGATTCCATTGCGGCGACCATCGGGCCGACGGTTGGGTTTATCAACAATATTGGCCTGAGCCTGATCGCCCTGTTGGGCTCCGTGCTGTATATGAACGGTTCGATCGGTCTGGGCAATATCTCTTCCTTTGTGCTGTATTCCCGGAAGTTTTCCGGACCGATCAATGAGGTTGCGAATATCATCAACGAACTGTTCTCCGCCCTGGCCGCGGCGGAGCGGGTGTTCGGCCTCCTGGATCAGCCGGAGGAGCTGCAGGATGCGGAGAATGCGCGGACGCTGACGGCGCCGGAGGGTAACGTGGCCCTGGAACATGTTTTCTTCGGCTATGAACCGGAACGGACCATTATCCATGATCTTTCCATGCAGGCGGATGCGGGAAAACTGACCGCCATCGTCGGCCCGACCGGCGCCGGCAAGACGACAATCATCAACCTGCTGATGCGCTTTTATGATGTGGACAGCGGCAGTGTGACCGTGGACGCGCAGAACGTGCGGGAGCTGACCCGGCGAAGCCTACGGTCCGCCTATGCGATGGTGCTGCAGGATACCTGGGTTTTCCGTGGAACGATTTTTGACAATATTGCCTACGGCAAGGAGAATGCCACGATGGAGGAAGTGGTTGCCGCGGCGAAGGCGGCCCATATTCATCCCTTTATCATGCGCCTGCCGGAAGGATACCAGTCGGTCATCAGTGAGGACGGCGGCAATATTTCAAAGGGCCAGAAACAGCTGCTGACTATTGCCCGGGCGATGCTGTATACCTCCAGCATGCTGATTCTTGACGAAGCGACGTCAAATGTGGATACCTCCACGGAGCGGGAGATCCAGCGGGCCATGCGGGAACTGATGAAAGGGCGGACCTGCTTTGTGATCGCCCATCGGCTTTCCACCATCCGGAACGCCGACAACATCTTGGTCGTGAACCGGGGAGACGTCGTGGAGCAGGGGACGCATGATGAACTGATGCGGGCAAAAGGATTCTATTATCGCCTGTACCGGGCGCAGTTTGAATAAGGAGACTTGTCTCTGGTCCCTTGCAATTGGTCTTATGGCGTTCGGAATTGCTGTATTGCTGCGTAAGGTGTGCGGACGAAGAAAGTCATGTTAATGGATGCTTCATTTCTTCTCGAGGTCCAGGTTTTTCGAGGTCCAAATAAATTCTGTTGCTCTGGTGTTCTGATATCCGGTGTTTCCGGAATCCCGGTTTTACAGGCAAATCTTTGAGTGCACCGAAAACTCCCGGAAGCATGAATATTTCTCACGTCAGGGCCGTTTTGAGTGCACAGGATCTTGAGTGCACCACCGGGGCAGTTAAACTTTGCCCTCAAAAAATCCTTGAGGGCAAAGTTTATTTTGGTTTGCAGATAAGGATTTATAAGCGTTTTTTGCTTTGAGGGCAAAGAATTTCGAGGGCAAAGCATTATTCACAGACTGTTGTACGCACATATTGAGTGTAAATTCTTTTGTCGCTGTAAATCTCTGATCAGATTCCGGGCAAAAGGTCGAGTGAGATTTCATATCCGGAGTGAGATTTCAAAATTTCGAGTAAAATTTCACGTGAGATTTCATCAGTTCTGCTGAAAAAAGCTGCTCAACATGGCCCGCGTTGAGGGGAACCGAATTCGCTGAATACGTTGATTTATATAGTCGCAAGCCGTGTTTTAGGGGAACCGGATTTCAGGGGAACTGGCTGATCAAAAAAGCCAAATCCCAAAATCCCAAAATCTCATGAGATTTGGCACACATACCCTCTCTGGTGAAATCTCGCGGGTTTAAACCCTTGCTC
>Ga0310690_10009726_pt1 | contig 12040 bp, 19 predicted proteins | sample AusTroGonzalo_MG_2_FD_207661 | JGI IMG/M metagenome (GOLD analysis project Ga0310690, IMG submission 207661) | Bovine rumen microbial communities from tropical cattle in Woodstock, Queensland, Australia - Gonzalo_04 (v2) (version 2) | ecosystem: Host-associated > Mammals > Digestive system >...
GTTTAAAACATAGGTCATGGCGGAGCAGTACGCCGCCCAGTTTTTCCTGGCCGTATCCTCGGTGATCGGACGGCCCGACGCGGAGAGACAGACAGGACCGACGCGCTGCGCCTCCGGCGTTTCCGAGAGCATATCGAAGAGCGGACCGCTGATCGGCAGGATGCGCAGCCCCGCCTCCGTTTTCGTATCCTTCACCCGGCGCTCCCGACCTTTGAAGGAAACAGCCGCCACGACGGAGATCGTCCGTGCCGCCATATCGACGCAGGACCAATCGAGCGCGATCATTTCACCGCGACGCAGCCCAGCGAACATCATGAGCATCGCCCAGCGCCCAGCAGGATAATCCCGCCAGTGCGCGACGATATGCTCGACCTCCCAACGCTCAAGCGCACGATGGGAGCCTTCGGTCACGCCGTCCGGCAATTCCAGGTCCTCGGCAGGGTCGTCGACAATCAGCCGGTTTTTATACGCACGATGGAAGACCTGCTTCAGCACCATGCGATACTTCGACGCGCCAGACTTCGACTTCCCCGAGTAAGCGGAGAGGGAGCGGACAAGATGCCCCTCGCGGATCCCGCGGAGTTCAAGCCCACCGAGATCATCCCGCAGCCGGTTTATATATGGGCGATACTCCGTCTCGTCGATCGAGTAAAGGTCAATCCAGCGATCCACCCACTCGCCGACGGTCAGCTTCCGATCCACCCAGGAGAGACCCGCCTTTTTTTCGTCGATGTATTCCTGACGCTTGGCCTCGGCCTCCGCCCGAGTGCGACCGTAGAACGGGATCCGGTTCGGCCTTCCGTCAGGACGCCGACCGTCCGTATACGTCACCTGGACACGCCCATCAGGACGCAGGCCCCGTGGCTTGCGTTTTTTTGCGCCCCGCTCAGACATCGACACCAGGCTCCCCGAGCCACTCCGGATGCTCCGTGCAGAGCTTCAGCGCCTGACAGAGCATTACCCACTCCGCCTCGTCGATAATAACGGAGGCGAACCCGTCCGCCATGCGAACCTTCACGAATTCACCCTCGGCAGCTTCCCGGACATAAATCCCCGGCTTCCCGAGGAACTCCACCATAGAGACATCGCGCAAGAGAGAACACCCCCATCACTTGAAGCCGAGCGAAGGCTTCCCGGCGTAAGGCATGAAGACAGCAGCGTCTTCGTTGCTTGCGACTTCCACATAATCGCCAACCTGGAGCGTAACCGTATATTCAGTCATATCCCCGGCTTCATACAGCCTATGCTCAGGATTCGAGATATAAACATACACCTCCCCGCGAGTTTCATCCGAAACCGAAGTGCCATCCTCGCTCAAATAATCGCCCCAGCAAATCTCAGTACGGAAAGCCCCATCTACGCATTTGATTGTCCACTTTCCCGCAGGAATATCCTCGCCGACAACCCACACGCCCTGCGGCACCGTGACCTCCTGCCATTCCTCAGATTCCCAGATTGCCAGATTAATGCAATCCTTCAGAGCGACCAATTCCTCATAGCTCAACCCGGATAAATCAAACCTTGGACCGGAGTCGCCAGACACAAGCCTCGCTTCCTCCGCCGTCAAAACCAATTCGTCATGTAGCAAATCCTGCATTTGACCCATAACGTCGGCAGCAGCCCCAGCGCCTGCGCCTTCAGCGGAAACACTATCATCCGAAGCAGACTCATCGACAACGCGGGTAGTCGGGACATTAACCTCAATCGTAGCAGACGCAGCGCCACCCAAGAACAGAGCGCCAGCCATCAGCCCAGCAAACAACCTTTTATTCACGAAAACCCCTCCTCGCTTTTGAGTATTCACACAGAGAAACAACAGACCGAGAGCGAAGCTCAAGCAATCGTTGACGCCGCTCCCTTTTCCGCAGCAGCATCCCGTTCAGCCTCGGCACAATTCAAGACGTGACGACGGCCCGGACCACCCAGCTGGCGGAAATAGGAAATAAGCTCCTGCTCGTCCTCCGAGAGATCGAAGCCGTCAGGGACGACACCAGGGCTTGACGTCCGACCGAGAAGATAATCGATCGAACAAGAAAGACGATCGGCAACAACCAGTAAAGTGGACACAGAAACATCCTGAGCCTTTGCCATTTGCGACAAGGCATTTACACCCATACCACAATCACGTAAAAAATCCCCGACTTTGTAACCTCGCTCTTTGACGATGGTTTTAATTCGGGCAGCAACATCGCTTGTAATCATAAATATGACCTCCATGTTAAATTCACGCCCGACAGTGAATAGATATTGAAAATCACGATTGACCGTGATATAATATTATTAACAACAACATACAAGCACATTCTACCATAACCCCCGGATTTTTTCAACGGTTTGCACCTTGAAAACTGCACAGGCAGAAGGAAATCCCAAACGAGGAAAACCGCCGCGGAACGCATCGCAAGCCAACGCCGCGCCACCGTCGAGACGACAGAGGCACGGGAGATACTCAGCGGAATGGGACGGATAATGGGTAGGGCGGGAGACACCGGAAGCCATCAGAGGAAAAAGAACACAGATAACACAGCGGCCCCGGCCCACGCGACCGGGCCGCTTTCCCCCATAGAGAAAGAGGTGATACCTTGACCGCATACAGACCCCCGAGGGACGAGATGCGGACGCGCCGCCTCACGACGATCATCGACGGCAGGCAGATGACGCAGACCGACATCAGCAGGAAGCTCCGCGTCCCCCAGACGACCTACAGCAGCTGGGAGCGCGGGCTGACGACGCCCCCGCCCAAGCATCAGAAAAAGCTGATCAAGCTCCTCAACCTTCCGAAGGATTACTTCGAGGCACCGGAGGAGGAAGTGGAAGATGACGAATAACAGGATCGCCGCCACCCGGCAAGAGCTGAAGATTTCCCAGCGGGAACTCCTGGCGCACCTTCCGGATTACGTCAACCCCGTAGCAATGAGCTTCATCGAGCAAGGCCGCGTCCTTCCGGACGTGCAGACGATGGTAGCCATGAGCGAGACGCTCGGCAGAGCGCCGACAGAAATCTACGAAGCCGCCGACCTCAACCTGACGCTGGCGGCTTACGACTTCCCGGACGCCGACGGCCCGGAGCCGACGGAGACCGAGAGCAGCAAGAGAGGCAACACGAACAGAGGGCGCGGAAAGGAAGGAATGGTCGAGCTGCGCTGCTGGGCGAAGGAAGAAGAAAAGCGGACCTTCGACGCAGCACTCGCCGCGCTCGGCTATTCCAGCTACGCGGAATGGTGGCGGGAGAAATACCGCGCCACCCTGCGCGATTTCCAGACCATGCTCCGACTTCGAGAGGGGAAGTGAAAACCATGCCCGCTCCGAAATTATTCCTTTCAACGGCAGACATCGCGGCAGTGACCGGCATCTGCCAGAGATCAGCCCAGGACATGATGTGCGCCTTCTCCGCGCGAGGGCAGACCGTGAAGAGCGGGAAGTCAAACCGCGGCAGACTGGTCAGCATTAACCACTTCGTCCGCTACCTCTGCGAACAGGACGGAGAGGACCCGGCGGAGCGAAAGCGCGACATCATAGAACTACTCAAAGAGATCAACGGAGGCGAGAGGGTGAAGAAGGCTGACGCAAGGCCAACAGCATCCCAGCCGACCGCTTGACCAATAGAACCACACAGACGGGAGGAATCACACACCATGAAATGCAGCATCAAGGACTTCTTCGAGAGAGTAACCGACAAGGTCGGCGACAAGGCCGACGCGACGATCGCCATCGTCAAGAACGGCGAAGACATCACGATCCACATGGGCGGCATCGACGAATTCATGCTCGGCCCCAACGCCGTCTCGATGGCGGCAGCCATGCGCCACCTGCTCGACACCGACATGCGCACCGCCGACAGGATGGGGCAGAAGCGGATGAAGGAAGGCTGCGCCGGGATAACCCGAGACAGAATGGAGATCACCGAGCTCACCGGCGACGACGACAAGTCCGCGCCCACCGACGCGAACGAATACGGAAGGATGCTGGCACACGCCATCGGCGAATTCCTCGACATCCTGGAAAAGCACATCGACGCGCCCGAGGACGACGATTAGGAGGCAGGCATGACCGGCGAACAACTCAGAGCCGCCGAGAAGGCGGAGCACGACATCGAGACCATCGACGACGTGCTGTACCACCTGGGCGAGATCAAGGAAGCCCTCGAAGGGACGGACACACGGACCGCCGAGAGCCTCTGCGTCATCATAGACATGATCGACACCGCGGAGGCAGAGAAGGCGGAGCTTGAGAAGGTCGTCGCGGAGGCAGACACCTACGAACGACGCGCCGCGGAGCGCGATTATTTCAGGAGTGCGCTATGAGATTCAAGATGGCAAACAAGAGCCGCGAAGAGAAGCAGCACAACAAGGCGATGCTGAAAAGGCGCAGCATAATGAGCGAGTGGTACCAGCCGACGGTCGCAGATGTATACGCTGCGGTTTGCGAGGCAAAGACGCTGCTCGACCGGATCCCCGACGCCGAGCTGGCAATCGCAAAGCGGCAGATGAACAACCTCGAAGACACGCTCTGGCAATTCAAGACAGCGAGGTGAACAGCATGGCCATCAAGCTGCCCGAGATAACAATCGACTTCGACGAAGAAAAGCACATATACACGCTGAACGGCTACAAGCTCCCGTCCGTAACGCAGGTCATGACGCCGATGTCGCTCATGCTTTACAGCACCGTCCCCGACGGGACGCTGCAGGAAGCCGCCGACCGCGGGACCCGCGCCCACGAACAGGTGAGCAACTACGTCCTCTATGGCGTCGAGGAATGGGACGACGACACGGAACCATACGTCCGCGCCTTCCTCGATTTCCAGAGGGACCACAACCCCAGCTGGCTGGCCAGCGAATACCGGACCTACCACAAGGCCATGCGATACGCAGGCACCATCGACCTGATCGGCTACGTCACCCCGGACGACGACACCGGCGTCGACGTCGTAGACCTGAAATGCACCGCGCAATTTCACAGCGTGATGCTGGCGACGCAGATCGCAGCCTACGCGGAGGCGCTCAAGAGCCACGGAACCCCGGTACGCAACCGATACGGGCTCCAGCTTTTAAAGACAGGCAAGTACAGATTCGAGAGAGTGGACGACGGCTACAAGACCTTCCTCCACTGCCTCGGCATCGTGAACGCCATGGCGCAGGAGCGCAGAGCATAGCACCCACACCCGACCAACCAATAAAAACACAGCAGGAGGAATCACACAATGTCAGAACAGGCTCTCACCCCGACGACGGTCACGGACGGCACCAGCCCGACCGTCGAGCAGCAGCTGGAACAGTCCGGCAAGCTGGCGGTTCAGACCGCGAAGGAACTCACGATCGCCACCCAGGACGACTACGAAAAGGCAGGCAAGTACCTGGTCGGCATCAAGACCCGGACCAAGCAGATTCAGGATTACTGGAAGGGACCCAAGGAAGCAGCGAACGCCGCCCACAAGGCCGTGGTCGAGCGGGAAAAGCAGATGCTGGCACCATTGAAGGAAGCGGAGAAGATCATCAAGGGCACGATGCTGAACTACCAGGCAGCCGTCGAGAAGGCACGGCGGGAGCAGGAAGAAGCCCTGCGCCGCAAGCAGCAGGAAGAGGTCGACCGGCTCCTCAACCAGGCAGCGGAGGCGGGAGCCTCCGGCGACGCGCAGGCCGAAGCCATAGGAATGGCGATGGCGGAGATGGTCAACGACATGCCCCCCGCCGCGCAGATGGACACGCCCAGCGCCACCGGCACCTCAGTCAGGAAGACGTGGAAGCACCGAGTCACCGACCCGACCGCCGTCCCCGCTTACTTCAACGGATTGGAGCTGCGCACGATCAACTCCGCCGCGCTGAACAACATCGCCAAGATGACCAAAGGCACCGCGCAGATCCCCGGAGTCGAATTCTATCAGGAAGCGTCGCTCGGCGTCCGCACCTGATCGAGAATATATAAAACCCGAGAGGAGAGACAGACATGGAGAGCTACAACACCGGCGAGATGACCGTCACCAACCCCTACGCCGTAGCGGCAGCACGGACCGGCGACATCATGAACGACCAACAGCGCCACGAGAGCGGAAACGCGCTGGCAGCCAACAGCGAAGCCCGAGCGATCGCCTCGGTCAAGGCGCAGGTCCTCATGGCGAAGCAATTCCCCCGCGACCCCGCCTACGCCATGAGCAGGATTCTGGAAGAGTGCAAGCGCCCGACCCTCGCGGAACACGCGACCTACAGCTTCCCCCGCGGAAACGAGACCGTCACCGGACCGAGCATCCGGCTGGCTGAGGTCATGGCGCGGAACTTCGGAAACATGACCTTCGGCTACGAGGTACTGGAACGCAGACCCGGACAGGGAAAGACGAACCCCGGCAGCTCGATCATCCGCGCCTACGCCTGGGACCTGGAGACGAACCTCCTGATTGACCGGCAGTTCGAGGTGAAGCACTGGCGCAGCACCCGCAGCGGAGGCTACGCCATCACCGAGGACCGCGACATCTACGAGCTGGAGGCGAACATGAGCGCCCGCCGCATCCGCGCCTGCATTTTGCAGATGATACCCGGCGACGTCACCGACGCCGCCGTCGCGGCCTGCAGAATGACCGCCAGCAGCGGCATCATCGAGATGATGGCGAACCCGGAGAGCCGCGCGAAGCTGGTCAACCAGATGCTGCGGATTTACTCGAAGATGGGCGTGACGCAGGAAGACCTCGAAGAGAACCTTCACGCGAAGGTCGAGAACTGGACCGCCGACACGATGCTGAAGCTCAAGGAAATGAAGAACAGCCTCGAAGACGGCACGGTCACGCTTGGCGACTACTTCCCGCGCCTCGGCACGGAGAACCAGAACACGGTCGTCAGCAAGGAACAGGTCAAGAAGTTGATGGAGGCAGCGAAGGCGACCGGCTACCAAGGCAAGGTCAGCCAGGAACTCAAGAAGATGGGCATCGCGAAGTTTGCCGACGTCCCCGCCGCAAGGTACGACGAGGTGATGCAGATGATCCAGGGCTTCGGAGTTCCCGCGAACGACGCGCCCGCGCAGATCCCCGATCAGCAGCCCAGCCCCGCCGACGCTCCGCCCGAGATGGAAGCGCCGCCGGAGGAAGCGCCGCCGCTCCCCTTCGAGCAGTAAACAGACAACACCGGCGGGGGAGCCTTCCCCCGCCAGCATCCACACCCGGCGAGAGGAGGTGAGAACACATGGCAGTACAACGCCCCATCAAATCCCTTTCCGAGCTGATGGACGGAGGCGTGGAGGAACGGTTCAACGTCGAGATGGACAAAATCTGGGCGAACGTTCAGGACCCCAACACCGACCCCAAGGCGAAGCGCGAGATCACCATCAAGATCACGGTCAAGCCGAACGAGCGCCGCGACAGCGCCGACTTCGACGTTTCGGTGATCGGCAAGCCCGCGCCCTTCAAGCCGCTGTCCAAGACGGTCACGCTCCAATTCAACGGAGACGGCAGCGTCACCGCGACGGAGCGCACCGAGCAAATCCCCGGACAGCTGAAGATGGACGGCAGCGAACAGCCCCTCGCGAAGGTCGTCCGCTTCGACAGCAGCACCAATTAAACCCGACAGAGAGGAGAAACACACATGGATGGATTCTTCAACGGAGCAAAGGAAGTCGCAGAGTTCCTCGTGGAACAGGGAGCCGACGCCCAGATGGCCAGAGACGCCCTCAAGGAAGAGGTCGACGCCCTGCGGCAGGAAACCAAAGAGATCAACGGAATCGAGCACCGCTGGGACTACGCAGCGAAGAAGTGGGTCCCCATCGACATCATCGTCCCGCCGGACCAGCCGACGCCCAAGCCGCTGGAATTCTTCACGCTGGCCGGTCTCGTCGATTACATCAACGAGAACAACGAGCACCTCATCCCCGAGGACGGCAACCGCATCATCCTGCAGGTCGTAGACCACCGGACGGTCAAGCTGATCACGCAGCCCTCGAAGAACCAGCGGCAGCGCAACACGATCGCCTACGCCCAGGCCCACACGCCCGAGATGACCTTCGGACGGTACATGGACACCGACACCTTCTGCACCGAGCTGCTCTCGAAGTACATCGAGACGGAGGCGCGAAAGACGCTCTTCCAGGTCGCCAAGAGCATGACGAAAGAGCAGACCGCCACCGTCAGCGACGACGGCGTCGGGCAGCAGATCACCGTCAAGGAAGGCGTCACCATGGCCACCACGGTCAGCTTCCAGAACCCCGTCCCCCTGCGGCCCCGGCGGACCTTCAGCGAAGTGGAACAGCCCGAGAGCAACTTCACGCTGCGCGTCGATAAGGACGCAGACGTCGCGCTCTTCGAGAGCGACGGCGGAGCCTGGAAGATCGACGCCGTCAACTTCATCCGGGACTACCTGACCGGACAGATCGAGAACCCGGCGGTCATCGTAATCGCGTAAAGCCGCCATCCCGGCGGGGGTGGGTACAGGATTCACCCCCTCCCCTTCGCCACACGGAAAGAGGTGAAGCAAAAGTGGCCACCGGGAAAAGATATTACTGGATGAAGCTGAGGGACACCTTCATGCGCAGCGACGCCGTCGATTTCCTGATGGGGCAGAAGGAAGGCGCGAACTACGTCGTGCTTTACCAAATGCTCTGCCTCATGACCATCAACACCGACGGGAGGTTTTCACGCACGATCGGCGAGGTCATCATTCCATACGACGTCGAGAAAATCCAGCGCGACTGCAAATATTTTTCAGTCGACACCATACGGGTGGCGCTGGGACTTTACCAGAGGCTCGGCCTGATTTACGAAGACCGCGACGGGACGCTGGTGCTTTCCAACTACTCGGACATGATCGGCAGCGAGACGGACTGGAGCGCGAAGAAGCGCAGGCAGCGTGGAGAAGCCCAGCAAGCGCTCCCAAGTGGGGACAATGTCCCCACCGATGTCCCCGGTTTTGTCCCCATAGAGAATAGAGATAAGAGATTAGATATTAGAGATAGTGGTGATGAAGAAGATATTTTTAATAATACCGATGGAGATAACGATGTTAGTACTATAACACCCAACCCATACGGAGACCCGAACCAACCGCTCCCGAGCACAAACACGCTGGAGGCTTACGCAGCGAACAACCTCCGGAGCGTAAGCCCGATGAACCTCGAAGAGCTGGTCTCATACCGAGACACCCTGCCGGACGACCTCATCCGCCACGCAATCGACCTGGCCTGCGGATACGGACGCCCCGTCTACAGCTACGTCAAGCGGATCCTCGAACGCTACGTCCTCGACGAAATCCGAACCGTCGGCGACGCGAAGGCCGCGGAGGAAGAGTACGCGAAGAAAAAGCAGCAGAAACAGCTGCAGCAGAGCAAAGCACCAACGACCGACGCGCCGGAGACCTTCGGCGACTTTTACTGAGGAGGGCAGCATGGCAGCAATGGGCTCTATCGCACTTTTGATCTACGCCGCCGCCGCCTTCGCCCTGGGCTGGCTTTTCAGGGGAGACCACAACAGCACAAAGGCGAGGGAGGCGAGACGGAATGCCCGGAATGACCATTGACGAATACGTCCAGGACCAGCTGGCAGCCGCAAGCGCGAGGGACTTCTCCTGCCCCGAGGCGGAGCTGGCCGTGCTCGGCGCGATCCTGCGGAAACCGAACACGAACAAGGGCAGACTCACAATGCTCCACGACGACGACTTCACCGACGACAACACCCGGCGGCTCTTCCAGGCCATCAAGGCGACGGCAGCGAAGGGACAGACGCCAGACCTGGTCGCCACCGACGCGACGTTCACGGCGATGTTCCCACAAGAGATCGCAAACCAGCTGGTCAAGCTGATGCTCGATGCGACGAACACGGGCGTCGCGGCCTACATCGACAGCTACCTCGACATCATAACGGAGCTATCGGCGCGACGGCGCGGAATCGCCATGCTCGACGACATCGCCGCAAGGCTGAAAGACCCACAGGCAAGCATCGCCGACACGATAGAGCGCATGCGCCAGCGGACCGGCGCGATTGCGAACAGCACCCACACATGGGAGTCGATGACCGACCTCCTGCTCAATACCTTCGAGAAGCTGGAGCAAAGAGCAAAGGGCGGGGAGAAGAGCGTCACCACCGGGATCCGCAATATCGACACGCTGATCGGCGGATTCTACCCAGGAGAGCTGACCATCATCGGCGCGAGACCCGGCGTCGGCAAGTCTGCATTCGGAGCGAATATCGCGCTGGCAGCCGCGAGGGACGGCATGAAGGTCGGCATCGCGTCCAGAGAGATGACCGATATCCAGTTTGGACAGCGCCTTCTCGCGCACGGCTCCAACGTCGACGGCATGAAGCTGCGCAAGGCACAGATCACCGCGGAGGATTGGGACGACCTCTCCGAGGGGCTGGAATACCTCGCGCAGCTTCCGGTCTCATTCCTTTTCACGGTCAGCACCGTCGAGGATTTGAGAATCGAGGTACAGAAAAAGACCGAGAAGAAGGAGCTGGACATGCTGATCGTGGACTACCTCCAGCTGATGCGAACGAGCAAGCGATTCCCGGCGGAATACCTCCGGGTAGGCTATATAAGCCGCGCCTTGAAGGATATCGCTCTGGACTTCCAGATCCCCGTGATCGCGCTGGCGCAGGTCAGCAGGGACACCGACGGGCAGATGCCCTCGCTGAAGAGCCTCAAAGATTCCGGCGCGATCGAGCAGGACGCAGACGGCGTAATTTTCCTGCATCGACCGACCAGCGCCGACGACCCCTACGTCGATAAGCGCGACCGCGAGGGATTCCACGACTTCAAAAAGCGCGGGTACACCTATATCTGCATCGGCGTGGCGAAGCAGCGCCAGGGCACCGTCGGGCAGGCATGCGTCCTCTTTGACAGCAAGCACATGCGCTACGTCCAGATCGCCAGAGAGGAACCGCCAGCACAGCAACAGGGAGGGAACGCCAACCATGAACAGAAACCCCAGCAGCCCAGACCGGCAGCTACAAGCAACAGCAGATACAACCCCGACTACGAACAGCTATCTATTAGCCATTGACCCCGGCAACACAGAATCGGCCTACGTCCTCGTCGGCGCGGAAGACCTCCGGCCCTACGAATTCGAGAAAATCGAGAACACGCGCCTGCTGCAGTATATCTTCGACCTTCGGAACCGGCTGACCGAGGGCGAGAGAGTCGAAGCATTCGTGATCGAGCGCGTCGCCTCCTACGGGCTGGCCGTCGGGCGGGACGTATTCGAGACCTGCGAGTGGATCGGGCGATTCACCCAATGCATCAACAGCAACTACGGCAGAGAACCAGAGTACATCTTCCGGAAGGAAGAAAAACAGTACATCTGCGGAGACTTGAAGGCAAAGGACGCCAACATCCGCAGGGCGCTGATCGACCGATTCGCCCAGCACGACCTCAAAAACGGGAAGGGCACGAAAAAGGACCCGGACTGGTTCTACGGATTCCATGCCGACTGCTGGGCAGCATACGCGGTCGCCGTGACGCACGATGAGAAACGCCGCGAAGCAGCGGCGAAGGCTACATAAACACGGCACGAAGGGAGGAACTGACAGGCATGGCCACACAGATCATTTCACAGGCGATCATTCACCACCCCGAGGAACCGTCGATACAGCTGAGCATCGTCAAGGCGGAGATCGACAAGCAGAACGCCATCCGCACAGCCCAGCAGGAAGCGATGGTCGTCATGCTGCGGAAGGAGATCGAGCATAACACCCACTACATGCAGCAGGTCACCCACAGCAGGAACCGCCTGCTGGCAGACCGGACGGCGAACCTCAAGAAGCGGAGGAAGCGGCAGCAGGAACGGCTGACCATCGGCGACATCGCAAGCGCGATCGGAAAGCCGCTCCTCGTCGCCTGGGCGCTGTTCTGGCTGGCAGGCGAAAAGCTGGGGCTTTGGAAGCTGCGCACCGGCAGCGAGAAGAAAACCGCACCGATACCGACACCGCTCGGAGTGCGGCTTTATTTTGCCGTCGGCACCCTTGCTTCGATTTACTTCTGGTATGTCGCCGCCATGAAGGTGATCGCATATATCCACTACGCCAACGGATAAAGCACCGACGACCGACATCACACACAGACAGGAGGCTC
>Ga0310690_10009728_pt1 | contig 12039 bp, 8 predicted proteins | sample AusTroGonzalo_MG_2_FD_207661 | JGI IMG/M metagenome (GOLD analysis project Ga0310690, IMG submission 207661) | Bovine rumen microbial communities from tropical cattle in Woodstock, Queensland, Australia - Gonzalo_04 (v2) (version 2) | ecosystem: Host-associated > Mammals > Digestive system >...
CCCGAAGGTGATGCTCTTCACGGGCTGCTGCGCGTGGATGGTGGCGGTGGCAGTGACCCCCGGCGTGGCCTTGCTGGAGCAGGTGACGACGCACTCGCCCACCGACACGGCGGTCACGCGGCCCTGGGCGTTCACGGTGGCGATGGAGGGATCGGAGGTTTCCCACACGAGGCTCTTGTCATCCGTGTTGGCGGGCAGGACGGTGGCCTTGATCAGCTGGGCGCTGCCGCCGACGCTGACGGTGACGTCCGTCTTGTCCAGGGTGATGGATTCCGCTTTCTGGACCACCTTGACATTCAGGTTGGCCCGCACGTTGCTGCCATCCAGGGCTGTGACCACGATCCGGGCGTTGCCCCGGGTCAGGCCGGTTACGACGCCTTTTTCATCTACGCTCGCCAGCTTCTCCGTGCCGGAAGACCAGGCGTAGCGGGGCATGGTCGCGTCGTCAGGCTGCACGGCGCAGTCCAGGGTGATCTGCTCTCCCACAGCGACCTGGGCGGTGGAAGCGGAGGGCTTCAGGCTCTTGATGGGCTGGACCACCAGGACCCGGTACTGTACGCTGACCTCGGGAGAAGCCTCGTTGGCGATGGTCAGCAGCGCTTCGCCTACCTGCTGCCCGGTAATGTTGTTTCCCCTGACCTTGAGGACGTCCTCATTGTCCGTGGTCAGGACGGTCTTCAGGTTGCTGGCATCCTTTGGCAGCACGGTGATGGCCAGCGAGTAGCTCTTCTTAACCGGGAGGATCAGCACGCTCAGCTGGTTTTCCTCCTCATTCTCCCGCGCTTTCAGCAATCCTTCCAGCACCGGATCATCGGGGGCGTAGAGGGGAAGCTTGGAGGTGTTGACTGTCACGTCGGTGGCTTTCCGGGCGACGGTGATGTTGATCTGCGCCCGGTAAGTCTTGCTCGCGGTCTTCGCGGAGGCGGTGATGGTGGCCTTTCCCTTGCTCAGCCCGGTGACCAGACCGTGATCATCCACGGTGGCGACCTTGGTGTTGGAAGAGGAATAGGAAAGTTCTCCCTCCGCGGGGGTGCCTTCCCGGTTCAACACGGTCTGGAGGGTTTCGCCTTCGAAGAGCGTGTTCGGCTCCTTGGCAAAGGCCATGGTGTTCCCATCCGCCAACGCCGGCAGGCTGACGCACAAGAGCGCCAGAATCAGCAGGGGAACCAGCAGTTTTTTCATTCCGACATACTCCTTTCGTATTCTGGCTTCTCCTTTTTCACGGTGTTCTTGTGAAAAAGGAGAAGCTATTAATATCACGATCCACAGGGAGAAAAACTTCCCGGGGAATCGGGATGAACGGGGGATGAAGAGCGTTAGGCGTCTGAAGCGGGGGAGGTGGGAAAGTCGTCAAAATCAAGAACGCCGGTTCTTTTTCCGTGGATCCAGACGAGCTGGCGCTTTTCCAGGTTCAGGCGGATGGAATCCACCGGGCCGAGCTGATGCAGGAGCTCCTCTAACGGACAGTCGACGCCGGAGGGGAGCCGGAGAAGGATCCTGGGGAAATTGGCGCTTTCCGCTGGCGACGCGGGGGATGCCTCCACGGTGGAGGCGGCCTTTTTCCTGCCGCGGGGTTTGGGCGTTGCTTTGGTGGAGGCAGCGATCTCGTTGGCGGGGGGCGCTTTTTTCCTGCCCCGGGGTTTGGGGCCGGGTTCGGCGGGGGTCTCCGTGGGTGAATCTTCTGGCACGGTGGGCGGAGCATTCAGTGCTTTTTTCAAATCGCTTCCGAAGATGGATTTGATCTGGGCGACGACTTTTTCGCTGGGGTTCATTCGGCCGTTCTCATAATGGCCGATGGAGGCGGTGGCGACGCCCAGCTGGCGGGCGAATTCCGCCTGGCTGAGCCCCAGGGCGGTGCGGATTTCCCTCACATCCATGCGGTTCATCACTTTTTTGCGCTGAATCCTGTCCCGCTCCGGAGCGATCTTAACGCCGTACTTCTTTTTGATGGCTGTCAGGATCTTTGGGCTGGGAGAAAAGCGGCCAGATTCGTATTCATAAATGGTGTTCGCGTTCATCCCGAGAGATTTGGCGAAAGCTTCCCGGGTCATTCCGAGGGAATCGCGCAGATCCCGGATCGCTTCTCCGGCAGGCTTCTTTTCCTGTTTGGATTCCTCCCCCTGTGGGGTCTGAATCACCCGTTCGTCGTATTGTTCGCGGATGCGGGCGGCCATCTTGTCGCTGAGCTTGAGCCGACCGGTCTCCAGGGAAGAAACGGTAATGGCGCTGACGCCCAGTTCCTGGGCGAACTGCGCCTGGGTCAGCCCCCGCTTTTCCCGCAGCTCCCGAATGGTCAGCTCCGGTTTTTCCATCTCTCCATTATAGAAGATAATCCCTCCGATGCTCCGGGCTTCGGTATATCCTTTGGAGCGGAGAAACGCCTCCGCGGGATCGGCACGCTTTTCATTATAATCATAGAGGAAAATGGGAGTGGAAAATTTGGCGACGCGCCGAATATCTTCCCGGATGCTTTCCTGCTTCATGGAGATGGCGCCCGGAATATGGGCTGCCTCGTAATCCTCCGGATCCCGCAAATCCACCAGCACGGCGTCCGGCGTCGATCGGTAAAGTGCTATGCCTTCATTAATATCTTTCATTTCTGTGATCCTCCTCGTCGAATCTGGTGGGCAAACGGGTAAAAATCGATCAGTTTTCGATCAGGCCGGTCAGATCGGGAGGGTGGGTCAGGCTGGGGCAGGAGGCAAAGACGTCGGGACCGGCGGCGCCTTCCTCAAAAAACCCGTCCGGCAGGACAACCTCAGCGAGGCTTATGCAGTTCATGAAGGCCGCTTCCCCGAGATAGACCAGATATTCCGGCAGCTTGACAGAATGAAGCGCGATGCAGTTCATAAAGGCGCGTTCCTGAATCTCTTCCAGCTCCTCCGGAAATTCAAAGCTGGTCAGGGAAACGCATCCGGCAAAGGCAAACTTCGGAATCTCGTACCAGTCGGAAGGGAGGTGAACCTCCTCCAGGGCGGTGCAGGTCTGGAAAGCGTAGGCGCCGATGCCGGTGCATCGATCCGGAATGGAAATGGATTTCAGCCCCCGGCAGTCGGAGAAGGCATAGCTGCCGATGCTGCGCAGCCCGGCGGGCAGCTCCAGGGTTTCCAGCGACTCGCAGCCGGAGAAGGCGCCGTTGCCGATGGTGGTGACGCTCTCAGGCAACTCCAGATTGGTCAGACTCTTACAGCCGGCAAAAACCTTTTGCCCCAGAATGGAGATTCCCGCGGGAAGATGAACGGCAGTCAGGTTGGAACAGTTCTGAAATGCCATGCTGCCGATGGAGGTGGCCGCCTCTGGCAGAATCAGTTCCCGCAGGCCGCGGCAGTTCATGAAGGCCTTTTCCCCGATTTCGGAAATCTTCTCCGGAAAAGAAATCTTTTTCAGCCGCTCGCAGCTCCAGAAGGCTTCCGCCCCGATGGTCCGGAGATCGTGGGGCAGGGAGACGGATTTGAGGCCGTCGCACATGTAGAAGGTTTTGTTGTTGATGGCGGTGACGGAATCGGGAATCGTAATGCCGGTGAGCGCGCTGCAGCCGTAGAAGGCTGAATCGCCCACAACGTTTGTTCCCTCGGGAATATCATAGGGGCCGGCGGGCATGCCCATGGGATAGCAGATCAGGCGGCGAATCGCGTTGGCGCCGGCTTTTTCGTTGATAAACAGGACGTTCTCCTCCACGGAGAGACAGGGATGCGACGGGGAAACCAGCAGATCGGACAGGGACTCACACCCGACAAAAGGGTTGGAACCTATTTCCCGAAGGCTGTCCGGGAGCGCCACCTCCGTCAGCTGGCGGCAATACATGAAAGCATAGCTTTCGATGGCGACGATTCCCTCCGGTACTTCCAGCAGGAGCAGGGAATCGGCGGACTGGAAGGCTTTGGCGCCAATTCGGGTCACCGGACGGCCATCCAGCGTATCAGGAATTTCAAGGATGCTGTCATTGCCATTGTAATGGGTGATCATCGCCGAGCCGTCCGGCAGGATCAGATAGGCGTAATTTCCGCTGATCTGCTCCCCCTGCGCCGCTTCTCCCGATGAGAAGGAGAGCGCGCAAACAAGGAGGATCCAGATCATTGGAAATGCGAACACCCTTCTCATGATTTCACCTCATCCCGTACTGTTACCTTATATAATAGCTTTTTTTTTCCCGGACGTCAATTGTTTTTATTTTACTTGACGATTGTTGTAAAAATGGTGTATCATTCAAACCATACAAAACAAATACCGGAGGTGCATGCCATGGCTACGCTCAACTACCAGGTACTGAAGGAGTCGGGATACACGGGATTCATTCTGGAGAACGCTCCGGAGAAGGTCATGCAGTTTGGCGAGGGGAACTTTCTGCGCGCCTTCGTGGACGATTTTATTGACATTGCCAATGAAAAAGCCGGCTACAACGGCAAGGTGGTGCTGGTGCAGCCCATCGCCCAGGGGCTGACCGGGCTGATCAATCAGCAGCAGGGTCTCTACACCCTGTACCTGCGCGGCAGCGAGAAGGGCAGAAAGGTGGATGACAAGCGGGTCATTTCCGCCGTCAGCCGCTGCATCAACCCCTATGAAAACTGGGATCAGGTGCTGGAGCTGGCCCGGTCGGAGGATCTGGAGATCATCGTCTCCAACACGACCGAGGCCGGTATTGTGCACGAGAGCGAAAGCGCCTTTGATCAGGCGCCGCCCATCAGCTTCCCGGCGAAGCTGACCCGGGTGCTCTATGAGCGCTTCACCGCGGGGAAGAAGGGCGTCGTTGTGCTCTCCTGCGAGCTGATCGATAACAACGGCAAGGAACTGCTCAAATGCGTCAACCAGTACATCGACGACTGGAAGCTGCCGGAAGCGTTCCGCGCCTGGGTAAACGGGGAGAACATTTTCTGCTCCACCCTGGTGGACAGGATTGTCCCCGGCCGCATCCGGGATCCCAAAGAGGTGGAGGCGCTGGCGGCGCAAAACGGATATGACGATCCGCTGACCGACGTGGGCGAGGTCTTCGGCATCTGGGTCATCGAAGGCCCCGCGGAGCTGGAGGATCGCCTGCCCTTCAAGAAGGCCGGTGTGCCGGTGATCGTTGTGCCGGACGTGACGCCGTATAAAAAGCGCAAGGTACGCATCCTGAACGGTGCGCATACCGGGTTCGTGCTCGGCGCCTATCTGGCGGGGTTTGACATCGTGCGGGACTGCATGCACGACGATACGGTGCGGGATTTTATGAACCGGATGCTCTACGATGAGGTCATTCCCACCCTGCCGCTGGACAAGGAAGATTTGAAGGAATTTGCGGGGGCGGTGCAGGATCGGTTTAACAATCCCTTCGTGAATCACGAGCTGATGAGCATTTCCCTGAACTCCACGTCCAAATGGCGGGCCCGGAATATGCCCAGCTTCCTGGACTATGTGAAGGAAACCGGGAAGCTCCCGCCCTGCCTGACCACGAGCTTCGCGGCTTATGTGGCCTTCTATTCGAACGATGTTCAGGGGCTCACGGATAAGGGCCTGGTATGCCGCCGGCCGAAGGGGAACGAATACACCGTCAGCGACGATCGCTGGGTGCTGGAATTCTATGACGCGCATAAGGCGGATACGCCGGAGGAACTGATCCACGCCGTGATGACGAACACCGACATGTGGGGACAGAATCTGACGCAGGTTCCCGGCTTCGAGGCGGAAGCGGTCCGCATCCTGAAGCTGATCAGGGAGAAGGGCGCGAAGGCGGCGTTCGCGGAATGCTTGTGATCAGTCATGATGATATGTAAGGAAACACTGATTAAAAGCTCTCCCCCGTCAGGGGGAGAGCGAGAAAACCACGGAGAATCAACACGTAAAGCTGAAGGCTTTGATGCTGATTGGGGATTAATCAGCATTTCCTTAAGGTAAATATGATTATGGAGGGAAAACGTATGACAGAAATGATGCAGCAGCTGAAGAAAATCGGGATTATCCCGGTGGTGGTGCTGAACGACGCGGAGGACGCTCTGCCGCTGGCGGAGCGGCTGGTGAAGGGCGGGCTGCCCTGTGCGGAGGTCACCTTCCGGACCGCGGCGGCGGAGGAATCCATCCGTCGGATGGTGAAGGCCTTCCCGGACATGATCGTGGGCGCCGGCACCGTGCTGACCACGGAACAGGCGGATCGGGCCATCGACGCGGGGGCAAAATTCATCGTCAGCCCCGGATTTAACCCGAAGGTGACGGAATATGTGCTGAAAAAGGGCGTACCCATGACGCCCGGCGTCTGCACCCCGACGGAGATCGAGGCGGCGCTGCAGTTCGACCTGGATGTGCTCAAATTCTTCCCGGCGGAGCCCTCCGGCGGGCTGAAGATGATCAAGGCTCTGGCGGCGCCCTATGTGGGGGTGAATTTCATGCCCACCGGCGGCATCAGCGCCTCCAATGTGCGGGAATACCTGGCATATGACCGGATTGTGGCCTGCGGCGGCAGCTGGATGGTCTCCGGCGCCCTCGTGAAGGAAGGCAAATTTGACGAGATTGAGACCCTGGTGCGCGAAGCGGCAGGGATCGTAAAAGAAATCAGGGGGGAAAAGAAATGAAAGTTGTAACCTTTGGCGAAATCATGCTCCGGCTCAAGTCTCCCGGTTATGAACGGCTGATGCAGTCGCCCATGCTGGAGGCAACCTTTGGCGGCGGAGAAGCGAACGTGTCCGTTTCTCTGGCCAACTACGGGATGGACACAGCCTTTGTGACCGTGCTGCCGGATAACGACATCGGCCTGGCCTGCATGCGGGAGCTGCGGGGCTTCGGCGTCGACACGTCGAAGATCGTTTTTAAGCCCGGCCGCATGGGCATCTATTACCTGGAGACCGGCGCGGTGCAGCGCCCCAGCAAGGTGATCTACGACCGGGCGGGGAGCGCCATCGCGGAAGCGGACGCCGGCGATATCGACTGGGAAAAGGTCTTTGAAGGCGCAGGCTGGTTCCATATCACCGGGATCACGCCCGCCATCTCCCAGGGCGCGGCGGACCTGAGTCTGGCGGCGGTGAAGGCGGCGAAAAAGCTGGGCCTGCATGTCAGCTGCGACCTGAACTACCGGAAGAATCTGTGGAAATACGGGAAGACCGCGGATGAGGTGATGCGGGAGCTGGTAAAATATGTGGATACGGTGATCGCCAACGAGGAGGACTTCCAGAAAGCCCTGCTGCTCAAGGCGGAGAGCGCCGGCAGCGTGGAGGAAGGCGAGCTGAACCTGGACAACTACAAGGCGATCGCGAAGCTGGCCATGGACACCTTCCCGAACATCAAACGCGTGGCCATCACCCTGCGGGAATCCAAATCCGCCAACCATAACGACTGGAGCGCCTGCCTCTACAACGGCAAGGACTTCTTCGTGTCCAGAAAGTATAAGATCACCGACATCGTGGATCGCGTTGGCGGCGGCGACAGCTTCGGTGGCGGCCTGATCTATGGCCTGAATACCTACGACAGCGAACAGGATGCCCTGGAGTTTGCCGTGGCGGCCAGCTGTCTCAAGCACACCATCCCCGGAGACTACAACCGGATGAGCGCCAAAGAAGTCGAAAGCCTGATGAAGGGCTCCGGCTCCGGCCGCGTTCAGAGATAAACAGCTCCCCTGCGCAGGGCGTCCGCACGGTCCGTGGCCGTCCTGCGCAGAGGCGGAAAGGAATTTGATTATGAAACAGTTTCTGGACAGGGATTTCCTCCTGGATACGGAGGCGGCGCGGATTCTCTTTCATGAGGCGGCGGAAAAGCAGCCCATCATTGACTATCACTGCCATCTGAGTCCCCGGGAAATCTATGAGGATATCCGCTATGAGAACATTACCCAGGTGTGGCTGGGGGGCGATCACTACAAGTGGCGGCTGATGCGCAGCGCCGGCGTGCCGGAAAAGTATATCACCGGCGACGCCAGCGACTGGGAAAAGTTCGAAAAATATGCGGAGGTGCTGGGCAAAGCCATCGGCAATCCGCTTCATCACTGGAGCCACCTGGAACTGCGCCGGTTCTTTGGCTACGAGGGCATCCTGAACAAGGCCACCGCGAAAGAAGTGTGGGAGCTGGCGAACAAAAAGCTGCAGAGCGAGGGATACTCCTCCCGGGGGCTGATCCTCATGAGCCATGTGGATACCATCTGCACCACCGATGATCCGGTGGACAGCCTTGAATGGCATGAGAAGCTGGCGGCGGACGCGGGGTTCCCGGTGACGGTGCTGCCCGCGTGGCGCCCGGACAAGGCCATGAACCTTGAAAAGGACACTTATCCGGCTTATATTGCGCAGCTGGAAGCGGCGGCGGGGATGGAGATCGCCTCCTTCAGCGATCTGAAGACGGCTCTGAAAAAACGGCTGGACTTTTTCGCCGCCCACGATTGCAAACTCAGCGACCATGCCCTGAACTATGTCATGTATGCCCCGGCGGAGGAATCGGAAGTGGCGAAGATCTTCCGGTACCGGATGGAAGGCAACCGCGTGACGCCGGAAGAAGAGGCGAAATTCAAGTATGCTTTCATGGCCTTCATGGCCGGCGAATACAGCGAGCGGGGCTGGGCGATGCAGCTGCACTACGGCTGCCGCCGGGACAACAATCCCGTCATGTTCGCGAAGATGGGGCCGGATACCGGCTTTGACTGCGTGGATAACTATGCGCCTTCCGCCCAGACCGCGGCGTTCCTGGGCGCCCTGGAGGAAGCTGGCAAGCTGCCGCGCACGATCCTTTACAGCCTGAACACCAACGACAACGCCGCCATCGACACGATTCTGGGCTGCTTCCAGAATGACGAGACGGTGGGGAAAATCCAGCATGGCAGCGCCTGGTGGTTCAACGATCATTTCGACGGCATGAGCGAACAGCTTCGCTCCCTGGCCAGCCTGGGATATCTGGCGGGCTTTGTGGGCATGCTGACGGACAGTCGTTCCTTCCTCAGCTATCCCCGGCATGAATACTTCCGCCGGATCCTGTGCCGGATCTTCGGCCGGTGGGTGGAAGAAGGATTCTATCCGGAGGATTTCGACACCCTGAAGGAGATCGTCGCGGACATCAGCTATTTCAACGCGAAACGGTATTTCAGCTTTAAGACGAAATAAGGCGGAAGAGAAGAAGAAAAAGATGAAAATACTATTCGTGTCTTCCCGCAGCTGTACGGTGCTGCTGGACCCGGAAGGGGAGTATCTGGCCCGCAGAAAGCGGCGCCTCTTCCTGAATGGAGAACCGCTGTGGAAAGAAGAACGCTCGGTGACCTCCCTTTTCGGTCTGGAGCCGGAAAGCGAGTATACGCTGGAGTGCAGAATGGGCGAGGAGGAAACGGAAACCCTGACCTTCCGGACGGATAAGGAAATCTGCACGATGAACGTGCGGGATTTCGGCGCGAAGGGGGACGGGGAGACGGAAGACACCGCCATGCTGCAGGCAGCGATCCTTTCCTGCCCGGCCGGCGGGCGCGTGCTGATTCCGGAGGGAAATTATGTGACGGGGCCGTTGTTCCTGAAAAGTCACCTGACCCTGGAGCTGGCCAAAGGCGCGACGCTGAGCCTGCTGACCGACCGGAAACGCTTTCCCATCCTGCCGGGGAAAACTCCGGCGCGGACAGAACAGGGAAATCTGCTGCTGGGCCTGTGGGAAGGAACGGCGGAGGACGGATTCGCCTCCGCGCTGACCGGAATCGATCTGGAGGATGTGCGGATCATCGGGGAAGGCGTCGTGGACGGTCGGGCGGATCAGGGAGACTGGTGGGTTAACCCCAAGGAACGCCGGGGCGCGTGGCGGGGATATCTGCTGCACCTGATGCGGTGCAGCCGGGTGACCGTACAGGGGCTCACCTTCCGGAACAGCCCCAGCTGGAACCTGCATCCCGCTTTTTCCGATACCCTTGATTTTCTGAACATCCATATTCAGGCGCCATATCACAGCCCGAACACGGACGGCTTTGATCCCGAAAGCTGCCGGGATGTGCGGCTGCTGGGAACAGAAATCTCCGTCGGGGACGATTGCATCGCCATCAAGTCCGGAAAGATCCAGCTGGGGAGTACGTACAAAACCCCCTGCCGGAATCTGGAAATCGCCTGGTGCGCCATGCTGGATGGGCACGGCGGAGTCACCGTGGGCAGCGAGATGGCCGGCGGGGTCCGGGATGTGCGGGTGCACCACTGCTATATGCGGGGGAACGACCGGGGCCTGCGGGTAAAGACCCGGCGGGATCGTGGAAAGGACGGTGTCATCGACCGTATCTTCTTCGAGCATGTGACCATGGACGGGGTTCGGGTTCCGCTGGTGGTGAACAGCATGTATTTCTGCGACGCGGACGGCCACAGTCCCCGGGTGCAGAGCCGGGAAAAGCTTCCGGTAGATGAGACGACGCCCACCGTAGGGACGATCTGTTTCGAACAGGTGACGGCCATGAAATGCCAGACCTGCGCCGGATATGTCCTCGGCCTGCCGGAAAAGCCGGTGGAGCACCTGATCCTGAAGGACTGCAGAATCGATTTCGCGGCGGAGGCGGAGCTCTTCCAACCGGCCATGGCGGATGGTGTGGATCTGTGCGCGGGACGGGGACTGATCGTGAAATTCGTCCGGAAACTGACCCTGGAGAATGTTGCCATGACAGGCGTTCGGGGTGAACGGCTGGATCTGGAAGCGGTTGAGGAGCTGGAAGAAGGTTAGGAGTTTGGACCAAGAAATATAAAGAAGGGGAGTAAAGCCAATGGACATTCGGTACAGTTGCAATCAGCGGGATTTTAAGCGGTACACCACCGAGGAAACCCGGAAGGAGTTTCTCATCGAGAAACTGTTTACGCCGGACACGGTGGAAGCGGTCTACAGCCATGTGGACCGGATGGTAACCCTGGGTGTCATGCCGGTAAAGGAAAAGGTCTCCATCGACAAGGGCATCGACATCTGGCACAATTTTGGTACGGATTATTTCCTGGAGCGCAGGGAGTGCGGCATGTTCAACGTAGGCGGCGCCGGCAAGGTCACCGTAGACGGAACCGTGTACGCGCTGGGCTACAAGGACTGTCTGTACATCACGCGGGGGGCGAAGGAAGTCTTCTTTGAGAGCGACGACGGGGCGAAGCCCGCGAAGTTCTACATCGTCTCTGCACCGGCCCACTGCAGCTATGAAAACAAACTGATCCGGATTGAGGACGCGGCCAAGAAGCCCTGCGGTGACGCGGCGACCAGCAACAAGCGGGTGATCAACCAGTTCATCCATCCCTCCGTGCTGAAAACCTGTCAGCTGTCCATGGGCATGACCGTGCTGGAAAGCGGCAGCGTCTGGAACACCATGCCGGCCCATACCCACGAGCGGCGCATGGAAGTGTACTTCTACTTTGAAGTGCCGGAAGAGAATGTGGTCTTCCACATGATGGGAGAAGGTCAGGAGACGAGGCACATCGTCATGCAGAACGAGCAGGCGGTGATCTCGCCCAGCTGGTCCATTCACGCCGGCGCCGGTACCAGCAATTATACGTTTATCTGGGCCATGGGCGGGGAAAATCAGGCCTTTGATGATATGGATACAATTCCGACCACGGAATTGAGATAAGCCGGGGGGCTTTCCGGTCGCCCCCCGTTCCCCCTTCGGGATGTTGGGGAATAGGCGGCTCGACCATACAACACGAAAAAAAGAGAAGGAGAAAACGTTTTATGGATATGAATGCGTTCAGTCTGAAGGGCAAAATCGCGTGGATTACGGGCGCGAGCTACGGGATCGGGTTTGCTATCGCGGAGGCGTTCTCCGCCGCGGGCGCGACCATCGTCTTCAACGACATCAATCAGGAACTGGTGGACAAGGGCCTGAAGGCCTATGAGGAAAAGAACATCAAGGCCCATGGCTACGTCTGCGACGTGACCAACGAGGAAGCGGTGCAGGCCCTGGTAAAACAGATTGAGCAGGAGATCGGCGTGATCGATATCCTGGTGAACAACGCCGGCATCATCCGCCGCATTCCGATGATCGAGATGAGTGCCGCGGAATTCCGCAAGGTCATCGATGTGGACCTGAACGCGCCCTTCATCTGTGCCAAGGCCGTGATTCCCGCCATGATCAAAAAAGGCCATGGCAAGATCATCAACCTC
>Ga0310690_10009729_pt1 | contig 12039 bp, 12 predicted proteins | sample AusTroGonzalo_MG_2_FD_207661 | JGI IMG/M metagenome (GOLD analysis project Ga0310690, IMG submission 207661) | Bovine rumen microbial communities from tropical cattle in Woodstock, Queensland, Australia - Gonzalo_04 (v2) (version 2) | ecosystem: Host-associated > Mammals > Digestive system >...
TTTAAAGCGCCGCTGAGCTCGGACTCTTTTAATGTTAAGGCGTAATTTTCCAAAGGTTTGAGTTGAGCTGGAATAACTTCAATGTCAGGCTCAATGCCTTTTGCTTGAATGGAACGTCCGGACGGTGTGTAATAACGCGCGGTGGTGATTCGCATTGCACCGAAATCACCGAGCGGAATAACGGTTTGAACTGAGCCTTTACCAAACGATTTTTGCCCCAAAATGATGGCGCGATGATGGTCTTGCAAGGCGCCAGCCACAATTTCGGAAGCCGATGCCGAACCTTCGTTGATTAAAACCACAATTGGCAAACCATTTGAAATATCGCCCGCTTCGGCGGAAAATTTGACAGTGTCCTTTTCATCACGCGAACGGGTTGAAACAATTTCGCCCTTGTCTAAAAACAAATCGGAAACAGCAACCGCTTGATCAAGCAAACCACCTGGATTGTTTCGAACATCGATGATGATGCCACAGAGCTTGTCTTTGAGCTTTTTTTGCGTTTCGTTAAAGGCTTTGACAATCGCTTTATCGTTTTCTTCTGTGAAAGAAGAAATGCGGATGTATAAAATGTCATCGCCCTTGATGTCTGTTTTAACGGATTGAATTTTGATTTCCTGACGCTTGATGACAACATCAAACGGTTTTTCACCTTCGCGTCTGACGGATAGTTTGACTTTTGTGCCGACTTTGCCGCGCATTTTGGAAACAGCTTCGTTTAAATTGAGCCCGATAACCGTTTCGCCGTCGATGTGCGTGATGTAATCACCAGCCTTAAAGCCCGCTCTTGCCGCAGGCGTGTCGTCAATCGGCGAAACAACCTTAACAAGCCCGTTGTCCATCGTAACCTCAATGCCGAGTCCGCCGAACTTGCCTTTTGTTTGTTCGGACATATATTTGTAGCTTTGAGCATCTAAATAGCTGCTGTGGGGATCAAGCGACGAAAGCATGCCGTTTAGGGCTTGTTCAATGAGTTCCTGATCATTGACGTCTTCAACATAGCCGGCTTTTGTGCGTTCCATCACCTCACCGAACAAGTTGAGCATTTCATAGGTGTTGTGCGTTTGCTCCTTTTTCTTTTTTTCGGCCGTCTCGGCATTAAAAGAAATAAGGCTGAACATTGTGATGAGAAGTAAAAATTTTTTGAGCATTATCGTTTCCTTGTTAAAAAATTATTGACCAAGCCAAACAATTGGGTTGATCGGTTTTTTGTTTTTTCGAATTTCCATATAAAGTTTTGGCTGTGCGGTATCGGGCATTAAGCCGATTGGTTCGCCCGCCAAAACCATTTGCGCGTTTTCGGTGTCGTTGTTTTTCATGCCGGCAATCAGCGAAACAAGCTCATCTCCGTGCGAAATAATGACCAAATGGCCGTATCCCTTAAAAGGTCCCGAAAACAAAACGGTGCCGTCATAAGGTGCAACAACCTGCGCGTTTGAACGTGTTTGAATGATGATGCCTTTCGAATTGACGCCCTTGGAAAGCTCTTGTCCGTAAAAAGTTACAATTTCGCCGCGTGCAGGGCGCAGAAATTGTCCGGCAGAGGGCTTTGGTGTGCTGTCTGAAACATCTTGCGCTTTGACGGTGTCGTAAGTTTTTTCGTCTTCAAGTGAGGAATCGTCTAAAGGCATATCTGCGCTTTGGCTTTGCGCCTGTTCACGCAGTTTTTGAAGACGAAGCTGTTGTTCTTGCTCAAGCTTTTTTTGAGCCGCCATTTCGCGTTCGCGCGCGGCGCGCCGGAGTTCTTCCTGTTTTTGACGTTTAAGCTCGGCTTCTTCAATAGCTTTTTCCATTAAATCGCGCAAATCGGAGGCTTTTGAGGCAAGCTCAAGCGCTTCTTTTCTTGCTTTTGAGCTTTCACCCTCAAGCGCAGTTCGAATTTTGTTTTTCTTTAAGGCTATTTGTTTGATTGATTCTTGTTTTTTTTTCAAATTTTGGGTTTGGGTGGAAAGCTCTAAAAGCTTTTGATTGAGAGCCTTGTGCTGTGCATTTAAGTCTTCCAAGTCGGCCTTAAGGTTTTTGGAATTTTGGCTCAAAAAACCGATGCCGGAGCGCATTAAAATGGCACTTTGAATAATTTCAACCGGCGTTAAGGGCTGAAAAAGAAGTGAATCCGTCGGATGCAACGCTAAATTTTGCAAGCTGACAAGCATAAGCTCTAAATTTTGATGTTCTTTTTTGAAATTTTCTTCGGCAATTTTGAGTTTGTTTTGAATGAGCGCCAGTTCTTTTTCGGTTTGCATAATTTTATCTTCGTCTTTTTGAACGCGTTTGGCGGCTTCAACCAGCTCTTTGTTCATCTTTGCAAGCTCTATACTCAAGGCAACCGCTTCGGCTTGAAGCCGCTTATATTCCATTTTTTTTAGGTCAGATTTTTGTTCTAAGGTTTCAATTTGCTGGCTTGAAACAGGTGCGGCACTAAACGAAGGCGTTGCAAAACAAATTGCCGCCGAAAGCAAAAAGATGTTGATATAAAACAAGACTCGTCTCACCATTTTCTATTTCTCAAGCAAAGATTTCCCCGTCATAACCGAAGGTTGTTTAAGCCCCAGCAAATCAAGCAATGTTGGCGAAATATCGGCCAGCCTGCCGTCTTTGAGCCCTTTCACGTCAGACGGTGCATTAAACAACGCCGCCTGAACCTTGCCGACAGTATGGGCCGTGTAGGGCGCACCCGTTTTTTCATCAACCATTTTTTCGACATTGCCATGATCTGCCGTGACCAAAAGCGTTCCGTCAGCTGTTTTGATGGCACGCATCACGCGCCCCAGATTTTCATCGACGGCTGCAACAGCCTTTAAGGCGGCTTCCATAATGCCTGTGTGGCCGACCATATCACCGTTTGCAAAGTTGCAGATAATCACATCAAATTTTTTGTTTTCAATGGCATCAACAAGCTTGTCCGTTACCTCAAAAACGCTCATCTCTGGCTTTAAATCATATGTTGCAACTTTTGGGCTTTCAATTAAAATGCGGCTTTCGCCCTCAAATTCGCGTTCTTCCCCGCCGTTAAAAAAGAAAGTAACGTGTGCATATTTTTCCGTTTCGGCAATGCGCAGTTGCGTTAAGCCGTTTTTGGAAACAATTTCACCGAAAATATCATTGAGCTCTTCGGGGGCAAAAAGGGTTTGCATAAAGCGCCTGTGATCGGCGGAATATTCGGTCATGCCGACAGATGCCGCAAATTTGACCGCTTTTTGACGTTCAAAACCACTGAAATCTTCGTCGGATAAGGCGTATAAAATTTCACGCGCACGATCTGCTCTGAAGTTTGCCATCAAAACAGCGTCGCCGTCATTTGCGCCCTGATAAGAACCGATGACGCAAGGCACAATAAATTCGTCTGTAATGTTTTGCGCATAAGTGTGTGCCATAGCCTCCTGCACGGTTTGATAACGCGCACCTGTTGCCGAAACGATGTTGTTGTATGCTGCTTCAACCCTGTCCCAGCGTTTGTCGCGGTCCATTGCGTAAAAACGACCGGAAATTGTGGCAACTTTTACGTCGGGCAAATCTTTAATGCTGTCTTCAAACTGTTTTAAGAATTCAGCACCTGATGTCGGCGGTGTGTCGCGGCCGTCCATAAAGGCGTGAACGGCAACTTTAATGCCCTGTTGCGCTAAAATTTTTGCAAGTGCCGCAATGTGATTTTGGTGTGAATGAACACCGCCGTCAGACATCAACCCCATCAGATGACACGTGCCGCCGGTTTGCTTTAAGGTGTCAATGAGCTTTAAAAGAACCGGATTTTTTGCCAAAGAACCGTCTTTAATGGCTAAATCAATTTTAGGTAAATCTTGCATCACAACGCGGCCTGCGCCCAAGTTCATGTGACCGACTTCGGAATTGCCCATTTGCCCTTCAGGCAGGCCGACATCTAAACCAGATGTTTCAATGAAACTGTGCGGACATGTTTCCAGAAGTTTGTGCCAATTAGGTGTTTTGCCGTTTTCAATGGCATTGTCCGATGTTTTGTTTTTGCGGTAGCCCCAGCCGTCTAATACAAGCAGCATCACAGGTTTTTTCATTGATTTGCCTCTTTTTCCTTTATTATTCGTTTTTAAACTCCGGTTATTATATATAATAAAAGCTTTTTTGAAAAGCACTAAATTTTTTTTGATACAAGAAAAATAAAAGCACGCGTGCGAAGGTTATAAATTCTTGAGTGCAAGCGCTTCAAGCTCTTTTAATTTATCGCGGTAAAGCATTGCTTGCTCAAACTCTAAATTGAGTGCCGCTTCTTTCATCAGCTTTGTATATTCTTTGATTTGCTTTTCAACGTTTTTCACTTCTTCCACGCTCGGCAGTTTATTCTTTTCCAAATTTGTTTCGCTCATATCGCGAAACGTTGATGAAATGGTTTTTTCAATGGTTTTCGGCGTGATGTTATGCGCTTTGTTGTAGGCTTGTTGTTTTTCACGCCGACGATTTGTTTCTTCCATTGCGAATTTAATGGAATCGGTTGTTTTATCGGCATATAAAATCACTCTGCCGTGTGCGTTGCGCGCAGCTCTGCCGATGGTTTGTATGAGTGAGCGCGTTGAGCGCAAAAAACCCTCTTTATCGGCGTCCAAAATTGCCACAAGCGAACACTCGGGAATGTCTAAACCCTCACGAAGCAAGTTGATTCCAACCAATACATCAAATGCGCCGAGTCTTAAATCACGTATAATTTCAATGCGCTCTAATGTGTCGATGTCCGAGTGCATATAGCGAACTTTAATGCCGACGCTTTGAAAATATTCGGTTAAATCTTCGGCCATTTTCTTGGTTAAGGTTGTAATGAGGACGCGTTCGCCTTTTGCGGATGTTTGTCGGCACTCTTTCATTAAATCATCAATCTGTGTTGAAGCCGGCCTGACGATACATTCAGGGTCTGTCAGTCCCGTCGGGCGGATGACCTGCTCGGCAAAGATGCCGCCGCTTTGGTTGAGCTCAAAGTCTCCGGGGGTTGCCGAAACAAAAATTGTTTGCGGGCGCATTTTATCCCATTCTTCAAACTTTAAGGGGCGGTTGTCCAAGCACGAGGGCAACCTGAAACCATAGTCCGCAAGGGTTGATTTGCGGTTGAAATCGCCCCGATACATCGCCCCGATTTGCGGCACACTGATATGACTTTCATCAATAAATAAAATGGCATTTTCGGGCAGATATTCAAAAAGCGTCGGGGGCGGTTCACCTTTTTTGCGTCCCGTTAAATAGCGCGAATAGTTTTCAATGCCTTTGCAATGACCGGTTGTTTCAATCATTTCCAAATCAAACCGTGTGCGCTGTTCAAGGCGCTGGGCCTCTAAAAGTTTGTTTTCATTTTTAAGTTCTTGCAGGCGAAGAGCCAAATCTTGCCTGATGTGAACAATGGCCTGCGAAAGTGCGGGGCGCGGTGTAACGTAGTGGTTGGCAGGATAAACCGTTATTTCTTGCAAATCTGCGGTCTTTTTACCTGTTAGGGGGTCAAATTCCGTAATTGCTTCCACCTCGTCGCCGAAAAAGGTGATGCGCCACGCACGGTCTTCATAGTGGGCCGGAAAAATCTCAAGCGTGTCGCCGTTTAAGCGAAATGTTGAACGGGTGAAAGAAATTTGATTTCTTACATACAAAAGCTCGGTCAAATGCCGACAAATCTCAGTTGGATCAAGCTCATCACCGATTTTAAGTTCAAAAACCATTGCAGAATATGATTCCATGCTGCCTAAACCATAGATGCACGAAACAGAGGCGACGATGATGACATCTGATGATTCGAGCACATTTCGGGTTGCGCCATGACGCATACGGTCTATCTGCTCATTGATGGCGGAGTCTTTTTCGATGTATGTGTCGGTTTTTGGGATATACGCTTCCGGCTGATAATAATCGTAGTATGAAACAAAATATTCCACGTGGTTGTGCGGGAAAAATTCTTTCATTTCAGAATAAAGCTGTGCGGCCAAAATTTTGTTTGGAGCCATAATGAGCGCCGGCCTTTTGGCTGCCTCGATGATTTTTGCCATCGTAAATGTTTTGCCCGAACCTGTTACGCCAAGCAAAACTTGGTCTTTAATGCCGTCTTTTAAACCTTGCACAAGCTCTTTTATGGCTTCGGGCTGATCGCCGGAAGGTTCAAACGGACTTTCAATTTTGAACTCATTTTTAATCATTAAAAAGACTATATCTCTTTTTTAAAAAAAACAAAACAGATATTTCGGTTTGGGCTAGAAGTTGTTGTCTTTTAAAAATTGGTGCAGCTTAGGCATTGCGTTGAAAACGGCCATTGCGCCCGTATCTTTGCAAAGTTTAGCATAAGATTCATTGTTGTTGTTTTGAGCGCCGATAAAAGCAACAACGCGCATTTTTGCAGCCAAAGCGGCTTTGATGCCGTTTATTGAATCTTCGATTACCAAACAATGTTCGGGTTTGTAGCCCATTTTTTTTGCGGCAAACAAAAACAAATCGGGCGCCGGCTTTCCGTTTTGAACCATATCTGACGTGAAACAATTGTGTTCATCAACATATGTTTGCCACAAACCCACTTTTTCAAGTTTAAGCTTCGTGAGCTTTGAAATGCCACCGGTCGCAACACAGTGAGCAAATGCTTTGTCGGTAATAATGTTTTTCGCACCTGGAATTGGCTGCATAATCGTTTTGATTTGGCGGATTTCTTCGGTGTGAACATCTGATACAAAAGCTTCATCGATTTGTGCATTAAAATACGTGTTCAAATATTCACATTTTGTCTTTGCAGATAAACCCACTAAATATTTTTGAACCTCCTCTTGAGAAAGTTTGAGCCCGCGCTTTTGAACAAGCATATCATACCAAATTTGAAGCCACAAGCGCTCACTATCAGCCAAGACGCCGTCAAAATCCCAAATCAAAAGAGTTTTTTGCATTTTTAAGCCTTTCGTTTTTTGGAGCATGATAACAGGCAAAAGGAAAAGGTCAAGAAAATAAAAGTTAATATGAAAGGGATTGCGCTCAAAAATCAAAGGTTCGGATTTTTTAAAATAAATATTTTATTTATGTTGAGAAAAAGCTTGACTTCAAAGTTTTTTTGACTTATGTAGGGGTTGGCATCGGGCGCTTAGCTCAGTTGGTTAGAGCCGGCCGCTCATAACGGTCTGGTCGTAGGTTCGAGTCCTACAGCGCCCACCAAATAAAAAGCCACCCTTTGGAGGGTGGCTTTGTATTTGGTGGTATGTTGAGGGCCGAACCTACAGAAGTAGGTTTGACAAGGAGGAGAGGCAGACGGGAGTATGCCGGTGAGCGTAGCGAGCGACGACGCAGCGGCGAAGTGAAGCGAAGCCAATCCTACAGCGCCCACCATAAAAGAGGAATGATACTTGTCATTCCTTTTTTTGTTTTAAATTTTCGGTTGCAAGTTTAGTGCGGTTTATTCCCAGCCGTTCGCGTTTCCAAACCACACCGGTTGTATCAAAAAAACATAATTTTTAATTTTTTTAAAATTTTTGGAAACGATTTTTCGACATGCGGGAATGTTGATGTCCGGCATTAAAAGGCGCATACCGGCTATGCGTTTTCCCCAATTCATATTCGGGTCAAGTCGGTGATAAAGATCTTTATCGGTTGTTTCGATGCGCAACAAATAGCGGTCAATACCGGCATTTTTGAATGCGCGATATTCTTCATAACTTTTTTCGCCGATGCCCAAAGTTACGGCAAGGTCAAATTTTTTAACGGCCCCAATAATGCGGCACATTCGAAGCGTATCAAACCACATATTTTCACCCGATTGCAAAACAACCGTCTTAAAGTCTATATTTGTGGTATTTTTAGCTGTCTGAGCAATTTCGTCTTCGCTTAAACGGTAGCGCGTCAGGTTTGAATTTTGCGCGCGCAGGCTGCAATAAAGACAATTGTTTTTGCAAATGTTTGAAAACTCAATTAAGCCTCGTAAATTAACCTCATCACCGACATATTGCCGGCATACGTCGTCCGCTTTTTTTGAAAAGCGCCTGTTCATCGTTTGTTTTAAGCAATTAATTATGTTTAAGAGAGCTCATAAATGTGTTTGTCCTCAAACATTTTTGCTTATCAGCTTTTTTTAGTATGTCTCAATATTTTATTTGACACCAAACTCTTTTCGGAGTACAATACTCACCGAAAACAAATTATTATAGAAGAATGGTGTGTATTACATCCAAAAAGGAGATGTCTTTCTTTTTATGATAGTTTGTTTTTAATCTGAATATATTCACAAAAAACATAAATCATGAAAAAAATTCTTATCCTCCTCGTGGTGATGGTGGCATTCACTTGCTGCACCAACGGTAATGAAGAAACTAAAATTTCTTCAGACAATGACATGAAGAATAAGACCGAGCATATCACCGCCACGGTTATTCGTGTCGGACGCTATCTCGAGCAAAGCACCGGTAATTCTCCGGAATCCGGCACTGTTTTAATATTCGACAACGGTCAAATCTTTAAGCGTGCCGATGTGAATGGTCAATTTGCCTGCGCCGTGCGGGAAGGAGATATTGTCTCCTACAATCGTGCGCCGGATGGCAAAATAACTTTGACGGCTTTTGTCGTCAATAAGTGAAGGGTGCTCCATGCACCCTTTTTTTTGTATATAGAAAACCCCGCGTTGGACGCGAGGTTCAGTGTAGCTTAAAGCGGTGGCAGATAATAGATACTTTTGCGTTTGAAAGTATGTGTAATTGCTAATTAAGCACCAATCTACCACCAAAATAAAAAACCACTCCACAGCGGGTGGTTTTTTGTTTGATTGTATGCTGTGATTCGAACGGGCGAAAAGTTGGTTTGATTATAAGTAAAAAGCGAGTGTAAGCGCGCCGATTGGCTTTATGTAAATCAAAATTAATCTTAATAACGCAAAAAATTGCTTGCCTTAAAACTCACTTTCGTGATTATGATGATATATACGATATTTTAGGATATAACTTATGAATACGAGAACATTTTGGGCATTGGGACTGGCAAGTTTGGGCCTGATATTTGCCGCACCTAACAGTGCTTTTAGCGCATCAACAGATGTTTCTTGGGATAAGGTTTTTGAAAAATCTGAAAAGGTTGATGTGAAAAAAGTAAGTTTCAAAAACCGTTTTGGTGTTGAATTAGTCGGTGATTTGCATTACAAAACAGATATCATTCCGTTTGACAAGATGGAACAGTTTTTCAAAGATAATTTGATGTAAAGGAAACAAAATGAAAAACATTTTATCGTTATTTTTAGTGAGTTTGACATTTTTGGCAGGATTTAACGCAAAAGCAGAGGAAAATAATATGACAGATAAAAAGGTGTTAGTGGCCTATTTCAGCGCAACCGGAACAACTGCCGGTGTGGCAAAAAAATTAGCAGCTGTAACGGGTGGTGATTTGTTTAAAATTAAACCTAAACAACCATATACGGATGCTGATTTAAATTGGCACAACGAACAGAGCCGCAGTTCGGTGGAAATGGCAGACAAATCAAGCCGCCCTGTGATTGCTGATAAAGCAGAAGATATGAGCAAATACGATGTAATATTTGTTGGTTTTCCGATTTGGTGGGGGCGTGAGCCGTCAATTATTGATACATTTATGGAAAGCTATGACTTTACCGGTAAAACGATTATTCCGTTTGCAACTTCCGGTAGTAGCGATATTGGCGATTCGGGCAATATTATGCAATCACTTATCCCACAAGCTAAAGTTTTAAGCGGTAAACGTTTTTCAAGCGGTGTTTCTGAAAACGAGCTGAAAAAATGGGCTGATGAATGGCTGTAAGCTTAATGTAGGACATTAGAAAGGAGAACAACATGAAAGTATTACTCGTCAACGGTAGTCCGCATAAGAACGGTTGCACAAACGTGGCCTTAGAAGAGATTGCTAGGACTTTACAAGAAGAAGGTGTTGAATCAGAAATCTATCATATCGGGGTTAAGCCTATTTCAGGATGTATCGGTTGCTATGCTTGTCGTAAAACCGGCAAATGCGTTATTAACGACGGTGTGAACGAATTTGTAGAAAAAGCCAAAGATTTTGACGGCTTCATTTTTGGAAGTCCTGTGCATTATGCCGCGGCCGGTGGAACAATTACATCATTTATGGATAGAGTGTTCTTTTCATCCTTTGGTCGCAAAGATGTTTTTATTCATAAACCGGCCGCCGCTGTGGTTAGTGCCAGACGTTCCGGAACAACCGCAACTTTAGATCAGCTGAATAAATACTTTACCATCACGCAGATGCCTATAATATCCGGTCGCTATTGGAATATGGTGCACGGATTAGCGGCCGAAGATGTTAAACAAGATTTGGAAGGTTTGCAAAATATGCGGATTTTGGCACGCAATATGGCTTGGCATCTGAAATGTCAGGAAGCCGCTCAAAAAGCCTGTGTTCCGATGCCAAAAGAAGAAGAAATTACCTTTACGAACTTTATAAGATAAGTTTTTATAAGTACCCGTATTCACCAAAATTAAATTAACTCTTTATGAAAGTTTCTTGACACGGGAATATTTTATTTGTATCAATAACATTGAACATCATTAAATTGTGTGCAATTTATTTAAGAAAGGTATTAAAATGTCAAACGAAAAGATTATAGCAGATTTGCAATTTCTCGTAACAAATTTGGCTCAACAGGCTGACGGGCACCTTATTCAGTCCCGTGTTTTTGCCTCTAAAGGTTTTAACAAATTAGCGGAGAAATATACCGAACACGCCACCGAAGAACGTGGTTATGTCAAAAACTTCATTGATCGCATTTTAGATTTGGGCGGCAAAGTTAAGCTTGAAAACAAAAAAGAAAGTGAAGTTTTTGAAAATCCGATAGACTTTGTAAAACATGATTTGCAGGTATCTGTTGATGGCTTAAAGTGGCTCAAAAAAGTTTTGGATAATGCTAAAGATGATGTAACCACCTATGATATGCTTAAAGTTTATTACAAAGATGAAGAAGCAGATATGTATTGGGGAGAGCAGCAATTAGAAATGATTGAGTGCATTGGCGTTCAAAATTGGATTTTACAACAAATTTAAGTTTTTAGGAGTAAACATATGTCTGATAAAGAAATTGTATTAGAAACCATGAAAAAAGCCGGCGAACCGGTCAATGCCGGAAAGGTTGCCGAAATGTCGGGTTTGGATAGAAAAGCGGTTGATAAAGCTTTTAATGAACTCAAAAAAGAGGGTAGCATTGTATCGCCTGTTCGTTGCAAGTGGGAAGTAGCAAAAAAGTAATGAAAAATACAACCGGTGACAGTGCTATCTTAACGCTTGGCAATGAATTGTGCTTTTCTCTTTATGCCTGTGCCAAAGAGGTTATCAAAATATATCGTAAACCGCTGGAAAAAATCGGTTTAACATATACGCAATATATTGTGATGATGACACTTTGGCAATTTGGCGATATGTCGGTAAAAGATATTGGCGAAAAGGTTTATCTTGATTCAGGAACATTAACACCAGTTATAAAAAAGCTTGAAAAATCAGGCTTTGTAAAGCGTCAGCGCATTGCCGAGGACGAGCGTTTCGTTAAAATTATTTTGACCGATAAAGGTCTAAAACTTAAAGAAAAAGTGTCATCAATACCGCAAGCCCTAAAGGGAAACATATACATATCATATGATGAAGTGGTAACGCTTTATAATCTATTGAATAAGAATTTGAAGGGAATAAAAGAAGGGACGAAAAAATGAAGATACAAGCAGTAAAATTTAGAACAGACGGATTTATGACTGAGCCTTTTGCTTTTGGTGGTGAAGACGGTGCGGATATGTTTGATGCTAATATGAAATATCGCTCCGGTTTGCAGAACTATGTGATCGATACGGGAAAAGAGGTCATTTTGGTGGATACAGGCTTGCCGGCAGGAACACCTGAAGAATCGCCTGATGAAAAGACGATGATTTATACCGGAAAAGACATTAAACCCTATATGGAAGCGCTGAAAGATTTGGGATATAAACCGGAGCAAGTCAGTAAGATTTTGATTACCCATAAGCACGCTGACCATACGGGAGAATTAAAGAGTTTTCCGAATGCCACAATCTATGTGAACGCCGAGGAATGTGGTGCAGATGAAATCAAAAACAT
>Ga0310690_10009730_pt1 | contig 12039 bp, 10 predicted proteins | sample AusTroGonzalo_MG_2_FD_207661 | JGI IMG/M metagenome (GOLD analysis project Ga0310690, IMG submission 207661) | Bovine rumen microbial communities from tropical cattle in Woodstock, Queensland, Australia - Gonzalo_04 (v2) (version 2) | ecosystem: Host-associated > Mammals > Digestive system >...
CGAACCTTGAGTTTGCGGAGAATTTTTATACGGCCTGCGTATGGTACGGGCAGGCATAGCCAGGCATATCCGGACATATCCGGATATGGGAATAGCCAGGCTTGGGAATAGCAAAGACTGGGCATAGCAAAGACTGGGCATAGTGAAGACTGGGCATAGTGAAGACTGGGCATAGTCAGGTTGGGCATAGCCGGGCTGGGCATAGCCAGACATGAAACGGAATATGGGGCAATTACATGCGGGAACGGCAGATTTATCAAATGCGCATGTAGAGCAGGAGCGAGATTACATGCGGGAACGGCAGATTTGTCAAATGCGCATGTAAGGCAGGAGCGAGATTACATGCGGAAACAGCAGATTTGTGAAATGCGCATGTAAGGCAGGAGCGAGATTACATGCGGAAACAGCAGATTTGTGAAATGCGCATGTAAAGCAAGAAAGAAAATGCGAGCCGAATCCAGGAATTGAAGGAAAAAGCACGCAGAGCAAGAAAGAAAATGTGTGCCGAATTCAAGAATACAGGAAAAAGGCACGCAAGATCGATAATAAACCGCGGAGGTGAGAAATGATAGAACATGTAAAACCGGCTGATATCGAAAAAAGAAGTTTTGAGATCATCTCGGAGATCCTCAGGGAAACAGGCAAAGAGCTTGATCCGGAAAATGAGCTCGTGATCAAGAGGGTCATCCATACCTCCGCTGATTTTGAATATGCGGACAATCTTGTTTTTTCGGAGCACGCCGTGACAAAAGGAATTGAAGCTATAAAGAGCGGCTGCGATATCGTGACCGATACCCAGATGGCAAAATCGGGCGTCAGCAAGACAACGCTTGCGAGACTGGGCGGAGAAGTCCACTGCTTTATCGCCGACCCGGATGTGGCAGCCGAGGCAAAGGAAAGAGGCGTTACGAGGGCCGTCGTATCCATGGAGAAGGCCGCGAAGCTCGACAAGCCCTGCATATTTGCGATCGGAAACGCGCCTACGGCCCTGATCCGGCTCAAAGAGCTGATCGAAGAAGGCGTATTCAGGCATGAACCGCCGCTCGTTATAGGAGTTCCGGTCGGATTCGTCAATGTTGTGGAAAGTAAGGAAATGTTTCTGGACTGCAGTGTGCCCTATATTATAGCCAGGGGCCGGAAGGGCGGAAGCAACGTTGCCGCAGCCATCTGCAACGCGCTTATTTATCAAATCACGAGATAGCTGCAGAAAAACATGATGAATTCACGAGAAGAACTGCGTGAAAATACGGTGAAATCATGAAATGACCGTAGACGAATAAAGTTGAAATCATGAGACGACTGCAATATAAAAAATTCACAAGCTGACCGCGTTAACACAAGTATAATATCGATATGGAACAATATGTCATAAAAGACGGAAAAAAGATGCGTAAAGGTTATACGACCGGTTCCTGCGCGGCTGCTGCCTCGAAGGCCGCGGCACTGATGCTGCTTACGAAAGTGCCGGCCGAGCAGGTGAGGATCACCACGCCGGGAGGAGAGGTCCTGGATCTGGAGGTGAAGGACGCCCTGATCGCATCCGGTCATGCCCGGTGTGCCGTGATGAAGGACGGCGGGGATGATCCGGACGTCACCACCGGCGCGCTCATATACGCGGACGTTTCCTTTTCGGATGAAGAAGGCATCACCATAGACGGCGGGAAAGGCGTGGGACGCGTCACCAAACCGGGTCTCGACCAGCCGCCCGGAAATGCCGCGATCAATTCCGTGCCCCGGAAGATGATCTGCGAGGGCATTACGGATGTATGCAGGGCGCATGGATATACAGGAGGACTTTCGGTGATCATCTCGGTCCCGGAGGGAGAAACGATCGCGAAGAAGACCTTTAATTCCTCGCTCGGCATACTCGGCGGCATTTCCATCATCGGCACGACCGGCATCGTGGAACCGATGAGCGAAAAGGCGCTCACCGATACCACCAGGATCACATTGTCCCAGAGAAAGGCCGAAGGAGAGAGCTATGCCCTTCTGACGCCGGGCAATTACGGCGAAGAATTCATCCGGGCCAACCTGGAAGACATTATGAAAAAGGCGGTGCAGACCTCCAACTTCATAGGCGATTCCATAGACGCATGCAGGGAGCTGGGATTTAAGGGGTTCCTGCTCGTCGGTCATCTCGGAAAGCTCGTCAAGATCGCCGGAGGCATGCTGAATACCCATTCAAAATACGGCGACTGCCGCCTGGACATCATGGCCGCGACTGCCGGAGCCTGCGGACTCGGGAGCAGCCGGATCGCGGAAATGCTGGATGCCGTCATGGTCGATGAAGCGGTCCGGATCCTGGATGAGGAGGATCTTCGTGAGCAGACCATGAAAATGCTCACAGAGCGCATTATGAAGATCTTGCGGCGCCGCGCCGGAGACGAGATGGAGTGCGGCGTTATGATATTTTCGAAAGTATACGGACTGCTCGCGGAGTCTGACAACGCCCGCGGGCTCATAGAAAAAATGAAAGGATGAGGTGAAAATGATACATTTTGTTGGTGCCGGAAGCGGAGCCGTCGATCTGATCACGGTCAGAGGCGCGAAACTGCTCGAAGAGGCGGATGTGGTCATCTATGCCGGATCCCTTGTGAATCCGGAGCACTTAAAAAGGACGAAGGAAGGCTGCGAGATCTATGACAGCGCCACCATGACGCTCGAGGAGGTCTTCGAAGTCTGCAAAAAAGCCGAGAGCGAGGGTAAGACCACGGTCCGGCTGCATACGGGTGATTCCAGCATTTACGGCGCGGTCAGAGAACAGTTCGATCTCCTGGAGGAAGCCGGGATCGAATATGACGTCTGCCCGGGCGTAAGCTCTTTCTTCGGAGCCGCGTCCTCGCTCAAAGTCGAGTACACGCTCCCCGATGTCAGCCAGACGGTCATTATTACGAGGGCCGAGGGCAGGACGCCTGTGCCGGAGAGGGAATCCATCAAGGCGCTGGCCGCCCACGGCAGCACCATGGTCCTGTTCTTAAGTACGTCTCTCACGGAGACGCTTGAAAAAGACCTGCTGGCCGGCGGCTACAGTGAAAATACGCCCGTTGCCATCGTCTATAAGGCGACCTGGCCGGATGAGAAAATATTCCGGTGTACCGTCGGGACCCTGCACAAAACGGTGAAGGAAAACGGCCTGACCAAGACAGCGCTCATCATCGTCGGCGAATGCATGGGAGACCGGTACGACCGTTCGAAACTCTATGATCCCGGCTTTACCACCGAATACCGGAAAGGAACCGATCAGAGTTGAAAATATCGTTGTTTACCTACAGCCTTGCGGGATGCCTGACTGCAAAAAAGCTTATCGGCCTTCTTCCTGAAGAGGAGATCGCGCCGTTCTGCGCCAGGCGTCTGGAGGGGCCGGAAACAGAAGGCTTTTCGCGGATTCCGGTGGATTTCCGGACGTTCTACGGGGAACGGTTCGGTGCGAGCGATGCGCTCATTTTCGTCGGTGCCTGCGGGATCGCGGTCCGCGAGATCGCGCCCTTTGTCAAAAGCAAGAAAACAGATCCTGCGGTCATCGATATCGACGATTCCGGACGCTTTGTGATCCCGGTCCTTTCCGGACATATCGGCGGCGCGAATGCGCTTGCAAAGCATCTGGCGGAGCTGATGGACGCGATTCCCGTCATTACGACGGCGACGGATATCAACGGACGTTTTTCGGTGGACACCTGGGCAACGCAACAAGGTTTCGTCATCGGCAGCATGAAGGCAGCGAAGCTTATTTCGGCCGTGATCCTCGAACGTGACATCCCGCTTGCGACCGGTCTTCCCGTGAAGGGAGATATGCCTCCGGGCGTGTACAGGTTCGGTACCGGAAGTCTGTGTGAGAAGACGGAAAAGATGACGGAAGATCCCCCGCACGTCGGAATTTACATCGGCTGGGACAATCAGAAACCGTTCCGGGATACCCTTGTCCTCATTCCGAAGACCGTGCATCTGGGGATCGGATGCAGGCGGGGAACATCCTGTGAGAAGATCAAAAAGGCGGTCAATGCCTTTATTTTCAACAATGGCATAGACCGCAGGGCAGTAAAATGCGCGGCATCCATCGACCTCAAAAAAGACGAGGAAGGTCTGCTGGCCTGGAGCGAACAGGAAGGCATTCCCATCGCTTTTTATTCCGCGGAAGAGCTGTCGGAAGTGCAGGGAGAATTTACGCCTTCCGAATTCGTTGCAAGCGTTACGGGAGTCGACAACGTATGTGAGAGAGCGGCGCTCATCGGCGCCGGTGAACTGGTGGTCAGAAAGAACGCTGCGGACGGTGTTACCGTTGCGGCGGCAGTGGAATATACGGAGGTGTGCTTTGAGTAAATTATATGTGGTAGGGATCGGACCGGGCGCTCATGAGGAAATGACGATCCGGGCCAATCGAGTGCTTTCAGAATGTGACGTCATCATCGGCTATCACGTCTATGTGGATCTGGTGAAGGACCATTATCCGGACAGGGAATTCCTGACGACGCCGATGACGAAGGAGGCCGACCGGTGCCAGATAGCCATCGATACGGCGAGGAGCGGAAAGGTCACGGCGATGATCTGTTCCGGCGACAGCGGCATCTATGGCATGTCGGCGTTGATTTACGAGCTTCGCGGGGATGCGGCGGATCCGGAAATCGAGGTCGTGCCCGGCATTACCGCGGCTGCAAGCGGAGGAGCCCTTCTGGGAGCCCCGCTCACGCATGATTTTTCCGTCATCTCTTTAAGCGACAGGCTGACTCCCTGGGAAAAGATCGAAAAGCGCCTGAAACTCGCTGCGGAAGCGGATCTTTCGATCGTGATGTACAATCCCCAGAGCAAGGGCAGGCCCGATCATCTGAAAAAAGCCTGCGACATCCTTCTGTCGGTCCTTCCGGGCGACCGGATCTGCGGGATCGCGAAGAATATCGGGCGCGAGGACGAGGCGTATCAGCTGATCTCTCTTGCGGAGCTTCGGGATACCGACGTCGATATGTTCTCGACCGTCTTTATCGGAAATGATATGACGAGGAAAATTGCAGGGAAAATGGTTACTCCGAGAGGATATCGTTATGAATAATTTCTGCGTTTTTGCGGGGACGACGGAAGGCAGGAAGCTGGTGGAATTCCTGATCACGAAGGACTGTATGGTAACGGCCTGCGTGGCGACGGAATACGGCAGCACCATGCTGGCTTCTGCAGAAAATCTGACTGTTATTGAAAAGAGGCTGGATCAGCCGGCCATGGAGATCCTGTTCAATTCGGATGATTTTGATCTGGTCATCGACGCAACGCATCCTTATGCCGCGGTGGTGACGGAAAACATCAAAAAGGCCTGCACGAACACGAGAACGAGTTATGTGCGCCTGCAGAGGGATCCCTCCGGGGAAACGAGGACGCAGGAGGATCTGGTTTATGTTCCGGACACCGTTGCCGCGGCGGATTTTCTGGACAAGACGGAAGGGAATATCCTGCTGACCACCGGGAGCAAGGAATTGAAGGAACTTTCAAGGATTTCCGGCTTTGCCGAACGCGCCTATGCCCGGATCCTTCCGATGGAGGAGTCTTTAAAGCTGGCTGAGGCTGCGGGCCTGAAGACCGGTCATATTATCGCCATGCAGGGACCGTTTTCGGAGAAAATGAACCTGGCCCTGATCGAGAGCGTGCACGCGCAATGGCTTCTTACCAAGGACACCGGAACAGCCGGGGGTTTTACCGAGAAAGCATCCGCGGCGTTAAAATCCGGTGTCAGAATGGTCGTGATCGGTAGACCGCCGGAGACCGAGGGGAGATCGTTCGGAGAAGTCATCAAACTCCTGCAGGATTTGTACGGGTATGAATTCGTTCCGAAAGTGACCATTGTCGGCATCGGACCGGGAAGCGCGAAGGCAATGACCGGCGAAGTCCGGGAAGCGATCGGAAACGCCGACTGCCTGATCGGAGCCGGCAGGATGCTCGAAGCGGTGAAAGGGCCGGGACAGCCGGCGGTATCCCTGATCAGCCCCGGGCAGATTTCCGATTATATCCATGAACATAAAGAATACACTTCTTTCGCTGTGGTGATGTCCGGTGATTCGGGATTTTTCAGCGGTACGAAGAAACTCCTCCCGCTGCTGGAACGATGCAGCGTGAAAGTGCTTCCGGGTCTGAGTTCGCTGTCCGTTATGGCGGCGGCGCTCGGGCTTTCCTACGAAGAAACGCTGACGGTCAGCGTACACGGACGCGATACGGACGTGATTCCGGATATCCGCGCGCACAGGGACGTTTTCATCCTGACGGGCGGCGATCCCGACATCAGGGATATCTGCGAAAGGCTTGAGAAAGAAGGCCTGCAGGATGTACGGGTACATGTCGGCGAGCGTTTAAGCTATCCGGACCAGAAGATCACTTCGGGCACGCCGGCGGATATTTTAAAAGGCCGGTATGAAAAGCTGTCGGTCTTATGGGTGGAGAATCCGCACGCCGTCAAAGAGGTCTTCGCCGGACTTCCGGATGATCGTTTTATCCGCGGAGAGGGAAAGAGGGGACTCGTTCCCATGACCAAATCCGAGGTGAGGGCGGTCTGCATTTCCAAGCTTGCCCTGCATGACCGCTGCGTCTGCTGGGACGTGGGCGCCGGGACCGGATCCGTTTCGGTCGAAATGGCCCTGAACGTACAGAAGGGCCATGTTCACGCGGTCGAAAAGGACGCGGATGCGGTCAGAGTGATGAAGCAGAATATCGAACAGTTCCATCTGAAGAATCTGACGCTCATTGAAGGCACCGCGCCGGAAGCCCTGAACGATCTGCCCGCTCCCGACCGGGTCTTTATCGGCGGCAGTTCGGGCGGACTGAAAGAGATCATCGCGCTGGCGAGAGAGAAGAATCCGATGGTGCGCATTGTGGCGACTTCAGTGACGCTGGAATCCGAAGCACTGCTTACGGAATGCCTGAAAGAATTCGAATGGAAACAGACCGACGTGATTTCCGTGAATATTTCCGCGAGCCGCAAAGCCGGAGCGTATAACCTGATGACTGCGCAGAATCCTATTTATATTTACACCATGAGCTGCTGATTATGACTTTATTATTGTGCGTACTTTCCCTTCCGACCGGATTCCTGATCGACCTCATCGTCGGCGACCCCCACGGGTTCCCGCATCCGGTCATCCTGATCGGAAAACTGATCGATTTTTTTGAAGAGAAAATGAGGGCCGCTTTTCCCAAGACCGAACAAGGAGAGAAGAGGGCCGGGCTTCTTGTGTGGATCTTTACGGTGTGCATATCGGCGGCTGTTCCCTTATGCATTCTGATCCTCTGCTCGTTCGTTTCGATCTGGCTCGTATATGCCGTCGAAAGCGTGTTTTTCTGGCAGATGCTGGCCGTGAAATCTTTAAAGAGCGAGACGATGAAGGTTTACTACGCACTGGAAAGCGGCGATATCATGAAGTCCAGATATGCCATTTCGATGATCGTCGGAAGGGATACGGACGAACTGGACGACTCCGCGATCACGAGGGCCGCTGTGGAGACCGTGGCCGAAAATACCTCCGACGGTATCATTGCACCGCTTATGTACGCGGCAATCGGAGGCGCGCCGCTCATGTTCTTTTACAAGGCGGTCAATACGATGGACTCCATGCTGGGCTACACCGAGCCTCCGTATAAAAATATCGGGCTGGTGCCCGCGAAGGCAGACGACGTGTTCAATTTCATTCCGGCCAGGCTCTCGGCATTTTTGATGCTGCTGGCGGGCGCGATCATGAAGCTGGACGTCGGGAACGGCTGGTTCATTTTCAAGAGGGACCGTCACAACCATGCAAGCCCCAATTCCGCCCAGACGGAATCGGTCTGCGCGGGACTGCTGGACATCAGGCTGGGCGGCGACGCCAGCTATCACGGCGTGCTGCATAAGAAGAAGACTATCGGGGATGACATCCGCCCTGTAAAGCACGATGATATACCGACATCCTGTGCGCTGATGTTCTTCACCTCGGTCTTGATGCTGGCCGTCGGCTGCGTCATACGATTCTTGATTGCAAAAGCAATCCTGGCATAGCTGTTAAAAAACGGCCTGTCGGGAAATCTTGAACGGATCAGGAAGGAACGGAACCAACAATGTATTACGGTATTGAAAATCCCCATGGCGGGGACATCTACGAAAGGGACATCCGCCTCGATTTTTCCGCGAACGTCAATCCGTTCGGAACCCCGGAGTCTGTTACGGATGCGGCAGCGAAGGCGCTGGCTCTTACGGAATACTATCCCGATCCCTTCTGCAGGGAGCTGGTGCGTAAGATCAGCGCAAAGCAGGACGTGCCGGAGAAAATGATCTATGCCGGCAGCGGCGCTTCGGAACTGATCTATGCCTATGCGCTGGGAATGAAATTCGGAAAAGCGGTGATCGTCTCTCCGACCTTCGTGGAGTACAAGGCTGCCTTAAGCTGCGCCGGAACGGAATGCGTTCCCTATATCTGCAAAAAAGAGAACGGGTTCCTGCCGGACGGGGGACTGTTCGATTTTCTTGAAAATGAGCGGCCCGGCGCCGTGTTCATCTGTAACCCCAACAATCCCACCGGGCGCACCGTAAGCCGGCATTTTCTGGAACAACTGCTGGAAATGACCTCGAAAATGAATACGCACCTGTTCGTCGACGAATGCTTTTACGAACTTTCGGACAGCCGTGTGACCGTGAAAGGTCAGCTGAGTACGCATGACAATCTTTTCATTCTGCGCGCGTTCACCAAGAGCTTTGCCCTGGCTTCGCTGCGGCTTGGATACTGCATGTGCGGAAACGCGGAAACGTTAAGGAAAATGTCTTCCGTCACGCCTCCCTGGAGCGTATCGGGCCCGGCGCAGGCGGCAGGCCTGGTCGCGCTCGAAGAAGATCGGTTCGTAGAGGATTCGGTAAAGAAGCTGCACAGGGAACGCAAATATCTGGCTGCCGGCCTGAAAGAGGCAGGGATAAAAGTATATCCTTCGGAGGTCAATTACATTTTCATCGAAGCGCGGAAGGATCTGCGGGAACGCCTGCGCGAGCAGGGGATCGAGATCCGTTCCTGTGCGAACTACGACGGACTTCAGCCCGGATATTTTCGCATTGCCGTACGGCTGCGGAGAGATAACGAGAAGCTGATCCGGGCTGTTAACGCCTTGCGTCAGGCCGACTGAAACGGATGGTGTGCATAACGAATAAAAATCTGTCAGAACATGACGGGGGAGAAGCATAATGGCAAAAAAGATCATGATACAGGGAACCATGTCGAATGCGGGGAAGAGCCTTCTGTGCGCCGGACTTTGCCGTGTCTTCAAACAGGACGGATACCGCGTCGCTCCTTATAAGAGCCAGAATATGGCGCTCAACTCCTTTATTACGAGGGACGGGGGAGAGATGGGGCGCGCACAGGTCGTGCAGGCCGAGGCGGCAGGCCTTGAGCCCGACGTCCGCATGAATCCCATTCTCTTAAAGCCCACGACCGATGTGGGCAGCCAGGTTATTCTGAACGGAAAGGTGTACGGCAATCTGACTGCCGTGGAGTATTACAAACGCAAGCTTGATTTTTTCCCGATCGCGCTCGAAGCCTTCGATTCCCTGGCCGCTGAAAATGACATTATCGTGATCGAAGGCGCCGGAAGCCCTGCGGAGATCAACCTCAAACAGGACGACATCGTCAATATGGGCCTTGCGAAGAAGCTGAACGCTCCCGTGCTCCTGGCCGGGGATATCGACCGCGGCGGCGTCTTCGCCCAGCTTTACGGGACCGTCGCGCTGCTGGATCCGGACGAGAGGGCATTGGTAAAGGGCGTGATCGTCAATAAGTTCCGGGGAGATAAAAAGATCCTGGAACCGGGGTTAAAGATCCTCGAAGATCTCTGCAAAGTGCCGGTCGCCGGCGTCGTGCCTTATGTTCATCTGGATATCGACGACGAGGACAGCCTTACGGAACGCTTCAATACCGGAAGCGAGCGAAAACTCATCGATATCGCCGCAATCCGGCTGCCCAGAATCTCGAATTTTACCGATCTTTCGCCCTTCGAGCGCTATGAAAATGTTTCGCTCCGCTACGCCGACAGTCCGAAGGACATTTACGGTGCCGATATGATCATCATTCCCGGAAGCAAGAGCACGATTTCCGATCTGATGTGGATGCGCCAGAACGGACTTGAGGCAGCGGTGAAGCAGGCCGCGGACGGCGGGACGCTTGTATTCGGCATCTGCGGCGGTTTCCAGATGCTCGGAAAAACGGTCTCCGATCCCGATCAGACCGAGGCAGCGGGCGTGACCGGGATCTCGGGGCTGGGCCTTCTCGATATCGAGACGGTCTTTGAGGGCGAAAAGGTGCAGACCAGGACGGAAGGCGCATTTTCGGGAGTCGAAGGAGAACTGTCGGTCCTGAACGGACTTTCCTACGAGGGCTATGAGATCCACATGGGCAGGAGCGGGGACGAGGGACGGAAGAGCCTCATTTCCGACGGCAAAAATGTCTACGGCTCCTACATTCACGGCATTTTCGATGCCGCCGGCGTTGCGGATGCCGTTTTAAGGGCGCTGTGCGCGAAAAAAGGCGCGGATCACGGACAGCTGACTTCCTTCGATCCTTACGAATACAAGAATAAGCAGTACGATCTGCTGGCGGATGTCATCCGCGAAAGCCTCGACATGGAACTCGTTTACAGGATCCTTGAATAAAAAAACCTGATATACAAAGCGTATCGCAGGTGGTATAATCACTCTTAGTCTGTTTTGAGAAAACAAATCTATGGAGGTCCATTATGAGTGAATGTACACATGACTGTTCCACATGCGGCGAGAGCTGCAGCGACAGAAAAGAAAGCTTTCTTGAGGATGCGCATATCCTTTCGGATATCAAACACGTGATCGCGGTCGTAAGCGGCAAGGGAGGCGTGGGAAAATCACTCGTCACGTCCATGCTCGCCGTTTCCATGAACCGGCAGGGATACCGCACGTCGATTCTGGACGCGGACGTTACGGGCCCGTCTATTCCGAAAATGTTCGGGATCAAAGGCCGTGCCGTCGGTACGGAAGACGGCATCATGCCCGCGACGACTCCTTCGGGAATGCAGCTGATGTCGGTCAACCTGCTTCTTGAAAATGAGACAGACCCCGTTGTCTGGAGAGGCCCGGTCATCGGCGGCGTCGTCAAGCAGTTCTGGAAGGACGTGATCTGGCACGACGTGGATTATATGTTCGTGGATATGCCGCCCGGCACCGGTGACGTGCCGCTTACCGTTTTCCAGTCCCTTCCCGTGGACGGAGTCGTCGTCGTGACTTCACCGCAGGAACTGGTGGGAATGATCGTCGGCAAGGCGGTGAAGATGGCGGAAATGATGGATATCCCGGTCCTCGGCCTCGTTGAAAATATGTCCTATTTCGAATGTCCCGACTGCCACGGCAGGCACGAGATCTTCGGGCCGAGCCATGTGGACGAGCTGGCAGCGGCGTACGGCATCAAGAATACCGCAAGGCTTCCGATCGACCCGAAGCTCGCGAAAGCCAGCGACGAAGGAAAGATCGAGCTTTTTGCCGGAGACTGGCTTGAAGGACTGACCGACAGCATTATCGAAAAATACAAAGAACAATAAATATCACAAGGGAGGTGTACCATGGCAACAGATTTTTTTGAATTGGCCGAAAGACGTTTTTCAGTAAGAAGTTATACGGACGCACCTGTCGAGCAGGACAAACTCGACATGATCCTGGAAGCGGGCCGGATCGCCCCGACTGCGAATAACCAGCAGCCCCAGAGGGTCTATGTGCTGAAGAGCAAAGAGGCATTGAAGAAACTCGACAGCATCACTCCGATGAGATACGGCGCCCCCATCGTGTTCCTGTTCACCTATGATAAGAATAAGAGCTGGGCATCGGCTCCGGGCGGCGATCCTTATGACGCCGGCGGCATGGACGTCTGCATTATCTGCACGCATATGATGCTCGAGGCGGAGAACTTAGGCCTCGGTACGCTTTGGGTCAGATATTTCAACGCCGACCAGGTAAAGAAGACCTTTGACCTTCCCGACAATGAGGTCGTTATGTGCATGCTCTGCCTGGGCCATAAAGCGCCCGGCGCGAAGCCTTCG
>Ga0310690_10009731_pt1 | contig 12037 bp, 10 predicted proteins | sample AusTroGonzalo_MG_2_FD_207661 | JGI IMG/M metagenome (GOLD analysis project Ga0310690, IMG submission 207661) | Bovine rumen microbial communities from tropical cattle in Woodstock, Queensland, Australia - Gonzalo_04 (v2) (version 2) | ecosystem: Host-associated > Mammals > Digestive system >...
GGCCGGCGTCAAAACCGGCACCACCAACAAGGCCGGGAACTGTCTCGTATCTGTTTTTTCCATTGGGGATGAGCGCTATCTCTGTATTGTCATGAACAGCAGCTATTACGGAAAATTTATGGATACCCAGGCGCTGTTTGAAATGTGCGCCGGGGCAACCTGACCGCGCTTTACGGGAGCAGCTTCCGGATCCGGTTGACCATCTGCTCCAGCTCGCGGTTGGAATGACCTTCCAGCGAGCGGACATAGCGGTTCAGCTCTTCCGCAACGGACGTCAGCTCGGCATAGAGCGTCTGATTCCGTTTTCCGCCTTCCGAGACTTTTTCGACATCTTCGGCCTTTACCCCTTCCCGCAGAACCGGCTCTGTCCGGACAATCCACTGATCTGTCAGCAGATCAAAGGAGGAACCGGACCAGGGAGCTTCTGCGGGAATATTGTATTTTTCCGTGAGCGTTTTCACAAAGGCCGTTGTCTCGACGTCATCTCCGTGGTTTACAAAAATGCGCTTCGGCATCTTTTCAAACTGATCAACCCAGCGGAGCAGACCGCTTCGGTCCGCATGGCCGGAAAGACCGGCCAGCAGCTGGATATCCGCGTTGACATCGATCTTTTCGCCCATGATATTGACCGGGGAGACCCCGTCATAAATGATCCGTCCCAGGGTTCCGACCGCCTGGTAACCGGTGAAGAGGATGGTGTTTCTTTTGTTCCAGATGCCGTTTTTCAGATGGTGACGGATCCGGCCTCCGTCGCACATGCCGCCGGAGGCAATGATCACCTTGGGCGAATCATCGTCGTTCAGGGCCTTGGACTCCTCGGCGGATGTGGTCATTTTCAGCCCTTCAAACCAGATCGGATTCTTTCCCTGGCGCAGAACCTCGCGGGTGTCCTCATCCAGACATTCCAGGTCGCACTGCAGGAAGATCGCCGTGGCCTCATTGGCGAGGGGACTGTCAAGATAGACCGGGAAGTCCTGGAACTCCGGGAGAAGCCGCTGCTGTTTGATGATCCGGAAGAAATAAAGCAGCTCCTGGGTCCGCCCGACGGCGAAGGAAGGGATGATGACCGTCCCGTGCCGGGAGAAGGTTTTGCGGAGAATTTCGACCAGAAGCGGAATCGGATCCATGGCTTTTTCATGATCCCGGGCGCCGTAGGTGGATTCGATCAGCAGATAATCCGCGTCCTTCACCGGGGTCGGATCCTTGATGATCGGCTGGTCGATGTTTCCCACGTCTCCCGAAAAGACCATCTTGACCGGCTGCCCGTTGTCCTCCATGAACAGCTCCACAAAGGAAGAACCCAGCAGATGCCCGGCGTCCGTAAAACGGGCGCTGAGACCTTCGTCAATCATCAGCCGCTGATTGTAGGCGCAGGGCAGGAAACACTTCATGACATTCTCGGCGTCTTCTACGGTGTAGAGCGGGGTGACGACAGGACCGCCGGTCCGAAGGTTCTTTTTCGTCTGGGTGGCGGCGTCGGTTTCCTGGATGTGCGCGCTGTCGGCCAGCATGATGCGGCTGAGGTTGACCGTCTCCTGCGTCGCGTAGATCACGCCGCGGAACCCGTTTTTGTACAGCAGGGGAAGACGGCCGGAATGGTCAATATGCGCATGGGTTAAAAAAACGTATTCAATCCGGGCCGGAGGAACGGGGAGATCCTGCATCTGAAAGGTATTGACCCCCTGCTCCATCCCGTAGTCCACGATCAGATACCGGCCGGGCTTCCATTCAACCAGCGTGCAGCTCCCGGTGACCTGATGGGCTGCTCCCAGGAAAGTAACTTTCATGACTCTGCCTCCGTTTCACAAACCGTATTTTCATATTCGGATTTTCTTCCTAATAAATTTACCATAAATTGAGATTCCGGACAAGAGAGGAAATCCGCATTTTGCAGCCATTTTGCAGCACATCTTTATTGACAGGAACGGCATGCAATGATATGCTTTCAAAAACAAAACGAAGAAAGGCCGGTGATCAGGATGATCAAAAAACTGCGGTCAAGTTTGCCTTTCAACGTCATCAGCGCCATTATCATCCTGCTCTGGCTGTTCGGGATGATTGCCGGAGCTCTGGGCCTCATCAATTTTACCGACGGCCTGCGGCGGGAGTATTCCATCTCTACCTATCATATGGCGGATACCGCCACGGTGCTTGTCAACGGAGATCATCTGGACGATTATCTGCGGGGGGAACTTCCGGAGGAATACGAGAGCACCCGGGAAAACCTGGATGTGTACTGCCACAGGATGAGCGTTTCCCTGGTTTATGTGATCCAGGCGGACCGGAGCGACTACGGAAGCTTTGTGTCCATTTTCAATCTGGCGGACAACAGCGTGGACAATTCCGATTATGTCCCCTGGGAACTCGGATATACACGGAACACCACCAACGATGAATACCGGCAGAAATACAAAGCCATCTATGAGGAAGGATCGGCGTATGAGACGGTTTACCGTCTTCGCCCGACGGACGGACAGCATCCGCATATCACCACGATGGTTCCGGTTCACGACTCCTCGGGAGAGGTGTGCGCCATCCTTTGTATACAGCGCCCGGTCAGCGAACTGGCCGATTACAGCCGCCTGTATATCGTCAACATTGCCATTTCCACCCTGATTCTTTCGGCGCTGACCGCCGCGGTTGTGATCCGTTTCCTGCGGAAGAAGATTATGCGGCCGATCCGGAAGGTTTCCACGGAAGCCACGCGGTTCGCGGAAGAGAACACAAAGGGCGAATCGCTTGAGGGGATCAGCAAGTATGAGGACATAGCCAAACTGGCCTCTTCCATCGACAAGATGGAAACGGACATTGTGCGGTATGTGGAAGATGCCACCCGGACGGCGGCGGAAAAGGAAAGAATTCTCACGGAAATCTCCCTGGCCAAGGAGATTCAGGAACAGTCCATTCCGCATCTGTTCCCGCCCTTCCCGGACAGAAACGAATTCAGCCTCTATGCGAGCATGACGCCGGCCAGGGGCGTGGGCGGAGACTTCTATAATTTCATCATGATTGACGACAACCACCTCGCGCTGTTCATCGCGGACGTTTCCGGAAAGGGAATCCCCGGAGCGCTCTTTATGATGATTTCCAACCTCCAGCTTCTGCAGCGAACCTATCAGGGCGGGTCGCCCGCGGAAATCCTTGCGTATGTGAACGACTGGATCTGCAGGAGCAACGAGACGGGCATGTTCGTGACGGTCTGGCTGGGGATCCTGGAACTGTCGACCGGGAAACTGACGGCGGCGAACGCCGGGCACGAATACCCGGCCATTCAGCGCAAGGGAGAAAAGTTCGAACTGTTCAGGGACCGCCACGGCCTGGTGCTCGGCGGAATGGAAGGCGTTCCCTATAAGGATTATGAACTGCAGATGAACCCGGGAGACAAGCTGTTTGTTTACACGGACGGCGTTCCGGAAGCAACGGACGCGAACAACGAAATGTTCGGTACGGACCGGATGCTGGAGGCGCTGAGCGCGGAACCGGAAGCTTCTCCGGAAAAGACGCTGGAGAACGTGAGCGCCGCCGTGAACGCCTTTGTGAAGGAAGCCGAACAGTTTGACGACCTGACGATGATGTGTCTGGAATACAGGGGATAAGAAAATCCTGTTTCGGAGATTGCCTTCACCGACGGAACCATGTATAATAAGCCTATCCCCAAAAAGTTTTACAGGAGGAAATTGAAAATGAAGAAACTGATTGCTCTGGTTTGTGCGCTGGCGCTTCTGATCGGCCTCGCGGCTGCTCCGGCCATGGCGGACGGTAATCCCGTGAAGATCCTGATCGTTACCTCCAGCGGCGTGGACGACGGAAACTTCAACGAAGACTGCTATCTCGGCATCACGAATTTCATCGCGAACCACCCGGACTGCACCGTTCAGGACATCAAGGAGCCTGACATGGCGGAACTGATCCCGACGATTGAAAGACTGGCCGGCGATTACGATGTGTTCGTCTGCCCGGGCTTCAATTTCGGCGCGATCGGCGATATCGTGCTGGCCAACCCCGACAAGTATTTCCTGGTGGTGGATTCCACGATCCAGGACAGCGAGGGAAACCCGGTGACGGCGAACAACGTATACACCATGACCTATAAGGAGCAGGAAGGCGGCTTTATGGCCGGCATCGCGGCTGCCCTTACCACGAAGACGGGCAAAGTTGCCGAGGTCAACGGGATGCCTTTCCCCTCCAACACCAACTATCAGTTCGGCTTTATGGGCGGCGTCAAGTATGCCAACGAACATTACGGCACCGCGGCGGAGTGCGTTGAACTTCCTTCCTTCTCCGGCGGAGACGGCGTCGGCGGCAACTATGTCGGCGCTTTCACGGATCCGGCGACGGGCAAGGTGGTGGCTGAGACACTGATCGGCGAAGGGTGCGACGTGATCTTCGCGGCGGCGGGCGAATCCGGAAACGGCGCGCTGACCGCTGTCAAGGAAGCGGACGGCGTATGGTTCATCGGCTGCGACGCGGATCAGTTTGATGACGGCGTAAAGGGCGACGGAAACGTTATTCTGACCTCTGCGCTGAAGGTTATGCACCTGGACGTGGAACGCCAGCTGAACGCCATCTATGACGGCACCTTCGTCGGACAGGACGCGCTGCTGGGCGCCGATACCGATTCCACGGGCTATGTTTCCGCGGAAGGCCGGCAGCAGCTGAGCGAAGACGCGCTGAGCAAAATGGCGGAATGCTATGAGCTGATGAAGAAGGGCGAGATCGTGCCTCCAACCAGCCTGGCGGAACTCCAGTAATTCCAATCTTCACAACGCTCTCTCTTGCAAAGAGAGAGCGTTTTTCCCTTTTTATTCAACCTGATCGGACGGTGAACGCTATGGGCGACTATATTGTGGAAATGCGCCACATCACCAAACGCTTTCCGGGAATTATTGCCAACGACGATGTTTCCCTCGAAATCCGCAAGGGGGAGGTTTATGCCCTGCTGGGCGAGAACGGCGCCGGGAAATCGACCCTGATGAGTATTCTTTTCGGCACCTATGAACCGGACGCGGGAGAGATCCTGGTGCGGGGACAGAAGGTTCATTTCCATTCTTCCACGGACGCGGCTGCCTGCGGGATCGGAATGGTGCACCAGCACTTCAAACTGGTGGAACCCTTCACGATCGCGGAGAATATCGTGCTGGGCGTTGAACCGGAAGAGAAAAAGCTCGGCATCCTTCCCTGGGTGAACATGAAAAAGGCCAACCGGCAAATCAGTGAGCTTTCCAGGGAATACGGCCTGGAGGTCAATCCGACGGACCGGATCGGGGAAGTACCGGTTTCCGTGCGGCAGCGGGTGGAGATTCTGAAGATGCTCTATCGCGGGGCGGAGATCATGATCTTTGACGAACCGACCGCGGTGCTGACGCCGCAGGAAATCGAATTCCTTCTGCAGATTATCGACAATCTCCGCAGGGACGGGAAGACGATTATTCTGATTACCCACAAGATCGCGGAGATCAAGCGGATTGCCGACCGGTGCGCCATTCTGCGCCAGGGAAAACTGATTGACGTCCGGGACGTCGCGGACGCTTCGGCCCAGGAGTTGGCGGACCTGATGGTGGGCCGGCAGGTTTCGTTTACCCAGGAGAAGACGGCACCGAAATACGGAGAACCCGTTCTGGAAGTTCAGCACCTGACGGTGAAAAACGAGCATAAGTTCGACGTGGTGAAGGACGTTTCCTTTACCGTCCGAAGCGGAGAAATCTTTGCGATCGCCGGCGTTTCCGGGAACGGTCAGGGGGAGATCGCCGACGCGATCGCCGGGCTTGCGAAAATCGCGGACGGCCGGGTGATCCTGAACGGGAAGGAAATCAACGATTTTTCCGTACGGGAACGCTGCCTCGGCGGCATCTCCTATATTCCGGAGGACCGGCAGGAGACCGGAACCATTCCGGATATGACGCTGCAGGAGAATCTTTCCCTGCGGGAATATTTCCGGGAGCCTTTCTCGCGGAAAGGCATTCTGAAACCGGATCCCTTCCGGGACTACGCGGAAAAACTGATCGGGAAGTACGATATTCGCTGTGCCCAGGGGCCGGACACCGTTCTCCGGTCCATGTCCGGCGGGAACCAGCAGAAAGCAATCGTCGGACGGGAAATTGAAGAGGGGAGCCGGCTGATTATCTTTGTGCAGCCGACACGGGGACTGGATATCGGGGCGATTGAGAACATTCACCGGCAGATTCTTGAAGAACGGGAGCGGGGCGCCGCGATTCTGCTGATTTCTCTGGAACTGGACGAGATCATGAACCTGGCGGACACGATCGGCGTGCTGTACCGGGGAGAAATACTGAAGATTGATTCGGCGGACCGGATGACGACACAGGAAGTCGGCCGCTACATGATGGGGGTGAAGGAAGCTTGAAGAAAATGTTTCTTTCACGGCGGCTGACCGGGAAATATGCTTCCCTCTGGGTTTCTCTGCTGGCGATCCTGATGACGCTTGCGGCGGCCAGCATCCTCCTGCTCACGATGGGGAAAAACCCGCTGGTTGCTTTCCGCAGCTTCCTGCAGGGCTGCGGTATGATTCCGAAGGAAAACTACGGCGGCGGAAGCGGCATGCTGACGGATCTGCTGGACTTTCTGAACTATCTTGCCCCGCTGATTCTGGCCTCGCTGGCGTTTATCACAGCCTTCAAAGCCGGACTGTTCAATATCGGCATCGCGGGTCAGATGCTGCTGGCCGGATTTACGGCCACGGTGCTGATCGGATACAACAAGGGCCTTTCCGCGGTCGTCGCAAAGCCCCTGGTGCTGCTGATCGGGCTGGCCGTCGGCGGAATGACCGGCGCGCTGATCGGGTGGCTGAAATACCGGTTCAACATCCATGAAGTGGTTTCCACAATCATGCTCAACTACATCATCAGCTATCTGACAGGCTTTTTCATCAACAACAACTATGTGGACATGATGACCCGGAACAGCAAGGTCTGCAGCCCGGATTCGCGGCTGACGCTGACGAACGTCATGATCGGCGATCTGAAATGCAAAATTCCGCTGGGACTGATCATTGCCATTCTGATTGCGCTGCTTGTTTCTTTCCTTTTCCGCAAAACGGTGCTCGGCTTCGAGATCAAAGCGGTGGGACAGAACCGGAAATGTTCCGAATATACGGGAATCCGCGTCAACCGGACCATCCTTCTTTCCATGGGGTTCTCCGGCGCGATCGCCGGTCTGGCGGGGGTGGCCTATTATCTGGGCTATACCAATACAATTATTCCGAAGACGCTGCCCGGCATGGGATATGATTCCATCTCGGTGGCGCTGCTGGGCAGCGGCGCACCGATCGGTTCCATCTTTGCCGCCATCGTCGTTTCCATTTTCCAGCAGGGTGCGAACTATATGAGCTCCACCGTCGGCGTGGCCAAAGAGATTGCATCCCTGATTACCGGGATCCTGCTGCTGTTTGCTTCCTGCGGCAACTATATGAAATACAAGGCCGCAAGGAAGATACAGCTTGCGGCGGATCTGCGGGGAACGGAAGGAAAGGAGGCGAAAGCATCGTGAATAAAGTTTTTACCGACGGCCTTTCCTTTGCGCTTCCTCTGCTGATTATCGCGGTCGGGGCGCTGTATTCCGAAAAGAGCGGCGTAACGAACCTTGCCGCCGAGGGCTTTCAGGGCGTCGGAGCTTTCTTCGGCGCGCTGGCGGCCACCCTGCTTGCCCCGGTGATGGGCAACGGAAACCAGGCGATCATCTATATTGCCATCCTCTGCGCAGCCATCGGCGGCGCACTGTTCTCCCTGATTCACGGGCTGCTTTGCATCCGGTTCCGGGCCAATCAGGTGATCAGCGGCGTGGTGATCAACATTCTCGCGGTGGCACTGACGGCCTTCTTTACCAGCGCCGCGAACACCGCCATCAGCGGCAGCGCTTCCAACAAATTTGTACTGGACGTTTCGACACGGTTCACCGTTCCGCTACTGAACAGCATCCCATGGATCGGCGGTATTTTTACGGACATGTATCCCTTTGAGATCATTATCGCCGTGCTGGTTGTGTTCCTTTGGTACCTGCTGAACCGAACCCGGTTCGGCATGCGGCTGCGGGCCTGCGGTGAAAACCCGCAGGCAGTGGACGCCGCCGGTGCCAATGTGAACCGGATCCGCTGGATTGCCGTGATGATTTCCGGCGCGCTTTGCGGTATCGGCGGTATCTGCTTTGCCTATTCCATGATCGGAAATTTCTCCCCGAGCATCTATCAGGGATTCGGCTATCTTGCCATCGCCGCGATGATCTTCGGAAACTGGAAAATCGGACCGACGACGCTGGCCTGCCTGATTTTCGGCCTGGCCAAATCCGGCGGACTTCAGCTGTGCATCGCAGCGAAACTGCCCAGCAATTACATGGATCTGTTCCTGATGCTGCCCTATATTCTGACGCTGCTGCTGCTCGTTTTCTTCTCGAAGAAAAATCATCCGCCGAAGGCAGTCGGCGAACCCTTTGACAAGAGCAAACGATAAGGCGGCAGACATCCATGATATGGAGCCGGAGAAAGGGGTGAGCGAATCTATGGAAAAAGAGCTGCTCGTATGCCGAGGAAACATTGTTTATTCAAAAGATCGGGATGAACTGGCTGTTTATCCTGACAGTTCTATTGTTGTGGAAGACGGCCGGGTGGAAGGTATCTACGAAAAACTGCCGGAGAAATACGAAGGCGCTCCGATCAGAGACTTCGCAGACAGCGTAATCATTCCAGCCTTTTCCGATCTTCACGTTCACGCACCGCAGTTTCCGCAGCTGGGTCTGGGCATGGATCTGCTGCTGGCGGACTGGCTGAACACTTATACATTCCCGCAGGAAGCGCGTTATGCGGACCTGGATTACGCAAAGGAAGTATACGGCGCTTTCCTGAAAACCCTTATTGAAAACGGGACATTCCACGCCTGCGTGTACGGAACCATTCATCGGGAAGCCACATCCTGGCTGATCGGGCAGATGGAGGAAAAGAAACTCCGCGCCTTTACCGGCAAGGTCAACATGGATATCCAGTCCCCGGAGAACCTTTGCGAAATAAAAGAGGAGTCGCTGCGGGAGACGGAGATCTTCCTGGAAACATTTGCCGGAAACCAGTATGCAAAACCGATCATTACCCCGCGATTTGCTCCGACCTGCAGCTTTGAACTGCTGAAAGGGTTGGGCAGTCTTGGAAAAAAGTACGGAGCGGGAATGCAGACGCATCTGGTCGAATCCAGATGGGAAGCGCTGGAATCCGTCCGGTTGAATCCGGACTGCAGCTGCGACACAGAGATTTATGAGAAAGCCGGCCTTCTTGATAACGGACCGGTGATTGCGGCGCATTTTATCTTTCCGGGAGAGAATGATCTGAAGATCCTGAAGAAACACGGCGGATACGCGGTACAGTGTCCGGATGCCACGGTGAATATCATTGCGGGTATCATGCGAACAGCGTATCTCGCGGATGAAGGGATCCGCCTGGGGCTTGGCAGCGATATCGCCGGCGGACATCTGCCGGGAATCTATACACAGGTCGGCCGTTCCGTGCAGCTTTCCAAACTGAAGGCTTTCTATGAACCGGAAGGGAACCGGGCAATTCCGTTTGCCAACGCGTTTTATATGGCAACGAAAGAAGGCGGCGCGCTGTTCGGAAAGGTCGGGAGCCTTGAACCCGGATATGAATTTGATGCCCTGGTAATCCGTGATTTTTCAGATTCCTTCCGGAAAATCACCCCGGAGGAAACCGTGGAACGATTCTGCTATACCGGAAATCCGGGAGATATCATCGCCGGGTTTATCCATGGGGAACAGGTGACCGGCAGGCCGGACGAAGACAGCCGCGAAAGAAATCAGAAGAATGGAAAGTGAAATTACCGTACGGCATCTGCTGGATTTATGCCGGAAAAACGACAGAACAGGCCTGTGGCAGTATTCCGGCTTCCTGACGCCGGCGGAACAGGACGATTTTCTGCGCTGCCCGGAGGCTGCACACTTTCCCTTCCGGATGATCGGGGGATACGAGGCGGCGGAACGGAGAATCCTGGCAGCGGGGAACGAATCGGTTTCCGGTGAGCCCGATCCTCCGATCCGCGTCGTTGAAATCCGGCCGAAGTCCGAGAAATACGCGGAAGAATTGACGCATCGGGATTATCTCGGGGCAATTCTGGGACTCGGGATTGAACGCAGCCTGACCGGCGACATTCTGACGCGGGATCACCGGGCCTGGGTTTTCTGCCTGGCTTCCGTGGCTGAAATGTTGATATCCTCGCTGACGCAGGTGCGCCGCACAACGGTGGTTGCAGAAACTGTTTCTCCGGATCTTCCGGAGCTTGCGCCTCGCTTCATGCCGTTGCGGCTGAATATCGCTTCGGAACGGCTGGACGCTGTTTGCGCGGCTTTTACCGGACTTTCCAGGGGACAGACGGAGAAGCTTTTCAGCGCTGAAAAAGTGTTTGTCAACGGGAGAACAATCACCGACAAAAGCGCACGGTTGAAGGCGGGAGATATCCTTTCCGTTCGGGGATTCGGAAAGGCGGTTTATGACGGGATTGAACACGAAACCCGGAAAAACAGGCTCTGGGTCGTGCTGCGGAAATATACGTGAGACGGAGAAACATGTACCGCCTATGAACTGTGCAGCCAAGAGAGAACACATTAAGCAAATAAAAGGTGAAGAGGGATTGACATGATTTTCAGAAAAGCAGATACAAGAGATGCAAAGACTGTTTTGGCCCTTTACAGGGCAGTGATCGGAACGCCGTTTTGCGTGTGGGACGAATCGTATCCTGGGGAGGAGGAGATCCAAAACGATCTTGCTTCCGGGACGCTTTATGTTTTGGAAAGAGACGGTGAAGTGATCGGCGCGATTTCCATTGTTCCGGAAAACGAGACAGATGATCTTGATTGCTGGAAGGTGAAAGAAAATGCCCGCGAGTTTGCCAGGGTTGTCGTCAGACCGGACTGCCAGCATCAGGGGCTCTCTTTTTATCTGGTCGACGGAATCATCCAGGAGCTGAAGAAGCAACATGCTGCCGCTATCCATATTGCCGTTGCCAAGAGAAATATCCCTGCCCAGAAGCTTTACAGAAAGATGGGATTCGACTTTTGCGGAGAAAGTGAGATTTTCGGAAGCAATTACTACCTGTGCGAAAAGATCCTGTGAGATTGAAACTGATATGCATTTATACTCGCTGATGTATGATTCTGCCGACTGCAGCAAGTGTCTGTAAGATTCTTCGCTGTAATGATTCACACGCGCACCGCGGAGCTGCAGTCGCAGCTCTCGCGCACCGCACGTGACATGCTCAAGATGACACAGCCGGCATCGTTTGTCGTGAATAAAACAAAGGGAAGGAAAAGAAAATGGTAATCAGAAGACTGGAAGAAAAGGATGCTCAGGCAGTTTCGGAATTGATTATTACAACAATCCGGATTTCAAACGTTCGGGATTATCCGGCAGATCTTATGGAAGAGCTTGTAAAAACACAGACTCCGGAGCATGTGCTTGAGAGGGCTTCCTGGACACACTTCTACGTTGTCGAAGAAGAAGGCAAGATCATTGGCTGCGGTGCAATCGGCCCGTACTGGGGCAAAGAAGACGAAAGCAGTCTGTTCAGCATTTTTGTTCATCCGGATTATCAGGGAAAAGGCGTCGGACGGGCTATCGTAGAGGCACTGGAGAAGGATGAGTTTGCTCTGCGCGCCAGACGGATTGAAATCCCGGCCTCCATTACCGGACTTCCGTTTTATCAGAAGATGGGCTATTCATTCAAGAACGGAAATACTGAGCTCGATGAAGAACAGTTGTACCGCCTGGAAAAGATCAGATCCTGAGCGGGAACGGAGGAACCTGAGATGATCAAAGAATCCGAAAAAATGAACTGCAGGATTATTGAAGGAGCAGACCAGATCAATGTTGATGAGGTTGTCAGACTTCTGAGAACAACGTATTGGGCCGGCAAACGTTCCAAAGAACAGATCCGGAAATCCATGATCAATTCGTCCTGCTATGGCATCTGTCTTGATGACGAGGAAAAACTGGTTGGCTTTGCCCGGGTCATCAGTGATTTTGCGACCACCT
>Ga0310690_10009733_pt1 | contig 12036 bp, 8 predicted proteins | sample AusTroGonzalo_MG_2_FD_207661 | JGI IMG/M metagenome (GOLD analysis project Ga0310690, IMG submission 207661) | Bovine rumen microbial communities from tropical cattle in Woodstock, Queensland, Australia - Gonzalo_04 (v2) (version 2) | ecosystem: Host-associated > Mammals > Digestive system >...
GCAGCCGCAATTCGAAAGGGCGCTTAGCTCAGCTGGTTTAGAGCATCTGCCTTACAAGCAGAGGGTCGGCGGTTCGAATCCGTCAGCGCCCACAACACAAGAAGACTCGTCCGCAGCCGTGGAGGTTGTGGTTTTGGGTTAAAGTATAAGTGCTTATATATTATTAGGATTATTTAAAAACATGGAATTAAATGCACTAACAGCCGTCTCGCCTATTGACGGCCGTTACAGAAGTAAAACCGAACCATTGGCAGGCTATTTCTCCGAATATGCCCTTATTCGTTATAGGGTCCGCGTTGAAATAGAATATTTCATTGCTTTATGCGAACTGCCCCTGCCGCAATTGCAAAAGGTCAACCATCAGCTGTTTGAACCACTCCGTGACATTTATCGTAACCTTACGCCTGCCGACGCCCAGCGTGTCAAGGACATTGAGAAGGTGACCAACCACGATGTAAAGGCAGTGGAGTACTTTATCAAGGAGCAGATAGACCAACAGTCACAGCTCTCTGAGTTAGCAGCCTACAAGGAGTTCATCCATTTCGGACTGACATCTCAGGACATCAACAACACCAGTGTACCCCTGAGTATCAAAGAGGCACTGGATGAGGTGTACTATCCATTGCTTGAGGAACTGATTGAACAGCTCAACGACTACGCTGAGCAATGGAAGAACATTCCGATGCTCGCCAAGACACATGGACAGCCTGCTTCTCCCACTCGTCTGGGGAAGGAGATCATGGTCTATGTCTATCGTCTGGAGGAGCAGTTGCGCGGACTGAAGGAGATTCCCGTCACTGCGAAGTTTGGCGGAGCCACGGGCAATTTCAATGCCCATCACGTGGCTTATCCCCAGTACGACTGGCGCGAGTTTGGAAACAGTTTTGTCAGTGAGAAACTCGGACTGGAGCGTGAGCAGTACACCACCCAGATTTCCAACTACGACTGGTTGGGTGGTCTGTTTGATGCCATGCGTCGTATCAACACCATCATCATCGACCTCGATCGTGATTTCTGGATGTATATCTCCATGGATTACTTCAAACAGAAGATCAAGGCCGGAGAGGTGGGCTCGAGTGCCATGCCCCACAAGGTGAATCCGATAGACTATGAGAATTCAGAGGGTAACCTCGGCATTGCCAATGCCATCCTGCAGTTCCTGGCAGCCAAGCTGCCGGTAAGTCGTCTGCAGCGTGACCTCACCGACTCTACGGTGCTGCGTAACGTTGGTGTGCCCATGGGTCATGCCCTGATAGCTTTCCAGAGTACGTTGAAAGGACTTCGTAAGCTGATTCTCAATGAGGAGAAGCTTCAGGAAGACCTCGACAACACTTGGGCTGTCGTGGCTGAGGCTATCCAGACCATTCTGCGTCGTGAGGCTTATCCCAATCCCTATGAGACGCTGAAGGCTCTGACAAGAACGAATGAGAAACTGACGGCAGAGAAGATCCACAACTTCATCGAGACCCTTGAGGTCAGTGAGGAGGTAAAAGAGGAGCTCCGTGCTATCAGTCCCTCAACTTATACAGGTATTTAATAATTTCAACATAAAAACATTTCGTAAAATGGATATCGAGAATAACGAGAAGAAGCAAGAGGAAACAACACAACAAGATGGTTTTCAGAGAGAAGTAAGACGCACCCCGCGTCCACGTATACATACAGGTCAGCGTCCCTCTTTTGAGAGACCGGACTATCGTCGTCGTGACAATGACGAGGGTGGATTCCGTCCTGAGGGTTTTGGAGCAGCTCTTCATGACAATGCTGCGCCCCAGGAAGGCTATCGTCCCCGTAATAACTATGGAGAATACGGTCAGTCACGTGGTGGCTATCGTCCCCGTCAGGGCCAGGAAGGTGGTTACCAACCTCGTCAGGGTGGTTATCAGCCTCGCCAAGGTGGTTATCAGCGTCAGGGTCAGGGTGGTTACCAAGGTGGTTATCAGTCTCGCCAGGGCGGTTACCAGCCTCGTCAGGGCCAGGGTGGCTACCAGCGTCAGGAGGGTGGTTATCAGCCTCGTCAGGGACAGGGCGGCTACCAGCGTCAGGGTCAGGGTGGTTACAAACCCTATCAGAAGCCTTATGGCAAACCCGGCAGTCCTTATAAGAAGGGTCCCCGTCAGCATACGGCCGATTATGATCCGAATGCTAAGTACAGCATGAAGAAGCGCATCGAGTATAAGGAGGTGAACTATGATCCCAACGAGCCGCTTCGTCTGAATAAGTTCTTGGCTAATGCCGGTATCTGCAGCCGTCGTGAGGCTGATGAGTTCATCCAGGCAGGTGTCGTGACTGTAAATGGACAGGTGGTGACCGAACTGGGAACGAAGGTGATGCGCACTGACACGGTGATGTTCCATGACCAGCCCGTCAAGATTGAGAAGAAGGTCTATGTCCTGCTCAACAAGCCGAAGGACTATGTAACCACCAGCGATGATCCCCAGCAGCGTAAGACCGTGATGGATCTGGTGAAGAATGCCTGTCCGGAGCGTATCTATCCCGTAGGTCGTCTGGACCGTAACACCACCGGTGTGCTTCTGCTCACCAACGATGGTGATCTGGCTTCCAAGTTGACACATCCCAGATATCTGAAGAAGAAGATCTATCATGTGTTCCTCGATAAGAACGTCACCGCCCACGATCTCCAGCAGATTGCTGATGGTATTCAGCTTGAGGATGGTGAGATCAAGGCTGACGATGTGCAGTACGCTAGTCCTACGGACAAGAAACAGGTAGGCATCGAGATCCATAGCGGTAAGAACCGTATCGTACGTCGTATCTTCGAGTCACTCGGCTATCGTGTACAGAAGCTCGACCGCGTACAGTTCGCAGGTCTTACTAAGAAGAACCTGAAGCGTGGTGACTGGCGTTACCTCACCGAGGAGGAAGTAGATCGTTTAAGAATGGGCGCCTACGAGTAATTGATAATGGATAATTGACAATTTAGAATGAAACGTACTAAGATTATCGATGTGCTGAAAAGCACCGAATATGGTAAAGATGTCTGTGTGAAGGGTTGGGTGCGTACGCACCGCTCTTCTAAGGCAGTCGACTTTATTGCTCTGAATGACGGTTCGACTATCAAGAATGTACAGATTGTGGTCGATCCGACAAAATTTGACGAGGAACTGCTGAAGCAAATCACAACAGGTAGCTGTATCTGTGCTGAGGGTAAGCTGGTGGAGAGCCAGGGTGCCGGACAGTCGAGTGAGATTCAGGCTACACATCTGGAGGTCTACGGTCTCTGTGGTAATGACTACCCCATGCAGAAGAAGGGACAGTCGTTCGAGGTGATGCGCAAGAATGCCCACATGCGTCTTCGCACCAATACCTTCGGAGCCGTTATGCGTATCCGTCATAACATGGCCATGGCCATCCACACCTATTTCCATGAGCATGGCTTCTTCTATTTCCACACACCGCTGATTACTGCCAGTGACTGTGAGGGCGCAGGAAACATGTTCCAGGTGACCACGAAGAACCTCTACGACCTGAAGAAGGACGAGAACGGTAAGATCATCTACGACGATGATTTCTTCGGAGAGCAGACATCTTTGACCGTTTCTGGTCAGTTGGAGGGTGAACTCGGTGCTACTGCGCTGGGTGCTATCTATACCTTCGGACCTACCTTCCGCGCAGAGAATTCCAATACCCCTCGCCATCTGGCAGAGTTCTGGATGATTGAGCCTGAGGTGGCCTTCTTGAATCAGGAGGAATTGATGGATCTCGAAGAGGACTTTATCAAATACTGTGTTCGTTGGGCCCTTGAGAATTGTAAGGACGATCTCGAGTTCCTGAACCAGATGATCGACAAGACACTGATTGCCCGTCTGGAAGGTGTTCTCAAGGAGACTTTCGTACGTCTGCCTTATACGGAGGGTATCAATATCCTGCAGGAAGCCATCAAGAACGGTAAGAAGTTTGAGTTCCCCTGCAACTGGGGCGACGACCTGGCTTCAGAGCATGAGCGTTACCTCGTGGAAGAGCACTTCAAGAAGCCTGTCATCATGACCGACTATCCCCGTATCTTCAAGTCGTTCTATATGAAACAGAATGAAGAGACGGCCGATGGTGGTTCTGTGGGTTACAAGGGTGCTGTGGCTCCTGGTCCTACGATGCAGGGTACCGACGTGCTGTTCCCGCAGATTGGTGAGATCATCGGTGGTTCTGTCCGTGAGGAGTCTTACGACAAGCTGATGGGCGAGATTGAGCGCCGTGAGATGGATCAGACCCATCTCTGGTGGTATATCGACACCCGTCGCTGGGGTACCTGTCCCCACGCAGGCTTCGGTCTGGGCTTCGAGCGTCTGATCCTCTTTGTCACTGGCATGCAGAACATCCGTGACGTCATCCCCTTCCCGAGAACGCCGAAATCAGCAGAATTCTAATTCAAATAATAAACGATTCATAATTATCAGCGTATGAAAAGGATATTAATGTTCGTCTTCCTGTCCGTGTTAACCGCTACCATGGTTTATGGTCAGGGCATGAGCGACACCCAGGTGCTTCAATCCATCATGAAGGAGAAGAAAGCTGGCACAGCGGATAATGAGATCGCCACCAAACTGCTGAAGCAGGGTGCGACTATCGACCAGATCCAGCGCCTTCGTCAGAAGTACAGCAAACAGTTGGAAAAGAGTAGTCTCGGTGCTACGGCAGACAAGGCTATTAATGATGCTTCTAACCGCATGCGTGTCAACAATGGTCCCTTGCGTGAGGTTGGCGATGACCAAACAACAAGTCGGAGTCAGAGAGTCCCGTCAGAGTTGTTATACGGAGAAGCCTACGTTGCCGACTCGTTGACTATGCAAGAGGAGACTGTAGGAAAGAAGGTCTTCGGTCGTGACATCTTCAACAATAAGTCGCTTACCTTTGAGCCTCAGATGAACATTGCCACGCCCCAGAACTATGTGCTTGGCCCTGGCGACCAGCTTATCATTGATGTTTATGGGGCTTCACAGGAAAGTGTCACACTGACTGTCAGTCCCGATGGTGACATTACCGTGCCTGACTTTGGTCCCGTTCATGTCAGTGGTCTGACTGTCTCTGCTGCGCAAAGTCGTATACGCAGTAAATTGGGCAGTTATTATGAGAGCTCAAATATCAAAGCGTCACTGGGACAGACCCGCACCATCCTTGTCAATGTCATGGGTGAGGTGAAGACTCCTGGTACTTATACGTTGAGTGCTTTTGCCACCGTTTTCCATGCCCTCTATATGGCAGGTGGTGTGAGCGACCTTGGTACACTCCGTAATATTAAGGTGTATCGTCAGGGTAAACTGATTTCTACGGTCGATATCTATGAGTTCATTCTTAATGGTCGCCTGGCAGGTAATGTCCGTTTGGCTGATAACGATGTGGTACAAGTAGGAACCTACGACTGCATCGTGGACATCACTGGCCGTGTAAAGCGTCCGATGGCTTACGAAATGCGTAAGAATGAGAGTCTCTCTACCTTGTTGAAGTACAGTGGTGGTTTTGCAGGCGATGCTTATAAGAAGTCGTTGCGTGTACTTCGTAAGAGTGGCCGTATGAAGAGCGTCTATAATGTTGAGGAGTTTGAATTGGCCGACTTCAAGGTGGCCGACTGTGACTCTGTCATTGTCGATTCCATCATCGACCGTTTCGAAAATATGGTCGAGGTAAAGGGCGCTGTGTTCCGTCCGGGCTTGTATCGCTTGGGCGAGAAGGTTACCAGTGTTCGTACGTTGATTGAGAATGCCGATGGCTTGACAGAGGAAGCCATGATCTCAAGAGCTGTTATGCGTCGCATGAAAGCAAACCGCACTCAAGAGGTGGTTTCTGTTGACCTTGAAGGCATCATGAATGGTTCTGTGGCCGATATTCCTTTGGAGAATGAAGACGTGCTCTTCATCCCCACACTGGCCGAACACCAGAATCTACGTACACTGACAGTCGATGGTGAGGTCATCTTCCCTGGAACCTATGAATATGCAGATGGCATGACCATTGAGGACCTGATTCTGCAGGCAGGAGGCCTGACTGATGCCGCCTCTACAGTGAAGGTCGACGTGTCTCGACGGATTTATAATCCGGAAGCTTATGAGGCAGACATGGAAATTGCCAAAACATTCAGTTTCTCTTTGAAGAAAAACTTTGAAGAAGATGGTGACCGTAGCTTTACGCTAGAACCCTACGACATTGTCCAGGTGCGTAAGAGTCCGGTATATCAGGATCCCATCCGTGTGTCGGTAGAGGGTGAGGTTGCCTTCGAGGGAAAATACACGATGGAGCAGAAGAACCAGCGTCTCTCTGACGTCATTAAGGCTGCCGGTGGTGTCATCCCTGGTGGTGACATCCGTGGTGCGCGTCTTGTCAGGACTATGAACGAAGACGAGAAGGCTCGTATGGAGGCAGTTATTAGAGTTGCCAGACAGAGTGCTGATGGTAAGGACTCCATCAATCTCGATAAGATTGAGATGGCTACTACCTATACCGTTGGTATCCATTTGGATGAGGCTTTGGCCAATCCCGGATCAACTCAGGATATTGAGTTAATGGATGGTGACCGTCTGATTGTACCTCGCTTTAACCATACTGTTCGTATCAGTGGTGATGTGAATGCCCCCAATACTGTAGCTTATGCTGAAGGAGAGAAATACAAATACTATATCCGTCAGGCTGGTGGCTTTGGTGACCGTGCAAAGAAACGTCATGCTTATATCGTCTATCAGAATGGTACAATCGCATTAGCCAAGAAAGCCAAAATTGAGCCGGGCTGTGAGATTGTTGTACCGACGAAGGCACCTCGTGATGCAAGTGCCCTCCAACAGTGGCTGAGTATCGGAACAACGGCCGCTTCGCTGACCACGATGTTTGCTACTATTTATAATATTCTTAAATAATAATCGTCAGCAATATGGATCACATCAATAACAACGAGCCTCAGCAGACTGTCAGGACAGAACGTCCGAGTTTTGCCAAGTTGTGGGCTGATGTTAAGAAATACAAGCGTTTGTATTATAAGGTGCTGCCCATTACGTTTATCGTGGCCGCTATCATCACGCTCAGTATGCCCAACTACTATAGTTGTACCGTTATGCTGGCTCCTGAGATGTCAGGAGCAAAGGGTGGTGGTTCGCTTTCAAGTCTGGCAAGCAGTTTCGGAATCAATTTAGGTGGTGCCTCGGCTGGGGCAGACGCTCTGATGCCAACGCTTTATCCCGACTTGATGAATAGTGTCACTTTCCGCGCTTCACTCTTCCCCGTGAAAGTATACCGTGAGGGTGACAGCACTGGAACGGCCATGACCTACTATGACTACCTGAAGGATGGTCAGAAAGCGCCGTGGTGGTCTGAAGGCATGAAGGCTGTCAGGGAGGCTATTTCTTCACTATTCCCCAAGAAGGAGATGCAAGACGAGAAGGTAAATACCTTCAAACTGACCAGAGAACAATCTGCCATTGTGAAGGCCATTGGCCAGAAGGTGGTCTGTGATGTTGACAAGAAGACGATGGTCATCACCATTAACGTCACTGATCAGGACCCGTTGATTGCCGCAACGATGGCTGACTCAGTCCAGATGCGCCTTCAGCGGTTCATTACAGACTATCGTACCCGTAAGGCCCGTATCGATCTGGAGTATAATCAGAAGATCTGTGCTGAGGCTAAGGAACGTTATGACAACGCTCGAAAGAGGTATGCAGCTTTTACTGATGCCAACCAGAAGATATTCTTAGAGAGCGTACGCAGCCGTCAGTCTGAGTTGGAGAATGAGCTTCAGCTCCAGCAGCGTGCATACTCACAGATAGCTGCTCAGCTGCAGTTGGCTGAAGCTAAGGTCCAGGAGGAGACTCCTGCCTTCACAACCCTTCAGCCTGCTACCGTCCCTATCTTGAAGGATGGTCCTAAGCGTTCACGTATCTGTCTGATATTCCTCTTCCTGGCATTCCTCGCCACTACGGCCTACGCTTTACACAAAGAGGGAGATCTTATTCCCCTTTTTACGGCTGATGATGAGGATCCTGAGATAAAATAAGGCCGTCACGCAGATGAATAGTACGGTCAGTAATGGCCGCTAACGATTCATCATGGGTCACAATCACGAAGGTCTGCCCAAACTGGTTACGCAAGTCGAAGAACAGTTGGTGCAGGCCTTCTTTATTTTGGGTATCCAAAGAGCCTGACGGCTCGTCGGCCAGGACGACGGCAGGGTTGTTCACCAAGGCCCTGGCCACGGCTATACGCTGTTTCTCACCGCCCGACAGTTCATTAGGCTTATGCGAGGCACGGTCTGAGAGTCCCATGAATAGCAATAGTTCTTCTGCACGGAGTCTGGCTGCTTTCTGGGATTTTCCGGCAATATAGGCCGGAATCATGATATTCTCGATAGCTGTAAACTCTGGCAACAACTGATGGAACTGGAACACAAAGCCAAGATGCTGATTGCGGAAGTCAGAGAGTTTTTTCGTTGACAAACGACTTGTGTCGATACCATCAACCACAACCTGTCCACTGTCAGGCCGGTCCAGCGTTCCGATAATCTGTAGCAGGGTTGTTTTGCCGGCTCCACTGGGACCGACAATACTCACCACCTCACTCTTGTCAATATGCAGGTCAATGCCTTTCAGCACCTGCAGTGCTCCAAAACTCTTTGTTATATTCTTAATATCAATCATATCTTTCCTCATTTCTTATGTATCCACCTTGATATGGTATCATAGATACTCTTCTCCTCGTGGTGTTGTGCCTCAGTGAAGCTCATGCGCTCATCCTTCGTGTTACCAAACTGGTCGGGGAAGATGATCATCAGGTTCTTGCCCGAGAAAAACTTCTGTAACTCGTCAGGCAACCGCTCCAGCGCATTCTTGTAGGAGATGGTTCCCTTACGGGCGGTTACGACCACAAAGAGATGGTCGTGGGCCACCTGCGAGGCCAACTGTGGTAGTTCGTTCCAGTGTCCCATCGGCGTATATTCTGCCCTGACGCTAGGATGGCGGTTGTTGATGTATTCGGCAATGAGTGCCAACGACTCGTCGCGTCCATGGAACTGTATCCTGCAGTCTAACTGTCCTGCCAGTCTGCTCAGCCTTTCCAACCATCGGTGGAAACCTGGCTCAAACTCCGCCCTGGAAGGTACCACCACACGAATGCGTCGCAGAGTGGACATCGGTTGTACGAAACGTGTGAGGATAATCTGACGGTTCAGACCATTGTAAAGGCTCTGGATGAATTCACCCCAGAACCGGGGGTTGATGTCAGTATGGACGTGCATACCCATGATAATCTCCGAACAGGCAAATTCGCGGAAGGCGTGTTTGATGCCGTTGGCGATGTTCGTGGCCAGACGCACCTGTGTCTGTACTTTCACCTCCGAGGCACTGGCCTGTTGCTGTAACTGTTCCAGCAGCCGGAGCCCTTGCTCTCGGGAGGCATTACTGTTTTGCCCGTCATAAACCACGTTGAGGGCTACGAGCTCACGGTTGAGCCGTTGGTTGCGTGTCAACATGGCGAGATAGAGCAGTTGTGGTGCAATCTCAGGATATTTCACGCAGAGCAGGATCTTCTCGTCGTCGTCCTTGGGCATATCAGTCTGCAGATGGGTTTTCTCCTGAACGATAATCTGCTGGGCAGCGTGTTCGGTCATCAGTGTACTGATTACACAGGTGAATAGAATCATCATCACCACACCATTGAGCATGATGTCATTGATAAGATACTCGCCCGGAGCCACCTCAAGGCGCATCCCTACCATCACCATGGCAATGGCACCAGCGGCATGGGCAGAGGTCAGTCCGAACATCATGTGACCATCAGCCTTAGACATGCGGAACAGCAGACTGGAGATATAGGCGGCCAGTGCCTTGCCGAATGTACCGAAAAATACGATAAGGAATACAATCCACACCATGTCGAGTCCAGAGAAAATCGTACGGACATTGATGAGCATACCCACACCAATCAGGAAATAGGGAATGAACAAGGCGTTGCCGATAAACTCAATACGGTTCATCAGGGGTGACACATGGGGAATATAGCGGTTCAGGATCAACCCGGAGAAGAAGGCGCCGAAGATGCCCTCGATGCCGATGAGTGAGGTGAGGGCCGCGCTGAGGAACATAATCCCCAATACGAAGATATATTGCATCACAGCATCACTATATCGGCGCAGGAAATAGCGTGTCAGTTTCGGGATAAACAGAAGGCTGCCCGCACAGAAGGCTGCAAACTTCAGAATGAACAGGGGCCAGAAATACCAGTTACTGCCTTCGGTGAAGGCACCGGAGAGGGCAGCGAGCATCAACAGGGCCATGAACAGCGAGATCATCGAAGAACCCACACTAAGGCTGACGCTTGTGTGACGCTGCAGACCGTAACGTCCGATAATGGGGTAGGCAATCAGTGTGTTCGAGGCCATGATACAGCCTAAGAGGAACGAGGCGGGGTGGGAATAGCCAAGCATCGTCTTGGCCATGACATAGGTTAGGATAAGGGGCACGAAACAGGTGAGTAGTCCGAAGATGATGAAGCGGCGGGAATGTTTCTTTACACCCTCCATGTCCATCTCGAGTCCGGCCAAGAACATGATGTAATAGAGTCCGACTCTGCCAAACAACTCAAAAGAGTTGTCGCGCTCCAGAATATCGAAGCCATACTGCCCGATCAATATACCCGCCAGCACCATTCCGATGATATGCGGAATACGCAGTTTACTCATCACTATTGGCGCGAAGAGAATAATCAATAACACCACAAAGAAGACCAATGTGGGGTCTGTAATCGGGAAATATGATATTAATAATGTCATTTCGGCTACAAAGGTAGGCATTTTTTTCGTAAAATGAAAAAAAATATCTACCTTTGCAGCCAAATTGTAACCAAATTAAAAGATTAGGTAAGATGAAAGTAGCAATTGTAGGTGCAAGTGGAGCCGTGGGACAGGAGTTCCTGCGGATTCTCGACGAGAGGAATTTCCCAATGGATGAACTGGTGCTGTTTGGCTCAGAGCGCAGCGCAGGCAAGAAATATACCTTTAAGGGAAAAGAGATTGAAGTGAAGTTGCTTCAGCATAACGACGACTTCAAGGATGTGGATATCGCCTTTACCTCAGCAGGTGCAGGCACATCCAAGGAGTTCGCAGAGACCATCACGAAGTATGGTGCTGTGATGATCGACAACTCCAGCGCCTTCCGTATGGACGACGATGTACCCCTCGTAGTACCCGAATGCAATGCCGAGGATGCCTTGAACCGTCCTCGTGGCATCATCGCCAACCCTAACTGTACAACCATCATGATGGTGGTGGTGCTCCAGCCTCTGGAGAACCTTTCTCATATCAAGCGCATCCATGTAGCTTCCTATCAGAGTGCCTCTGGTGCTGGTGCTGCTGCTATGGCCGAACTCCAGCAGCAGTACAAGGAAATGGTCGAGGAAGGTGAGGTGAAGACTGTCAAGAAGTTTGCCCACCAGTTGGCCTATAACGTGATCCCTCAGATTGATGTCTTCCAGCCCAATGGCTACACGAAGGAGGAGATGAAGATGTACAACGAGACCCGCAAGATCATGCATACCGATGCCAAGTGCTCGGCTATGTGTGTCCGTGTCAGTTCTCTGCGCTCTCACTCTGAGTCCGTATGGATTGAGACAGAGCGTCCCATCAGCGTCGAGGAGGCACAGAAAGCCATTGCCGCAGCTCCTGGCTGTACGTTGAAGGACGATCCCTCTACGCTGACCTATCCCATGCCGCTTGAGACAGCTGGCAAGGATGATGTCTTTGTAGGCCGTATCCGTAAGGATCTCACTGATGACTGTGGTCTGACCTTCTGGCTTTCTGGTGACCAGATCCGTAAGGGTGCTGCCCTGAATGCTGTTCAGATTGCTGAGTATCTGGTAAAGGTTGGTAATGTTAAGTAAGGTCATATATAGGGCAGCCTGTTTGGCTGCCCTTTTCCTTGCCCTTAGCTGTGGCGGTGGCGATGACGATGGTCGTCGTTTAGGTGAAATCATCGTTGGCACCTGGCAGCGTGGCTGGGGTGAGGGCGACGTGATTATCGAAGGTGACACGGAACTCTCGCCGGA
>Ga0310690_10009735_pt1 | contig 12035 bp, 18 predicted proteins | sample AusTroGonzalo_MG_2_FD_207661 | JGI IMG/M metagenome (GOLD analysis project Ga0310690, IMG submission 207661) | Bovine rumen microbial communities from tropical cattle in Woodstock, Queensland, Australia - Gonzalo_04 (v2) (version 2) | ecosystem: Host-associated > Mammals > Digestive system >...
CTAGATATTGAAAGCCACGCATACACAATTTTCCCCAATCCAACACACGACACTTGATCCAGATGATTCACTCTCTTGCACAACTAACTACCTGTGATATTTATCACACTAGATTATGTTAACTACTATCTTGCGATTTATCATTGACTAATATGCGCAAACAAAAAGCCCAGAAGCGTGGTTTCTCTGGGCTAGGAGACATTATAGAATCTATGCAAGAAGCAAATCCATAACCGCTTTTATAATATCATTTACCATTATTCTTTTCAAAGATTTCTTTATACTTTTTAGGCACGCTAATTTGTTTATCTTGAAATTCAATGATCGTGCCTCCTCTTACTCTAAAAGCTCTTTGCACTTGCCACATAGAAGAGACAATATTTACTTCATCATAATCAAAGTGATATTTGCTAACATATTCATTAATGTCTTCAATCTCCATTAATCCTTTTTCTTTGGCTTTCTCTTGAATGTATTTAGTGAAGTTAATACCTCCTGCTTTAATATAGGTTTTGTCTCCTACTTGCGCTTTATAGCGCTTTGGCGCTGTGAATTGTGCGCGATCAATATATTCTTCTATAGCCCAACCTCCAAGAAAGTTTTGAGTAGGCATATATTTATTCATATTAGCAATAGTCTCTTCATCTTCAATAAAGAAGATAGAATCAGTATCAAAGTAAACTACTTTCTCATAACCAATTTTCAAAGCTAGTTCTATCAAAGCACAGCGACTATATGCTGGTATTTGAGAACCATAGGGAAGATAAGTGTATTTAGCATTAATGTTTTTAAGTTGCCATTCCTCATCACTCATATAAGAGGGCTTGACTTTAATATTAGTTTTACTTGAGATAATTCCTTCATCATCTATAAAGTTCTCAAATACTTCTATATGAGCATTCTCTAATGACTTGCCATAACTACTATTCATTAAAAGTTTATAGTAGAGGACGTTAAAAGCGTCTCCTTTTGCCTTTGCCTCTAATCTAGCATAATAACACTTTGCATAGTATTTCCGCCAAGGGAGTGGCTTCTTTTTATATCTATAATAATCTATATATTCAATTTCTAGATTTTCATAGCATTTCTTCATTGTCTCAATTTCAAAATCCCATAACGTTAATTCAAAATCATCTACATAAATAAAGCCAATTAATTTGATAACGCTATGAAGCTTTACTCCTGCAAAACTTACTTTAATATGACAGCAATTAGAATAATCGGCATAGTTATAGGGCTTTCCTAATTTATATTCTCCATAACCATAAGCAAATTTATTTAAGTAAGCACTAGAAGGGTGCATACTATGAGCGTCAATATGGACGATTCTTTGCTTTATGTCTTTGAATTGCCACCTCTCTGGAGCGTAAGTAATTCCACCAGATACAGCATTTCTTAAAAAGACAGTTTCCTCTTGATCCAGAAGCGGATACATTTCTCTATATTTCTTGTAAGGTTTAGGGCTTCTGCTCCAACCTTGCTTAATCATCATGCGCATTGAATAGCTTGCCATTGACATAGAAGAGAAGAAATATTTATCGCCTCTTTTAATCATTTCTAAAAGAATGTCTATGATGATTCTCGTATCTTTAAAGCAATACTCTTTTTCTTCTTTCGTGGGCGTGTAATTATGAAGACGATTTAAGCGATAATCTATCTCGCCTTTCTGTGTAGGCAAGTTAAAAGCTTTAGCGACTTTCCCAAGTCCACCTCCGTAGATTTTTGCTAAATCTCTAAAGATGATATTGCCACTCTTCTGGGAGAATTTTAGATTAATATTCCATACAGAAGAGACACTATGCGTTGAGATTGTATTAAAACAATATTCGTCTCCTTCTTCTATTGCTTCTTTAAAAGTGAATCTTTTTTGGAGTAATACAGGGAGCATAAAGCTCCATTCAAAAGATAAGTTATAGACATATACGCATATATTCTTAATCGGCTTTTTCTTTTCGTCATGTCTCCTCTTTGGATTAGATAATTCTTCTAATCTATTTAATACGTCTTCCATTGTGTAAAGATATGATGATTCTTCATCTATCTTATTAGTTTCGTCAATAAGACAGCCTAACCACATAGAAGTTGTTTTATTTCTAATTGATTCTTCGTCATTATGAGTTTCAATATCAAAAGCAAAAACTTTATACTTTTTGCGATTGATTCTTACTTCCATAATTATTTCATAGTGTTATATGTTGAATTGATTGCTCTTTCAATGTTAGTTTCATAATAGTTAGAAGATATAACTTCATACCAATATGAATAGATATCGTGAATCCACGATTCTTTAAATGTTTCTATATTTGATCGCACAAAGGAAGCCACTTGTAAGACTTTATCTTTATACTCACTAGGACAACCTTGTGCTACGTCTTCAATATACTTTGCTAGGTAGATGACGTTCTCTTCGTAGGCATAACCTTGTCCGTATCTACTCATTTTCTTTAGATACTCCCAAGCTTCTTTCTTGCCACCTTCTTTAATATGCCAACGTAGTTTCTTTTTAGTGATTCTTGCGCCTACTTTTTTCTTTCTCCAGAGGCGTTGGACTTTTTTGAGTTCTTTCTCCATTTCTTCGTCAATTTTATCTTTAGCTTTTTTAGTTCCTTTAATATATTTAGTAACATTAAAAGCAGTTTGCTCTATTCTAGCTTGACTTAATTGCACGCCTAATATTTGTCTGGCGTATTGATTACCGCTTGCGCCTGTAAAGCTCATTTCATTAATTTTAGTAATGATCCAACCTCCGTCTGTTCTTCTTCGTGCATTGACTTTAAAGCCCATTTTTTCAAGCTCTTTAATCATCTGTGATACATTCATATTTTAGTCTCCTTATGGTAGAAAAAGGGACGCTACAAGTTAATAGTGTTATCGCTACATAACAGCGCGGAGGGACAATCCAATGTCTAGCTTCCTCTCTAGATCGTGCTTTCTACTATTATTAAATATAGCGTCCGTATTTTTATTATTTCACTTCTCTAATATCTTTTTCAAGTCTGGGAAGTGGTTTATAGAATTTAACTTTTTGAGCAGTAATTCTATAAATGTGTTTTTCGGCATTCTCTGGACGAGAATCAATCCAAGCTTCGCCTTCATTGAAATCGACTTCGTAAATACCTTCTTCGGCTGGCTCTTTCACAGAGCTTTTACCTGTAAACTTGACTTGATATGTCGCGCTTTCGTCTGCGAGAACGTCATTGATGAATTTGCCACCAATACTAACCTTTGTGAAAGTGGTGTTTTTCTTTGTGAGATAATTTCTCACGATAACTTTAACTTTTTGCATAAACTAATTTTCTCCTTTTGTAGTTTCGCCTAATTTGTCAATCTCTCCTAGACACGCTTTGCCATAATAGACAAGAGCGACTTCTAATAATTGACTATAATTTTTAATGCTCCTATCGTGTAGCGCCAATAGTTGATCTAATAACTTTCTACTCTCCTTGTGGATCGTGATTGTTATTCTTTCTTTGTCTTTTGGAATTGCCATTCTTCTTTTTGCCTCCTTTAAGTTTCTTCTGGTGTTTCCATTCAAGATATTCTTTTAAATTCATTTTCAATTTCCTCCAATTTATCTGGTGTGAGAATTAACTCCGCCATATAATAAATGTTACAATCTTTAAATGCCTTTTTAAACTTATTTATTTTCTTCTCATAGTGAGAAGCTTTAACAAGGATTACTCCTTTAGAGTTAGCGGTTTCATACTTAATAAGTAAGCAACGCTCATAAATGAGATTATCATTAATCTTTTTCATTTTTATATCCTTTTATTTCAATAATGAATTTTTCATCTTTAAAAATCTTTAATGTTTCAAAAGCGTCAAAATGAATATTTATTACTCTGGATCTTTTCTTTCCAGTTATATAACAGTTAATCCATTCCGCTTTATAATTTATAAAGTAAGAATCACAAAATATTACTCTATAATCTGTAGGGTTTTTAATTACAAATTCACATTTTATCATTTCATTCTCCTATAAATCTCATTGATTAAAACGTCATAATTCTTGCTTTCTTCGTCAAATAAGGATTGTAAATTCTCGTCTTCTGGGCGATCCATTAATTGCCTTTTGACATTCACTAAATTATCTCTTGAGATTAAGAAATAAAATAGTAATTGGGATTTTTCTAGTTTCTTAACGTCTTTTTGCATTTCTATTTGATCTCCATTTCCTCCAATTTAAGAATAAACATTTTTGCCCATAGTAAACCATTTTCTTTTCCAAGAAGGAAAGATTCGTCTAATCTATTTTTAGTTTTTTCTCTTTCAATTCGTGTGGTTTTGATTAATGACTCAATTTGATTTAATAATTTTTCGTTTTTCATAATGCCTCTACTTTTGCAAGATAAAAATCTCTGCATTTAACAATAGGATTTTGGTCATAGAAAGAAGAATTGAGTATCATATAGTCTCCACTTGGAAGTATATTATAACCCCAACCTTTAATTTTAAGCGTTTCGTCACTACAATGACGCTTGAAAATATAGTTTTTCATATTTTATGTCTCCTTGCCTTCTGGCAATATTATATTAACATATTAGTGTGCATAGTGCAACACTTTTCAAAAATATTTTTATTATTTATAATAATCTTATGAAACAGCGCGATAATATTCATTTTAATTGTAGAAAAATTGACGGCTATAATCTTCCATTTAACTTTATTATTAGTGAGCGTGAAGCCGGGAAATCCACAGCAATATGGCTTGATAAAGCATATAAATCTTTTTGTGAGGGAGAGCATACTACTCTTGTCATAAGAAGGAAGATCACACACATAACGAAAGCTTATATTGATGATATAGCACAAATCATTAATAAGTTTACTGATGATAAAATTGTCTTTGAATATGCACAATCTACTTTAAAAGAAGGATTAGTAGATATTTATATTAATAATAAGAGGTTTATGCGTATATGCGCTTTATCGTGCGATATAACCGCGATTAAATCTCTGGTATTACTTAACTTAAAATATATTATCTTTGATGAATTTATCTGTAATCAACGCTTTGGAGAAAAATATCTTAAAGATGAAGCCACTAAATTTATGGAAGTCTATAACACTTTTAGAAGAGAGAGCGAAGGATTAAAATGCTACTTTATGGGAAATCCTTATTCCTTATATAATCCGTATTTTATGTTTTTTAATGTTAATACTGCTAAATTAACTAGAGGCGCTATCATCACAGATAAAAAGAGCTATGTGATTCAATGCTATGAAATCACTCCAAAATTAAGAGCTAAGATTCTTGAAGAAAATCCGCTTTATCAATTTGATAACGCTTACACTAAATACGCTTTTGAAGGGCAAAATGTGAATGACTTAAATATCATTATAAGAGACAAGCTTCCGCCTAATTTTAGACTCCTTTATGTCTTTAAAAGCGCTAACCATTATATTGGTTTATATCGTGCTTCTATCTGGGACGATATAGGAGACATTCTCTATTATGCCCAATTTATAGACGGAAATAAGGTAAGCAAAAGAAGAGACATTATTTGCTTTGACTTTGAAGAATTAGTGGATCGCGTTGTTATGCTCTCTCCAGATGAGCGCTATAAATTCCAGAAAATAAAAGACGCTATGCGCAAAAGATTAATTGCTTTCAATTCTATTGAATGCTATTATTTGCTTGAGGAAATATATTTTAATTTATGAGCACAATTACAATTTATAATAATTCATCTTCTTGGAGATTATATGGGAACAAGCTTTTCGTGGTAGAAGATATTGATTCATATTTAGCTAATTTTTCAAGTAGTGCTACTACAATTAACAATGCTCAATATATTAAATGCGAATTGGAAATTGGCATAAATTTAGACTTGAATCAAGAATATGCTAATGATAAGTTAGCGTCTCCTGTTTATTGCACGATTCAAAACAGCGGAACAGGAATTAAAAAATTCTATTATTTTGTTAAAGATAGAATATGGCGCTCAAAAAGTTGTGTCCGTCTTGAATTAGTTATGGACGTTCTCAATACCTTTAAAGAAGGAACAGACTATTCTTTCAAAGATAATACATACATTAATAGAGAACATAAAGATAGATTTGTTACGCAACAAGATACAACAATCGTTTATCTTGACGGAACTATTGATAATGCAGAATGGCAACCAGATGACAATGACGTTGCTTGGATTAATTTAAGAGCGGACGGAACTGCGGACGCTTATGTTAGAATTTTAGAAATAAGTCTTGCAGGAGAAAATATGAAGCTTCAAATTTTAAGTGGCTCTATAGAATTTCCTGCAAGGTGTAATTTATATGATACAGACGTATATGAAGACGCTCTTGTTGTAGAATTTTATGCTACAAGTGGAGAATATGAATATTTGCGGTATAGAAATATTGATACTATTCCAGAAAATATTAATCCTATTCTTCAATGTGGAAGCACAGAAGGAACAAAACTAGAAGAGAAAGCTCCTTTAAATGTGGACTGGTATTTACTTTATAGAAATCAAGATGATCCAAGTGAAAGTTTAGTCAATCCTGTTGAATGCTATTTAATTCCAGAAAATGAATTAAAAACAAATACTTCTTATATTCAAGACGGAAGATTGACTCCTTCTTGGCTAACAGAAGGAAAATATTATTGGTTTAAAGTTGCAAGCGGTCAAACAGCCACTCTTTCCAATGGTGTATCTGTTAGCACACGTCTTTTGATAACTAAAGCAGGAAATAAAATAAATGTTATGGAATTTAGTTGGTCTTTAGTTGGCTCTCCTCCTACCATACCAGTAGCTATTCTTGAAAGCCAATATGATGATATTAACTATATTGATTTCACAGGGCTTCCTATTGACTATAATGTTTATGATACTCTTCCCACGATTGACGGCTCTTTTATTGTAAATACTGACGTAGATGAATATCAATTCACTAATACTACAACAAGCGCAAAGATTGATCCTATTTCTAATTTAGATAGAACTGATTCAAAAAATATTAAATTAATCAAGCTTCCTTATTGTCCTTATAGCTTTAATACAAGCGGAGGAGATACTTTATTAATCGCAGGAAATACAGATTGGGAATATGTTGCTATATCTCAATACAATGGAGGTATTTTTCACGCATTGAAACTTAAAGATATGTCTACAAAATTAGAGAATAGTTTTACAACCACTTCAATTATGCCTTTTTCGGCTTTACAAGTAGAATCTTTTAATCCTTCTGTAAATGATACAAGACAAAGCTTTTTAGATTCTAAATTATATAATAGTGAATTCTATAAACCCACTTTTGTCTATGATTCATTTACTTTTAATTTTCAATTAGAGAAATGTGATATAGATTATTATCAAGATAATCCTAATTATGTAAACTTTTATTTACCTATTAAATTTCTTGTTACTAGCACAATTAATAGCAAGTTTTTAATGAAATTTTCAAGTTATGTTATAAAACTAGGAACAGAAAATTATTCTAATGTGATGAATATCGCAGTTAACAATGAAGAAGTTTTATATAATGTTCCTTATATTAACTACGTCCGCACAGGTTATAACTATGATATAAAAAATAAAAACTTAAATGCTATTTCTACGTGGAGCGGAGTAAGTGCAAGCGCTATCGGTATGGGTGTTTCTTTAGTGTTACCAAGCGTTCCTTTAAAAGTAGCAGGTGTAATTTCATCTGGATTAGCTTTAGCGGTTTCTTTAATCAATGCTGTTATAACCACTCAAAAGAATGAAGCTACTTTACAAAATAAAATCTTACAAGAAAAGAATCAAGCTTCTTCTGTTGTAGGAAGTGATGACGTAGATTTGAGAAGTGAATATACTGAAAATAGATTCAAATATTTAGTTTATAAACCTTCTCCAGTTATGGAATCGCTTATTAATGATTTATTCTTCTATACAGGTTACACTTCTAATAGAATGGGAATTCCTACACATAACAATAGAATTAACTTTGATTTCCTTCAAGCTGATATTTCTTTAAATAATGAAGGATCAATGTCTCAAGATATTATAGAAGAAATTATTAATTCATTTAAAACAGGTGTTACTTATATTCATAAAGTAGATAGTAGAAGCGGAGCGAATAAATGGGATATGAATCAACAACTAGAAAATTGGGAAGCTTCGTTATTTGAGGAGGATTAATATGAAGACAAGATATAGAGATATTAAATATCAAGAAGAATTAGTTGAAGCATTATCTACAAAGCGCTTTTATGAAAATAAATACTTTGCGCTTTTCTTAAATAATTACCACTTTCCAGAATTAACAAAGAATCAAGAAAGATTCCTTCTTAAATCCTTCTGGGCTAATGGTAATGTATGCGCTTTCATCTTGGAAGGAACAAAGCAAGATCCTTCTCTTAAAACAATGCTTACTAATTCAAGTCAATCTACATTGATTTTAAGTAATGAAAATCCTAATGGCGTTTTGTGTTTAGTGCCTTATGCTTCCGCTAAATATGATATTGAAGACGCTCCTAGCGTGGTCTCCTATATTAATAAAAGAGGCGCTACATTCATTCCTAAAGGATTAAAGATTGTCAATAAAGATTGTGTTATTGGCTGGGCGCATTCAAGCCACGCTCCTATTCGTGCTTTAGTTATGTATTATATTGAAAAGATAGTTGACGTAGAGCAAACAATAGAAATGAATCTCTTTATTCATAAGCTTCCTCGCCTTGTTGTATGCCAGCCAGAAGACAAAGCTAGAGTGCAAGACTTAATGGAACGTATAGAAGCAGGGGAGAAAAAGCTCTTCCTTGAAACTGATGATATTAACGCGATCAAGAATGTCCTTGAAAGTGGCTCTAATACCTCTTATATTATTGATAAGTTATATCAATATAAGCAAAATTTAGAGAATGAACTTCTCACTTTCTTGGGTGTTAATAACAATCCTATTGAAAAGGCGGAAAGATTAATTACTGATGAAGCTAATAGCAACAATCAATTAATTTCCGCTTGTGGCGATTGCTTTCTTGATACTATTCAAGACTTCTGTGACGAAGTAAGTCAAGTTTTAGGATTTCCTTTAAGCGTAGAAACTAAAACACTTCCTATTATGAAATATACTGATAAAGAAGAACAACCAACAGAGGAGGAAGAAAACAATGATTAAGAAAGTTTATTATTACACTCTAAAAGATATATGGAATAGTGATCTTATGTGGCAATTTAAAAAATTAAGCTTTGAAGATGATCTTCTTTCTGCTCTTTTAGATTTAGGAAATGAAGATATTGCTGAAACACAGCTTCCAGATTATGACGAAGATTTAGCAGATGAGCTTTATTCTCTTGTTTGTGGAAGATATTATAATCTACCTGCTATTAAATTTGTGAAAAATGAATGTGAAGAAGCTCCTCAACGACACACTCAAGAATATATAGACGAAGTGCATAAATGGGGTTATAGATATCTCTCACTATTCAATGAAACTTATGACTATTATGCAACACTTCTTTTACAATATGCAGGTGCGAAAGATTCTCTAATGGCAGATATTAAAGCCACTAGCAAGAATAAAGTTAAATTCAATGATACTCCTCAAAACACAAATGTTTCTGGAACATACGAAGGAGATAACTATATCACTCATTTTACTTCTACAGAAGGTGAAAATTCATCTCCTTTAATGAGTAAAATTATGCGTCTTAAAGAGATTCAAGATAATTATAGAGATTTAATGAGTGAATGGGTAAATGATTTCCGTAGAATCTTTTATGAGGAGGATTGCTAATGATTAATAAAGAGTTAATTGGAGGCGCAACAGGAACAATATTAAGCGCCACAGGAACAGCGTTACAACCTAACGAAGTATTACAGACAATTTCTTTAATAATTACTATCGTAGGTGCTATAATTTCAATGATCATTATTCCTCTTCTTACTTGGTGGAAAAACGCCAAGAAAGACGGAAAAATTGATAAAGAAGAAATCAAAGAGGGAATTGACACGCTTCAACAAGGTATTGAAGGAGTCAAGGAAACTCTTGATGATAAAAAGAAGGGAGACAAATAAATGGACTTTACAAAGATTAGAGAGCTTTTGAAGAATCTAATTACTGATTCTACTCCTACGGAGGAAGTAGAAGCGATTGGAAAAATCTCTGGAGAAGTTGATAATTTAGAATCACAAGAAAAAGAGTTAATTCAATCGCACGAAGATTTGCGCAAAAAATATATTGAAGTGATTAAAAATACTTCTTTCAAAGGCGCTCCACAAGAAGAGACTGATCCACAACCAAAATCTCTGGAAGAATGCTTCCAAGAGCAAATTGCTAAAAGAAAGGAAAAATAATTTATGGCAAAATTATCTTTAGAAGAATTAAAGAGTGCTGTTGCTTCCTATGTTGGTAGCAATAAAGTTGCTTATTCTTCATTCAGTGAAACAAGAAACAATATTGTCGGCTTATTAGACAAGATTGGCAAAATTTTACAAATTGATACTTCCTTCTTTGATAAGTTAGAAGAGCTTAATGGCGAAGAATTAAGCTTTGGCAAAACTATTGAAGAATGGTATCAAGATTTAGTGGAAGTTGTTGACTACAATCAAGACACCGACGGAAGTAGAGCATTAAAATTCTACTCTCCTACATATCGTCCTGTTTGTTATAACTTCTCACTTGGCAAAAAAGTTATTGCTACTTCTATTCCTAACAATAACATTGAAAGAGCTGTCCACAATGAAGGTCAATTTGTGGAAATCATCTCTACAATGAGCAAGAGATTAGAAGATTCAAAAGCAGTTTTCAAATACCAAGTCAAGAGAGAATTACTTGGTAGATTATGCGATCTTGCAGAAGACGCTTACACAAATGCGACTGCCTACGCTAACTATGCTGATACTCCAACAAATGTTACGGAAGGCACATTCTACAAACAAAGCTCTAAATATGCTGTTTGCGTGAAATCTAAAACCGCAGCGAGTGGCGATACTTGGGCTACAATGGTAGCTAATGGCTACTTAATTCCAATTAACTTCGTCCAAGAAGTTGCTGTTCCAGAAGACGCTTCCACAGGAGAAGCTTTCATTAAAGCAGTTAAGCACGCTGTTGAAATCGCGCAAGACGTTAGCGAAGGTTACTCCTTAAATGGCAACACTATTGGCGCAGAGCAAGGTTTAGCGCTCTATGTTAAACAAAATGTGCTTCCGAGCTTAGAAGTTGATACAATGGCAGGCGCTTTCCACCTTGAAAAACTTTCCACAGGTGTAGAAGCCAAAGTTATTCGCGACTTCGGTGCTACTACTTCCAAAGCTTACGCTATTTTAATGGATCGTAGAGCTGTTCGCTTACACGTTGACTATGAAGCAGTTAGAGAGAACTTCAATGGTGCTGGCGATTTCTTAAATCTCTTCTCCCATATGGAACTCACAGGCTTCATCTCAAGAAATGCCTTCTTCACGATCTTCGTGGACGACTAGAATAAACTAGATTAAATTAGAGTCTCTATGCTTCTCCTCTTAAAGAGAAGCAATCCTTTTCTCATTTTAGGAGGTTATAAATTATGAGAAGAATGTTTAGTCTTAAACAATTACAGGAGATTGCTGATAATAGAGTTAAAACACTTGTTGAAGGTGGCACTTTAGAAAATGCTAAGCCTATTTATTTTCACCCAATTAGAATGCAAATTACCGCGACTTTTGGAGGACAAGTTTTTAGAGCTAATTCTTCTTTAGTGGTATTAAATAACTCTGCTACTCCATTTACTTATGCAACATTATCTAAATGGGTATATGATAATAATATTAATTTAATTGCTGATGGTCCTGTTATTTTAGGCAGTGATAACTCTTTTGCAGGCACACTTGCTTATTGGTCTAAAAATAATGAAGAAAGTATGAATATGAATTGGATTAAAGCAAATGGCGAAAGCACAACAGGTTCAGTTGCAGGAGTTGAAGTTGTTGCTTTTGATGATACAGGTGTAAATAAAATTAACTAATCAAGAAATCTAAATGTCTCCTAGCCCAGAGAAACCACGCTTCTGGGCTTTTTGTTTGCGCATATTAGTCAATGATAAATCGCAAGATAGTAGTTAACATAATCTAGTGTG
>Ga0310690_10009736_pt1 | contig 12035 bp, 18 predicted proteins | sample AusTroGonzalo_MG_2_FD_207661 | JGI IMG/M metagenome (GOLD analysis project Ga0310690, IMG submission 207661) | Bovine rumen microbial communities from tropical cattle in Woodstock, Queensland, Australia - Gonzalo_04 (v2) (version 2) | ecosystem: Host-associated > Mammals > Digestive system >...
AAGCTATCCATCGTATTATCAAGCTGCTCCCAAATATACTTATACTTAGAATATAAATTTAGTTCTTTCGGCATATGTCGTCGCTACCTCCAATTTAGGAGCGTACTTTCTAAATATATCTAAGTACGCTTTTAATTCTCTTGTACGAGGTTGATATCCCGTACAATATAATTTGTGTCTGTTTCCTTTCGTAATCTCACCAGCTATTGAGTCGCCTGACCAATATGTATGTTTGCAATGCGGGCAACATTTCATTCTGCGCGGAGTGCTTGTAGTTCTTAACGTATCAATATATCTAAACTCGCTGCCGAGATTGCTCATATTGCTCAGATAGTATTCGTTTGTTTCCGTGCGTCTATGCAAGTAAGCAAACGTGTCGATATACGGAGTAGAAGGAGAAGTCATAAGCGAATCTGGATTCTTTAGCTTTATTGCCATAACACCATATTCAGCTGGACGTTCTCTTAACTCTGGATACTTCAAACACTTGTCATCTGTAAATTCGCTATCAATTTTTGCAAGCACTTCGTTAATGTACTCGCCGCGTACATACAAACGGTCTACATATTGCTTACCGTTAGGCAAATCCCATAGCAAGAATCTGCCAACCGGACGTCCTCTATAATATACCATCTTTCCGTGAGCGCCGAAAGCGTCGTAGAAAGCACCTACTTTCTTGCCATACATACACGAGTTGGCACAATGTCTACGACCGGAGCCATTGATATTTGAGCCGTGGAAATCCAGGTCGTAACATTCTTGAATCGTAGCGTCACGGATTTCTACGCCTGTGTTAAAGCACATCATCGCATCACATAACCGAATAAGAGCTTGCTCATTATGCGTCGTCTTGCCATCTTCTTCTAGCGGGAAGAAACGAGCAATGAATCTCGTGTTCTCTTTATTCTCTTTGAACGCACGCTTTAACAATTTGTACGGGCTGGCCATTGTTCCATATTGCGACATAAAACTGTCAACCATCTCGTGGAACCTGCGGCCTGCTATTCCGTTACGTATCCATATCTTCTTCAACGATTCTAATTTTCTATACTGTTTGCAACTAAGCGAACCAATCTTATTCGGGTCGCTGATTGCTTTGTAAATATAGAAATGCTTATTATTGAACGCAAAGACACGTTCAAACAAAGGAGTCAATTCACGGAAATCTACTTCGTTTGCTATTCCGTAATGCGGATAATATTTCGAAGCCGCTGCCATCATTGTTACAAGAGGTTTACCGTTCTCAGCGCCGGCGACGAAAGACTCCAGATTTACTCTAATATCGCTTCTTAATTGCTTATTTGGCATATTCTTTCTCCTTTGACAACAGCTCTCTAAGAATCGCAAGACGTTTCTTAAGCTCGTCTGCATACAACGCTTTGCTGGATGGGAATAATTCTTTAAGTATTTGTCCAAGAATCCCATTCGTTTTGCGGTTTCTTAGTTCTACATAAAAGCACATCGAAGACATTATCACGCTTCGAAAACGTTCTTTGCTCATCAATGCGCTCGGATTATATTTATTTCGAACATTAATAAACGCGTCTTCAATTTTCGCATAAACTTCTTTGTGCTTCTCAGAAGGCTCGAAATCCAAGTCGGCAGCATCCTCTTTTGTTAGATACAAATAATCGGAGTCGCTGTTATAGAACCGCTTCTTATTGGAAACAAACATAGTGTTGATAAACTTGCTTCCAAAGAATCCTCTTGTTGTATCGTGGTGATACGCTCTTATCTGCAAAAACGCTTTATTAGCATCTTCTCCGAGTTTGTTTACGAACTTCTCATCCGGCATAGATTCCAGGAAGAAATCCATTCCCCACTTCGGGTTTCTAAACTCGGTAGCATATACATATTGATTGTTCGAGTGAATTTTAATCACTTTTGATAAATCAATCAGCTTTCCATCTTGTATTCCGTAATCTTTACGCAAATACGCTTTGCCATCAAACAGCAGATAATCACGTTTGCTAAAGAACTCATTTCCAATGCGGATAAATTCGAACTTATGGTGCATTTTAATGCGTCCATTTGTTCTGATAAATTCACGCATTTCGTCAGGCCAATAGAACTTCGGAGATAACGCTTCAACGTTTTCATATCGGTTGTTTCTATTGTCCATATATCCAACGTAATAGCACGTAACGTTTATATCTTTTTCTACATAATCAGTAGTCTCCTGACGCCAGGAGATGTCGCCTGTCTTTTGGTCCTGATAATATGTAACGTGTTTAGTACGCATAAACGGGCCTCTGCCATATTCTTGTGCTTTGGCCTTTAGCGGGTCTTGCAAGGCAATTTCTTTTAATTCGTCTCTATTATGTTTAATTGAGTCTGCTAAGACCTCGTAAGGTTTTTCTTCCGGACCAGAAGTATTATAGCGGAAGTTCTTCTGTTTACCTTGATGCGTTTTCAACATCTGCTTGTATCTTATAATATCAGCCATCAAGCTGCGATTCAAATCTGATACGAGTTTATCGTTTTGCATATTCTTCTCCCATACGACTATTTAGAGCCCCGTAGACTAAGTACGGGGCTTTTATTCGCTAGACTAATCGTCCAAGTCGATGATGGACGGATATTCGCCATTTTTGGAATCGCAGTAGCCGATTTCCACTTTGACGATACGTCCTACATCAGCGGCAACGATTTTGCCATTAGGGAACAGGCGATTTAATTTCTTATCGCCTAACTTGTAGGTTAATCCCCAGCGGAACGTGTTTCCTTTATGCGCATAAGCGTATTGGATATACACGGTTTTGTCTCCAACGTTGTTATATTGAGGAACGATTTGCTCAATCATAACATCGCGTGCACCAGGTTTCGGAGCGTGCACTTCGGTCGGTTGACCTAGTTCTACAATGACAGTTTCGTTCATTGTTTTTTCCTCCTTAAGGAAGTTTATTTGGTCTAAACCAAAAACTTTTGTGTAGAAGTCTAACCCTTTACCAGCTGTTTTCTTATTCCAGTCCATATATCCTCCAAATCTGACGGCTAACGTAAGCCGCAACCGGCCTGAGGCGGAGCGTCGGAGCAGGCTCGACTAACGGAGAATACGCTATGCTTTGGCGTAGCTCCTAGAAAGCCTAATCTCCAGGTTGCACTTTTAAAAAGTAATTATCAATGCAATTATCTTCTGCGTGCTTAGCAGCAGCACGGACGTTTTGAAAACCGTTAATAACGATTGTACGCGGACCATCTTTGTAATGTAATGAACAGCACATATTATTCTCCTTTTTTAGGAGGTGTTGGCCAATCGCCTCCGTTTCTAAGTTTTGTATGAATTAAAGCCATAGCAGCAATGAATAAGACCATTAAAATACCCATTGCGCAGTAAAATATCATATCCGCATATTCACATAAACAAGGCATTATTTCTCTCCTTGTTTTGCTAGATACTCAGCCAAGTGTTTTTCTGCTTCCAAAATTGTCATTTGGAGCTCTCCAATCGCTTTGGCTACATCTATAGCTTTACTGGCTAAAAATGCGTTTATGAGCTGTTCTTGCTCATTGTTTTGGTATTTAGAACGGTCCATCACTAATTTGAGGTCGTTCTTTACGTTAATTACGATGTCTTTGGCTAAATCCAGCCTGTTGGAATAAGCCAGTTTCTCTTTTGCCAGCATATCATTCTCCTTTAATATTTAATTTTTTGAACAAGTCATCGAGCGCATCTCTTTTTTCCTGAGCTTCTTCTTTCGTTCTTTCGCTCATTATCTTGAAGCTCATTAACATCATAATGCAGTTGTGGATAGATGTACGAGCTTCTTCCACATCTAAACCAGGAAAAGGCACTCTATGAGTAGCTTTAATGGTCATATCAGTTGCCATTAATAACTTAATTGCCTGGTCAGCGGCCGCAAAAGCTCTATCTTGAGATTCTTCTGTAGGCGGTGTGCCATAATCTTCAATTTCTCGAACGCAATCGTTTCCTACTTTGGGTTCTCGTTTAGCGTGAGGAAAAGGCGTATAATGAACACCAGCTTCTTTATTCTTATTGAGTATATCAGATTTGCTCATAAGCACGTCCATATCGCCATCTACTTTAATGACTTCCATAATTTTGTTTGTTTTATCATCTACTTTTAAAATGTAATTATTTGTGGTACACATAATATTCTCCAATATTGTTTAAATAGTCAAAATGGCCCCTAGATTTTATTTTCTAGGGGCTTAGCAGGTAAGGATTATGCTGCTGATTTAGCCAAGCGTTTACGCTTAGATTTTAAGGATTTCTTAGATTTGATTATTTTTTCATATTTCTCTTTGAAAACGTCTTTTACTGTTAAGCTAAATTGCTCTTGAGCGTCTTTGATGCGCTCTTTTCGCTCTAACCAAGCTTCTTTAATTTCATCATCCGTAATTGTTTGTACAGCAGCTACCGTGCAATTATAGGCAGTAGTAGCAGTAGACATAGTATCGTTAATCAGTTGTTTTAGCATAATTCTTCTCCTAGACGAACCACAATGGGTCATCTCTTTTAGTTTTCTCTTTATGGTATTTGATTATATAGCAATCAATGCCCATAATGAAACCTAATAGCACTGAGGCTAATAGGTTCGTAATACCTGAAATAGCTCCGGATTTGGTAAATACCAATACTAGAAAGCTAATTGCCAGGTTAGTTACTGTCATAATTAGTGGCAGCTTATTACTATTTTTAAATAGTTTAGTAATAATGTACTTGCGTACAATAAAGTATAAGGCAGTCTGTGCAACAAACTGACCTAGTAAAAATGATAAGAATAAGCTGTTACTCATATTTTAATCTCCAATTTAGCAGGCTTCGCCCGCTAATACCCTTCTTTCTTTGTAATTATATATTATATATATAATTATTTCTTTCTTAGGCCTGAGCACTTAATTCTAGTATTATATATATTATATATATATATATATTATAATAATATATTTATTATTTTATTTATTATATTATTATTATTATTAACTAATTGGCTGTTGATAGTGTGGATAACTATCAGTATTTGCTGAAAATATAAGGCTTTTTATTATTCGCAATCCTGTGGATAACTCGCAAACCAGCCACTATATCCTGTTGATAATGTTTATAACTCTGTGGATAACTACTAATATGAAATAGTTATTTTGTATTCTTAGCATTAAAAAGTTATCAACAAAGTTATCAACAGGCTAATAACTTGCGTGATATGAGATTTAAATCTCTATGAGGGCTTAGTTACGGCCATCATAGGCATAAGCCACTTGCGTAGAGAAAAAAATAGCCATTGATTTTAATTTACCATAAAATATAAGCCCTTTTTTTATGTTATACTGTATGTGTAGCCGGAAACCGGCTATAATCCAATAAAAGGTAGGTAAGGAAAAAATGACAAATGTAATAGTTGTATTAGTAACCGTAGGTATTTTGTGGGCTGTATATAGCCGTTGGGCAAGAGTAACCGCCCGGGAACTAAAGGACTATAACAAGGCCTTAGAAAATAGTTGCGAAGCCATTCTAGACACGCAAGCTATTTCCAAAAAATACCCTAAAGAAGTACTGGAAAAAGCCGTTAAATATGCTAAAAAATAAGCAAGTAATTGAAATTATATTTTGTGTAACGTCTTTTATGTACTTAGCTATGCTAATCGGGTATATAATAGGCAAGACAAATTAAACAAGAGATGGAAAAACTATGTCAACAAAAACAAACCTGGATACATACTTTAGTTGTAGAGATGCAAACGAAGGACAGCAAGATGAATATATCAATCCTATGTCCGTAGCCGATTACACGAACGCAAAAACGGCCGTGGTAATTGTCCCAAAACGTGTAGAACGTTGTGCGGGGTGGAATGATATAGAGATTATAGCCCTACAAATAGACCGCAACGGCAAGGCCCCAATGCGCCTAATGTGCCAATGCGTAGGAAATGAAGATACAACCGCTGTATTTTACTTAGCTATATCAGCGCGTAGCTTGTTTGTTCAAGCCGCAAGAAATGCGGGCTATATCAATAGCGGTGCGATAGATTTTGCTAAGTTTGTAGGCAAGAAATATCAAGCCCTGTTTGAATATGATACATACGAACAGGCCGGACAGCACCCAGTGCAATACTTAAAACTGTTAGAGCTAAAGGACTATGTACTATAGTTAGTAACAAGCCCCCTATAAAACGGGGGCTTTTTTATGTACCTATGGGAACCCTCATAATGTTATGCTATTTAATAACAACAACGGCAACGACAGATAGGTAAAAAAGAATGCTTATTTTATGCCACCCCCCCACCCCCAAAGGTTAGGGCTGGTTCCATCTCCATAATAAGGGAACCCAACATAATCCTCAACAAAGCGCCACAGGCGCAAATAATAACCTACCAGCCCCAATATACGCCTAACTAGTTTAGCTGCTCCTACAAGCCGTTTTTGGAGCAACAAACAGCATTGTGAATCCTGCGGGAGCAACAAAGTATTGACAAACAGAAAAAGAATGCTTATAATTCTTTTGTATGCCAGAAATAGATTTATTGGGAATGCAACAGGACCCGATAGAAGTAGAGGTGGTAACTCCTCCTGCTCCGGTTGAGCAGAAGTATCTGATTGCTGCGCAAGAGAAACAGGAAGACTTGTCGCAGGCAGTTGATATGGAGCGGGAGCGCAGAAAGAGTGAGTTGCAGCTGTGGGCCAGTAAGCAGAGGCTCATCAGCAATGCCCCGCCTACTGTTAAACAGCTAAACAGGATACACAAGCGGCTCAAGAAAGGTTATACGATTGTAAAAGCGATTAACAAGGTTTGCAGCTACACCACCTGGCAGAAATGGAAGGAAGAGTATCCGGAGTGCGCTGCTATTGAGGAACAAGCCAGGCAAGAGTATATTGAGGACTTGTTGGACAAAAAGATGGCACTCGCTGCCAACAAAGGAACTCATATGGGTGAGATAGCCCGTGATAAGATACAAATGGACGAGCTGCAGAACCGGATTGACCGCATTGACCGACTTACTGAAAATCGTAACAAAAAAAGTTCCGCCTTCGGCGGAAGTATGATACCGATACAGATAAACGTAGGATATGGCAAAAAGAACAGCTAACGCAATGAAGCGCAGCGGAATGAGTAAGGTGTGATTTTGTGACAAACAAAAGAACAGTTGATATACAGTTAGCAAAGATTTACGAACCCTTGTGGAAAAAGAAACGTATGAAGGCTATGTTCGGAGGACGTGGAGGTGGGCGTTCTCATAATGTGGCCAGATATATTTTGATACGTGCTATGCAAGAAAAATTGCGTATCTGGTGCGCCCGTGAAATTCAAAACTCCATCTCAGACTCCGTACAACACCTATTCGTTGAACTTATCCAAGAATATCATTTGGAAGAATACTTTAAGATTACTGATACCGATATTACCTCTGCCAATGGCAGCTATTTTATGTTTAAGGGGTTTAGAGGTTCTGGAGGTACTTATTCTGCAGAACGTTTAAAAGCGTACGAAGACTTCGATATCCTATGGGTAGAAGAAGCCTCTGCCTGTTCGATGGAGTCACTTAACGTCGTTTCTAAGACCATTCGTAAGGAAGGCTCTGAATTACTGTTTACCTTTAACCGTGTACTAGAAGAGGACCCCGTTTGGCGGTTTACTTGCTATGACTGCGGAGACATCTACAATACAGGTTACTTCGAGGATGACGATAGACTTATTATCTACGCCAATGTAGAACGTAACGAGTTCGCTACCTCTATTCTCTACAAGGAACAGGAACAAGACAAGAAACGTCTTACTGTTGATGAGTATAACCGTATTTGGCTAGGATACCCTGACCGCTCTGGCGGGATGAAGGCGTTCTTCCCAAGAGACGTTATTTATAATACTAACTATATACCGGAAGATGCTGTCGTTGAAATGTATGAGCCTATCTGCGGATTTGACCCTAACGGTGGTGGTAAGGACTCCGCCTGCGCTGTTTGCCGCAAAGGACCCAAAATCGTGGAGATTAGAATCTACCGCGGTATCAAAGACCCGCTAGAACTTGCGAATCTATTTATTGAATTTAAGCGTAAACACCAGGCAAAGCTGGCTTATTGCGATAGAGGATACGGTCAGGCCGTAATTGCCATCGCCAGACAGCAATCAGAATCTATTATCCCTGTAGACTTTGGCGGTAAATCAGTATCTAACGAGAACTGTATTAACCGTAGAGCTGAGATTTACCAAAAAATGAAAGAGTGGCTCCAAGAAGGCGGCTATTTAGGCGATGCTAAGGATAACGAGGTTATTGAACTGAAGCGTGAGCTAACTGCTGTAGAATATAACCTGCGAAAATCTGATGACGGTAAAATAGCACTTGGGCCTAAAGACGATATGCGTAAGAAGCTGGGACATTCTCCGGATAGGGCTGATGCAGTGGCTCTTACGTTTGCAGGATTTAAAGACCGTATTATTAAAAACGCTAGAGGAGTAGAGCTCGATGTGGATGGATTTGCCGCTAATGGCGACTATATGGTCATAAAATACGATACAATGGATACAACGGCGCTTATATGATAACAAAAGCAGCAGCAATATACGGAATCGGTGATGCTCTTAACCAAAGAGCTTTTTTAGTGTCTTATTGCAAACAAAAGGATATCCCCAGGAAGTCTATCGCTATTTATACAGAGAAATACTGGTGGATGTTCGAAGGGCTTGGATTTAAGCGTATGACCCTCAAGCCGGACAAGAAAAAAATGGTGCCTTATCGCAATTTTGGGCTATATGACTTACCAAAGACCTACGAATGCGAAGAACTCGATAAGTGTATTGCCAAAAACGCAGGCATTGTATACGATTTCGAGACTTGTGTACCGCTTCCTGAATATAAATGCTCCTCCTTGCCGCTTCCAAAAAGATTTATTACGTTTAATACCGGATACGGAGAGTTTTCCGGTGGTCCTTCTACAATCAAAGACGCTTTTTGCCTAAAAAGTTGGCCCAATGAATATTGGACTGAATTTGTTCGTAAGATTGGAGTGCCTTGCGTTCAGATTGGAGCAGGCCCAAGTTGCACTGTCATAGAGAATGGCTCTATCAATATGGTCGACAAGCTATCAATTAAACAAAGCGCAGAAGTTTTAAGACGGGCAATGTTTCACGTTGATATGGAAGGCGGTCTTGCTATACTTAACCAGCATCTCGGTAAACGCTCTGTCTGCCTATTTGGTGCTACTGCTATCCAAAATCAAGGACGCAGCTTCAATCTTAACCTTTCAAGCAATTCTTGCTTCCCGTGTTATGAGTGGGGCGGTAGAAACGGAAGATTGTTTGCCAGTAGGTCTAAATTGATTTGTGGACACCGATGTATGGTGGAACTTACACCAGATTATGTTATTGAACAGATACATAAATCCGGTTGGCTGGAAATATGCCCCAAAATAGAAGAAGATTTTATGGTGTATCCATAAATTATGTCGTATAGGAGAACAGATGACACAAAAACCAGAACATCCCTGCCTCGCATGCGGTAAAATGACTACCAATGCCGCTACCTGCAGTAGGAAATGCGCAGCGACATATATGCGTGGTAAAGCGAAGTTGGGTACGCAGAAGTTGGCTCAGTTTGATGATTCCAACATCTGCCGGCAATGCAAGAAGCCTATGCCGCCTGATAGATATTCTATGTATTGCGAAGAGTGCGAAATGCACATTGAAGAATAGTTGTAGCTTGCTTATTTGACAAATAAGCTATAAAAATAATAATACTAACATAGGAGGCCATTTATGGCTGAACCGAATACTGTAGATACAAACAATGAACCGACGTTGGACCAATTCAATGAAACTGCGGCAGCCCCAGCTGCCAGTCAACCTGCAGCTGCAAATCCTGCTGATGGAGCAAATGCCGATACTAAACCGGCAGCTAATGCACAGCCTGCTGCTCAACCTGCACAACCTGCTCAACCAGCTGCGGCCGCTACTGACCCGTTTGCTAACATCGAAGCAGGAATTACTGTGCCCCAAGGTATTGAATTGGACAAACAAGCGGTGGCCGGACTTGTAGCCATCGCTAAAAAGCATAATATTTCTGTAGAAGCTGCTAAAGAGATTATGCAGCTCGACTTAAACTCTTCCGCAGCGCAAGCTATGGCGGAAGAACGTATATTGGCCGATGCCCAAGCTAAATGGGCTCAGGAAAACCAAACAAAATACGGCGACAATCTGAAAAATGTCGAAACGAATTGCAGCAGAGTTCTCGCTGAATTGGACAAAGAAGGAAAATTCAAGGAACTCCTCGCTACCGCCGGTGTTGAAAAACATCCGGCCACATTGGGATTTTTGAAGGCAATCGGCGAAATCGTTCTCGAAAAGCCGAGTGTGAATCCCAATGCGACAGTTTCCACTGATGAAGAAGTGGAACTTGAAAACTTCAACTAAAGAGAGGAAAAAACAATGCCGAGTGGAGTGTTTAACTTACACGACTACGCAAAAACCTTCGACCCGAAAGGCGAACTCTATGCTGTAGCCCGTGTTCTCGACCAAACCAACCCCATTGTACGCGATGCGATTACTATTGAATCCAACAGCGACTCTGGGCACGAATACGCCATCCAAAACGGTCTTCCGACTGTGACGTGGCGCCGGGCCTATCAAGGCGTAACGCCTTCTAAAGGCTCCCAAACCGTTGTAAAAGAAACCTATGGCCGTATGAGCGCCGTAGCCGAAGTAGACGTGGCCATTGCTGAAAAAGGCGGCAAAGTCTCTGAAGTGCGTGCTCAAGTACAACGCGACCAATTAGAAGTAATGAACCAAGCATTTGCCAAAAAATTCTTCTATGGTTCTAACAAAGACGATGAAAAATCCTTTGTAGGTTTCGCTGCTCGCTACAACAAATTGTCTGGTGCGAAATCTGCCCGTCAAGTAATCAACAACGGCGGTTCTACCGACAACAAACAAAGCTCTATCTACTTAATTGGATGGGGCCGTGGTAAAATCTTTACCTTCTTCCCGAAAGGTACTCGTGCTGGTATTAAAGTGTACGACTATTCTAAGAATGGTCCGATTGACTTGCAAGATGCCAATGGCGGTACCTATCCTGGGTATAAGAAACAGATGGAATGGCTCTGCGGTTTAGCTGTGCAAGATTGGCGCTATGGTGCCCGCGTGTGCAACATTCAAACCGGTTCCATTACCACGAAAGATGCCAAAGTTGCTTTGTATGAAAACTTCATCAAAGCGGTTGGCCGCATCCAAAACCCCGATGTGGTAAAATTGGTTGCCTACACTTCTCGTGAAGTACGGGACCTTTTGCGTGCCGGTTTCTTGGCCGCTGGTGGTTCTTCTGCTCCGATTGTGTATCAACAAAACAAACTTACCACGACTGGGTTGCCTGTGTATGGGTACAACGACCTCGTAATCGATGGTATCCACGTAAAAGCCTGCGACTGCTTGGGCTTTGATGAAAATGACAACGGCGAAGCCGTTGTATCGTAGTATAGGAGATTATAGAATATGTTACAAGATAATAACTTAATCTTCGCTGAAGCTCACGCTGATGTTGCTACCAGCAACATTCTGACCTTGGACGGGAGCTCTTTGGCTCGTGCCTTTGTGTTTATGACTCTGCCCGCTGGTATTACCGGTGCGGCTATTACCTTAGTGCTCGGCAATGCCAAAACCACGACCGTAACCCAAATCACCTCTGAAGTACACTATGCTTCTCCGGCCGATTTGAAACGCGGTTTAATGTCGTTCCCGTTGCCTGTCAATGCTTACAAGTATGCACAAGTAGCCATTGATATCGAAGGGGCTCCGACTGATGACAAGGACTTCGTCTGTGGCATCACGGATGCTCCGGACAACACCGAAGTATTCTACGAGAGCTAATTCTCAGTATTCGGTAACGTAATACTTATGGGGCGGCTTAAAACCCCGCCCCTATTTCAAAGGAGTCATTATGGGATTGGGAAGAAGTTTAAAAAAAGCGTGGTCTAAAACAATGGGTAGAGGCCCTCTTTCTGTTGTAGGTATGGGGAAAGGCGGAGCGGCTTCGGCGATGGATTTCAGCAAAGGCGGTGTCTGGGACAAAGTGACTAGAGAGATGG
>Ga0310690_10009737_pt1 | contig 12035 bp, 26 predicted proteins | sample AusTroGonzalo_MG_2_FD_207661 | JGI IMG/M metagenome (GOLD analysis project Ga0310690, IMG submission 207661) | Bovine rumen microbial communities from tropical cattle in Woodstock, Queensland, Australia - Gonzalo_04 (v2) (version 2) | ecosystem: Host-associated > Mammals > Digestive system >...
TGTATGGGTAGAAATATAAATCTAAAGGATCAGCGGTTCGACAAAATAACCCACCATCTCACAAAATCCGTGAGGTGGATTTTTTATGCCAAAATCGGTATGAAAAGTACCATTTATAACCTCTAAATGAAACTCCGAAAAAGAGAAAAAGGAGGTTATTTCATGGTCATTGGATATGCAAGGGTGAGTACACCAAAACAGAAGCTAGACAGACAGATCTCCAACCTCAGGAGCGTCTATCCTGACATAGTGATCGTGGCTGAGGTCTACACTGGGAGCACTGACAGCAGACCTAAATGGACTAAGCTGATGAGACAGTGCAGGGCAGGGATTGTGGAGAAATTGGTCTTTGATGAGGTTTCAAGATTTTCAAGGAACGCAGAAGAGGCCATAGAAGAGTACAAGGAGTTATACAACCTTGGTGTTGAGATGGAGTTCTTGAAGGAGCCCCACATCAACAGCAGCATTTACAGACAAGCATCAGAGAAAAAGATTGAGATAAGCACAGAGACAATGGATGAGGAGACAGCAAACCTCATTAACACTGTTATCTCTGGGCTAAATGACTATCTCTTGGCAGTAGCCGAGAAACAGATTTATTTGGCGTTTGAACACGCACAAAACGAGAGGGAACTGCTTTCCAAACGAACATCAGAGGGACTGAAACAGGCCAAGCTGATGGGAAGTAAGGTGGGCAGACAAAAAGGTCAAAAAGTAGTTACCAAGAAGCAGATCAGAGCCAAGCGGATCATCCGTAAGTATTACACATTGTTTGGTGGGTATCTGTCAGCCACAGAAACATTTACGCTGGCCAAGATAACGAAATCGACCTTTTATAGATATTTAGATCAGATCATAGAAGAAGATAAAAAAGAGGGTATCACATGGGATTTTGAGCCCATTGATGAGGGGAAGGAAATAGTGACACAAGAGACCATAACCGCAAAGATTATGGCTCATAAAACAACATAAGAAAAGGAGAATAACAAAATGCCTATTGAGATCAAAGACCTGATGACCGTTATCGCTCTACTAATTTCCGCCGCTGCACTATGGCGAAACCTAAGAGGTGATACCAAACAAGACCAAAGTGAAATGACAACAGTCATTGTCAAGTTGGAGACCATCAACGAGAACGTCAAGGAAGTCAAAACAGACATCAAAGACGTTAAGACCGACATGGAGAGAATGAAAGAGAGGCTGACAATCGTAGAACAGAGCGTCAAGTCGGCTCACAAGAGGATTGATGATGTTCAAGAGGAAACAAACAGGAATTGAAAGGCTACAAAAGAAGAGAGAACTGCCGGATCTCGACAAGTATATAATCTTTTCTTTTGCAGTAATGCTTACATATACAATTTTCGAGTTTATTTTTTCCACGATCACTGGGGTATCACATGACACTCTCACCACTTGCCTCTACTCAGCATTTGGCGGAGAACTGCTCATGTGTGCCCTGATAAAGAGATTAAAACTAAAAAGGGGGTAAAAGGGTATGAAATTTCTTGAGTATTGGCCTATTTTCGTGGCTTTTATTTGTGGGGTGGCAGTCACATTGATATTTGCTGTCCAGTTCGCAAAAGAGCCCACAGATCGCAAAATTCAGATGCTCAAAGAGTGGATGCTGTATGCAGTGATCCAGGCTGAAAAGGAACTAGGCGGAGGAACTGGTCAGATCAAGCTCCGTTATGTGTGGGATATGTTCTTAAAGACATTTCCGGCACTGGCAGGGGTGATCACCTTTGACTTGTTCAGTGGCCTTGTGGATGAAGCACTGGAACAGATGAGACATCTACTGGAAACCAACAAAGATGTAGAAGCATATGTGGAGGGTAGTGATGCCGAGTAGTGCACAGCAAAAAGAGTTCATCAATAACATTGGTTATATCATCCAAGAAGAGGCCAAGAGGCGTGGTTATAAGGTATGCTCTCCTGTGATCGCTCAGGCTTGCCTAGAGTCGAATTATGGAGTGTCTCAGCTTGCTTCACGCTGGCATAACTACTTCGGACTTAAATGTGGAAGTGCCTGGAAGGGTCAGAGTGTAAATCTTGCCACAAAGGAGGAGTACAACTCACAGCTTGTAAACATCCGAGACAATTTCCGTGTCTATTCCAGCATGGAAGAGGGTGTCAAAGGTTATTTTGACTTTATCTCCACAAAGAGGTATAGTAATTTGCTGAGCGCTGCTTCTCCAAAGATGTATTTGGATTATATAAAGAAAGATGGTTATGCAACAGACGGGAGCTATGTTTCTAAGTGCATGGGAGTAATCTCAAGGCACGGTCTTGAAAGATTTGACACAGAAGCAGTGCCGACCATTGGCAACCCTTATGATCTGACCGACACACTCTTGAAATTGGGATCGAGAGGTGATTCGGTCAAGTGGTTGCAGTGGGAGCTCAATGATCGAGGTTATACGCTTGCCACTGATGGCATCTTTGGTGTTCAGACTGAGGCGGCGGTTAAGAAATTCCAAAAAGATCACGGACTTGTTAAAGATGGGATTGTAGGAGCAAAGACAATTGATGCTCTGAAAAAGTTGGATTAATAGTTGGATTAATAATTTGAGAATCCGTTAACCATGCGGATAATGACAGTGCCGGCAGTGGGACTTGAACCCACAGAGCACCAAAATTGACTAGGGCCAGTAGTTGAGCGAAAAGTGTTGAAAATCGCTTGATTACTGGCTCTTTTTGCGTTTAGTAACTACACATGATATGTACTAAAAACACCTAAAATTTACATTTTACACATAAAAGTTGGATTAATAGTTGGATTAATAATTGGCTTTTACATCTTGGAAAAATGTTTCCTCGATAAACTTGTTTGCGATCCTGGTGTATTTTCTCCGAGAGGATTCCATTGTGTTATCATACACCTTATCAAAGACTCCACCATTGCCATCTACCCAGCCGCCGACTTCTTGGATGTACTTCTTTGGAATGCCAAGATCTGTCCTGAATGATGCTGCAAAGTGACGTAAAGAGTGCAAAGAGTAGGGCAGTTGTAATTTCTGAGCCAGTCGCTTGAACCTGTCAGAGATCGCTGCAGGTGTCAATGTAAAGACGAAGTCCTTGGAGTTCTCCTTTACAGGTATGCTCTCAATAATATGCTTTGGTAGTTGGATTGTTCTCACTGAGCCCTGTGTCTTTGGGAATGGCTTGTACTTCCATTCATTGTCAGCATTCAGGACCATAACGCCATTGATCGTGATCGTGTTCATATCTCTGGAAATGTCCATCTCTCTAAGTCCAGCTATCTCACCACGCCTCAAAGAACCAAAAGCGGCTAGATATATGATCGGCTTCATGGTGTCCGAGGCATTTTCTATAAACATCTTCACATCTTCTATGTCAGGAGTCGTAACCTTCTTGGAATTGCCCTGAGGGTATCTGATCTTAAATCTCTTATCCACTCCATGGTAGTCCAAAACACTCAAAAGCATAGTTACTCTGTTCTTGATTGTCTTGGTCTTTAGTTCTTGGCTCCAGTCGTTCACCAGTCTTTGTATTTGGGGCGTTTCTATGTCAAATATAGAAATATTCCACAGTGATTTAAAAGTCTCTAAAACGAGCTTATAACCACGAATCGTGCTAGGTGATAAAACCTTCTCTTTATCGGATATATAACCTTCTATGGCATCCTTGACGGACATTCCATAAATATCGGAGTGATCCGTGGATAGTTGCCACTCATTTGCTAGGTTTTCCGAGAGCAGTTTTGCCTTTTTAGCGTTGCCCTGGCACTCTTTAGGGTTAACAGTGAAGCTCTTAGTGACCTTTTTTCCGTTAATGACCTTGGTTGCCCTTGTTTGGTATGCTCCTGAGGGGAGCAGTCGTGCTTTTGCCATAGATTATCCCTTGTAAAATACTTTACTGTAATTCAGATTTTGACGGATGCCTGGATGGATGTATATGTGCGCATCAGCATCAATTTGGTCAAATGAATCCTCTTTAAACTTCATATTATCCCAGTTGTAAGTGCTGAAAGTGCTCTTTGGCATGGAAAACTCTAAGGCTCTCTCAGGAACCTCATTTCCTTTGGGGTCAATAAGATCTACATTGACTGTGTAATCGAGAGTTTCAATGCCTTCCATCTCGTAGGCTTGTTTGCATAGATTGATGTAGTGGGTCAGGCAAGATCTCACGAAGTCAGTCTCATCCCAAAATGCACCATCATAGTGCAGAGAGATGTTCAGCGTGTCTCCAGTAGTCTCATAGCTCAGATCGGAATACTCCATCTTTAATGAGTCCACCATGCTGACAACAGGATCTTGTTCCTCTTGAGGCTCTTCCACAACTTCCGCCTTAGTTTCTTCTGCTGGGGCTGTTTCCTTTTTGGGCGTGATAAAAGACATAAACACAATGACCACTATGACCCAAAACCACCATGTTGTGTAAAAAGGCTTCTTTTTCACATTTTGCTGCTTCTTTGCGTCATTTTCTAAAGCCATAGTTATACCTCCTTAAAGTTTGTCCTTGTTCAAACCTCTCAAACGCTCAGTATATTCAGCCATTCTTGCTTCAAGAGCGTTCTTTTCCTCAGACATCTTATTGAGCTCTTCTAGTATCTCTGTCTGATCTTCTAGCCACCTGTCGTACTCAAGATTGGTCTCCCATCCAAAAAGCTCATTAGGAGTAACATCTAGGATCTTGCATAACTTCTCCGTAGTATCGAGATCAGGAGAATGAGTGCCTGTCTCCCAGTTTGAAACGACATTAGCGCTTTTTCCTAGCTTATCCCCCAAAGCTTTTTGCGATAGTCCTCTAAATGTTCTGAAACTCCGAATATTATCACCAATTGTGCTCATTTTTCTACACCTCCACTACAAAATATATCAAAATATCCACATTATTTCAATAAACGGAAAAGTATTTCGGATAAATGTATTGACATTCGGTATAAGCGATACTATATTAAGTATATCGGTGCAGCCGATAAACAAAATATGGGAGGTGAATTAAATGAATGTACAAGGCAGAATTGCGAAGTACATCTCGGACAATGGCATTAAGCAGTCTTTTATTGTCGAGAAAACAGGGTTATCAAGAAATATAATATCGGCAATAATGAAACTGGATCGCAAGATGTCGGCAGACGAGTATGAACTAATTGTAAAAGCATTAAATAAATCGCCTAACGACTTCATGGCGATCGAGGACTAAGCATGAACAACGACCAGTTCCGAGCAACCACAAAATATTACATGGAACTCAGGCACATACGGACAAAGGAACAACTCAGAGCACACACAACAGTCGGGAGTAACAAAACATTTCTTAAATACTTCCAAGATCCTGAGCAGATGCCCTTAGGGGTGTTCCTACAAATTATGAACTGTCTGAAAGTTCCAGAGGGAGAGAGACTTGACATCTTGCGATAACAGAAGGGGAAAACATGAGAAAAAGCATAATGGGGGGGATTCTTATTGCGGTGTTATCTATGACACCAGCAGTCACAGCTCAAGCTAATTCATTGAGCTATATCCCAACAGAAGAAGAAACAGGAATACCTGGAGACATTTACGAGATTGCCAATATTATCGGCGGTGAGTTCAATATTTGCCCTGAGCTCTTGCTTGCTATGGCAGAACGTGAAAGCTGTTTTACTGCCACAGCTGAGAACGGAGCTTGTAAAGGACTTATGCAAGTGAACGCCAAGACACACAGCCAGCGTTTTGTTGATGCTGGGTGGGATAGTTCAGACTGGGATGATGCCTACAAAAATATGTATGTAGCTGCATCCTATCTCTCAGATCTGTTCGACGAGTACGAAGATGTGGGGATTGTTCTTGGTGTGTATCACGGAGAGTCAAATGCTGTTGAGAAGGGCAAAAGTGGCAATTTGAGCTCCTACACAAAGAAGATTCTTGAGCGCTCTTATGAGCTTGAGAGAATAACTAAAAAATGAGAGCCATGGTGCAAGCATGACTCTCTGATGGAAATAACCTATGCGAAGTGGGGCTTTTTCCATCTCCAATTATAACACGAAGGGAGATAAAAACAATGAATGAAACAAACGCACAGACAATGAAAGCAGCTTTGGAGCTTCTGAGATTCAAGGCAGTGAGGCAGATGTGTGAGGGCAAGACCACCTGCACACTTGATGAGAGCGATATTCAAGAGGTGTTATTTGTGGCAGGAATGCCAATTAAAGTGAAAAAGGATTTGGAGGTAATCGCATGACTTACGAGGATATTTTGAAGGCGAATGAGAGTCTCAAAACAATAGACGTTAAGGGCAAGAACTATGTGCAGGTAAATGAGAGAGTCAAGGCTCTCAGAATGATCTGCCCTATGGCAACCATAAGCACCGAGATCGTGAGCATGGATGATGGAGTTGTCACTATGAAAGCTACTATCTCAGATGAGAATGGTAAGATCTTAGGCACTGGCTTCGCCCAGGAGAAAGAAACAAGCTCCTACATCAATAAGACCTCATACATTGAGAACTGTGAGACATCAGCAGTCGGAAGAGCTTTAGGCTTTGCCGGAATCGGAATTGATGGCTCCATGGCATCAGCGGAAGAGGTTGCCAATGCAATCATCAATCAGAACAAGCCACAGTACATCAGCAAAAAGGAACAGCAGGTCCTTGTGAACATGATCGAGAAGAGAGGGCTCAACATTGAGAACGTGCTCAACGGAACACCACTTGAGGAAGTAACACCTGAGAACTATGCGGATGCAGTAAAAAGACTCTCTAAGCTCAAGGAGATCTTATGATCACAGGAAAACCCAATGAGCTAGTGCTTTATCTGATGCAAGTGGATAGAGAGAAGATCTTTGACCTGTCAGAACACAAAGACATCCGCAGGAGGTCACTTGATAGCAACTCTTATTTCCATGTGCTGTGCGACAAGCTGAGGCAAAAGCTAGGGATCTCAATGGCAAGGTGTAAAAACCAACTCATAGCTGACTATGGACAGATTGAGTACATAGATGAGCAGCCAATGATTTACAAGACCAATGCTCCTGAGGAATACATGATGGAGCTTGAGACCATCCACACAAAATGCGTGAAAGTGACTGAGGAGAACGGAAAAGATGTTTATTTCTATCGTATCTACCGAGGATCACACACATACAACACAGCAGAGATGGCAAAGCTGATTGAGGGAACTGTTCAAGAGTGCAAGGCTCAGGACATAGAGACAGCTTCACCAGCTGAGCTAGAGCACATGCAGAAGCTATGGGAGAGCCACTATGGAAAGCATAGTACACACAACAAATAAAGACCTTTGCTTCTTTTGTGGTCAGTGGGCCACAGATCTGCACCACTGCATCCATGGAACAGCCAACAGAAAACTGGCTGATCAGGACGGACTGACAGTGAGGTTGTGCAGAAGATGTCACATGAATCTTCACGACAAGGGGACCTGTGACAGAGAGCTGCAAAGGATAGCACAAGAGAAATGGATGGAACACTACGGAAAGACCGCTAGTGATTTCATACAACGATACGGAAAGTCGTATCTATAACGTAACTTCTCCCAGAGATCTCAAGGAATTTATCACAGAAAACTATCAGACTTTGTGGAGATTGAAAAGCCGCCGCTTTATCAGGGCGGCGGTGAAAGGAGGTATTAGTTGGGTAAGATGCAACGTGACAAGGGCGCTAGGTTTGAGCGCACTGTTGCTGGACTATTTAAAGACTGTGGCTATAACACTTTTCGCACAGCTCAGTACGAGGGCAAGAGTGGTGACTGTGCAGATGTGGAAGGGGCACCAGGCATTCACATAGAGTGCAAGCATTGTGAGAGGATGACTCTTTATGACTGGATAGCTCAAGCGGTTAGGGATTCACAGAAAAAGGGCAACAAACCTGTGGTTATCCACAAGGCCAACAACAAAGACATCTTGGTGACCATGAGATTTGACGATTGGATTGACCTATACAGAGAGTGGGAGGCAGGTAATGGAACGTGACAGTTTTGTGTTTTATAGGTCGTTTTACGAGGCTATCAAGTGCCTTGATGATCTTGAGGCTATCGAGTGCTTCAAAGCTATTGCAAATTATGCGCTGGATGGCATTGAGCCGGAGATAGACGGAGCGGCTAAGGCTATATACATAACAGTTAAGCCTCAGATAGATGCAAATAACAGGAAATACATGAATGGGTGCAAAGGTGGAAAACCAAAAGCTAACCAAAACGAAACCAAAATGAAACCAAAAGCTAACCAAGGGCTAACCAAAGCGAAACCCAATGTAAATGAAAATGTAAATGTAAATGAAAATGTAAATGATAAGGAAAAGGATATAACACCTTATGAACAAGTCAAAGACTTGTATAACAACACTTGCGTGTCGTTCCCCAAGGTAACCACCTTATCAGAATCAAGACGCAAAGCAATAAAAGCTCGGCTCAGGAAATACTCTATTGAGGATATTAAAAAAGCATTCACTATGGCAGAGGCTTCTGATTTCTTAAAGGGCGGAAATGGTCGTAACTGGTCAGCTAATTTTGACTGGATCATGAACGACACCAACCTAGCGAAGGTCCTTGATGGGAACTACACAAACAAAATCCACAAGATCGAGATGGACCCAAACTTTAGGAGTTTTCTGAGCAGTAACGAGGTTGTTGATTTCGGAAATATGGGAGGGTAAGACATGTGTATTTGTCCACAGTGCAAGGGTGGCGGCTACATCATTGTGAAGAAGTCCACTCCAAGGAGCAGATTGCTCTATGGTGATGAGGTCATGGTCGATTTTGCTGAGCCTTGTCCTAAATGTAATGGCGGCGAACAACAAAAGGCTGATGACATCAGAACGAGGGCGAACATCCCTGCTGCCTACTATGATGCTTCAATCGAGAATTTCAAGTGGGATATTTACCTGGACAACAAAGGGCAGGTGATCGACATCTCAAGGCAGAAAAAGTTTGTGATGTCGTTCCTGAATGACTTTGAGAAGTGGCAAGACAAGGGAATCGGCTTCTACATCTCTTCAAAGACTAGGGGAACAGGTAAGACATTCCTTGCGAGTTGCATCTGCAACAGCTTGATCGTGAAATATAAGATCTCCACCAAGTTCGTGAGCGCCAGTGATCTGATAAACATAGCCAAGGACGCACGACCAGGGGAGAAAAATCCGATTGAGACTCTTTGTGAGTGCAAGGTCCTTGTCCTTGATGACATAGGGCAAAAGACCAGCGGTGAGGACTGGATGAACGATCTGTTGTTCAAGATCATAGAGACCAGGTATCAGAACAAGCTCGTTACACTCTTCACTTCCAACTTAAAGGTCGGAGAGCTGAGAGTTGATGACAGGATCTCGTCAAGAATCGACAAGATGAGTCAGTCCATCCCACTTCCTGAGTACAGTTTCCGCTCAAAGAAGTCCTATGACGAAAAGAAGGACTTTTATTCTGAGCTGGGGCTGATGTGAGGTGCTTATGAACAGATACGAATATATGAAAAACATAAACATTGAGCAGTTGAGCCACTTCCTGTGTGAGGCTATGGAGTACCTTTCAGAAGAGGAATACTACCCATGTGACAGATGCCCTATGCACGAGAGGTGCAGGGAGGGAGCCAACGGATGGCTTGACTGGCTCAGAGAGGAACGGAAATGAAAGTCTATATCAAGTACGACAGAGCAAAGCCACATCTGCCTGTTGCGATAGCTGACAGCAAAGAGGAACTAGCCGCCATGATCGGAACAACTCTGAACACAGTCAGGAGCAGTTTATCTCATGGAGTAGACAGTTTTGCAGAGGTTGAGATCTATGAGGACTGCTACCCTGACAATGACGGAAACCTTTGGGCGTATGACGATAATGGCAGAGCAGTGATGGTGGAGGAAATATGAGACGCAAAAACAGAGCAGAAATGACTATCACGGAGCAGTTTGAGAGCATCAAGGAGAGGATCTGTGACCAGTATTGTAAGTACCCTGATATGGCGAAGCTGGCTTATGAAGATCCGGATGAGGCCATGGAGAGATTGATGCACAGCTATTGTGAGCACTGCCCTTTGATGGAATTGTGAGGTGCTTATGGATGATCAGATCTCAATAGCGGATTACATGAATGACATCACGCATGATCGTTATGGAAGAACATATCCTGCACCATCCTGGATGGACAAAGAGCGCTGTGAGAACTGTAAGTTTTGGGAACAGTTCAAAGTTGAGGAACAGCCACCAGCAGGATGGGGAGTAAAGGGCCAGTGTAATTGCACCCATGAGCCGGAAATGATGACAAATGGCTATTGGATAGTAAGCAAGACAAGCTACTGCAACGATTATGTGGGGAAATGGTAACTGGTAATAAGGGCGGCGTTGATATGTGTGAAAAAATACCTAAAACCAAAAATCAAAGAAAAGAAAGGAGTTTCCCTAACGACCTTCTATAAAATAGCCGCCCTTTTACATACAAACGGAGGAAAGTATGAAAATCGACAGATCAGAGGACATCAGAGTAGCACGACAGATAGCTGCAATATTACTGATAATCAGCTACATATTTAGCAGAATGTGAGAAAAGAACATGGGGAAACTAGCAGTTATAGTGGTAAGCATTATTATTTTGGGTTGGATTGCAGCTCTAATTGAATGATGGAGGTTAATAGATGGCAGATTGCGCACATTGTAAACACTTATGTTTTTTCGGAGGCTTTGAACAATGCGACAAAGACCTGTGGCATGAGCTTGATGAGCCTTGCGAAGAGTTTGATGAGTACACCAGCGAAGATGCGTACTGGGATAAATACGCATACCAGGAGAGATTTAAGGAGAGCAGATGATGGCAAAGAGAACACCAATAAAAGCAATTAGGGCAAAGTGCCTTGACTGTACAAACGGACAAAACATTGAGATAAGACTTTGTTCCATTACAGATTGTCCTTTGTGGGAGTATCGAATGGGGCGTAGACCAAAAAAAGACTCTGAGGGCTTTTTTGAGGCTGATGAAACAGAGGGTGAGGAAATTATCAAAGAGGATTTTACAGAAGGTTAAATATGGACGTAGCCCTATGAAAAATTGCAAATGGAGGTATGAGAACGTGATAGATGAGAAGGAAGTATTGAAGATCCTGAAACGCTACGAGGGGCGAATGAATCCGACAGCTTACTTTAGTTTGGAGGCGGACATTGTAAACATTAAGCCAGTAGAAGCAATCACAAAAGCCGACTACGAAAACCGCTTAAAGGCTGATATGGTTGCAATGCTAGAGGATTTGGATTTACAGATAGTTGTAAATATTACGCTACTATCTATCGGAAGATCTACCACGGAACAGTCGAAGGTTGTGGCTGTGATACAAACGAGCCTTATCCAGTTTGTTACAAACCAAAGGAAAAGGAGGACAGCGCTGATGGATCCATGGGAAATGTTCAGTGAGATGGTGCGACAGGTTGTGGAAAATGAGAACGTGGTTTTGGATGTAATCATCTCAAATGGTCATATCGGAATGACGCTAAGTCCAATAGGGGAGGATCTTGAGGAAGATGAATAGACAGGCATATGAGTTTCTAAATTCAGCTAGAGTGTTACACTGGCAGTGGCTAAGACTCAAGGCAAAACATGACGAACTGGAATCTTGTTTACTTCCAGCGGCAATCAGATACGACAAAGACAAGGTGCAATCATCTCCTGAGGATCCAATGAGCAAGATCGTGACAGAGGTTTTGGAACTGGAAAAGGAAATGAAAGAGATCCAGCTCAAGAAGTCGAGGCAGATCTCAAGGATTGACAAAGCTATTTCATCTCTGGAATCGGATGAGGAACGAACTGCACTGACTATGAGATATGTTAACAGGATTCCTGTGACGGATATTGCTGAGGCTATGGGATATGCTGAGCCGACAATATATAAGTTCATGAATCAGGGCGGAGAGCAGATAGCAAAGAGTATAAGAAATATAAAATGATATGTGAGATAATAGATGTGTGAAAGAGGTTGGTGACAAAGTCATCAGCCTTTTTTGTTGCCTTTTTTGCCCTCATAAAAGGTGAGGTGGGCGTGAGCTTGAGGTTAGTGCGGTTGTGCTCACTGGTTTAGCCTGGTGGGGAGCTAAACAAAGGAAATAAG
>Ga0310690_10009738_pt1 | contig 12034 bp, 7 predicted proteins | sample AusTroGonzalo_MG_2_FD_207661 | JGI IMG/M metagenome (GOLD analysis project Ga0310690, IMG submission 207661) | Bovine rumen microbial communities from tropical cattle in Woodstock, Queensland, Australia - Gonzalo_04 (v2) (version 2) | ecosystem: Host-associated > Mammals > Digestive system >...
CGTTCCTGTTCTTTACGTTTACGCGTTGCAAATTCCTCTTTGACCATCACGATATCAATCCGGAACTCTGGATTGCAAAGTTTGGCAAGAAGGGCTTTGGTTACCGTGCGATGATTCTTGTGGAACGTTTGACGTACCATTTCGCAAAGCATGCCATTGTCACGAATGAATCGTACAAGGAAATTGCGATGCGCCGTGGCCATAAGCGCGAAGAAGACGTAACGATCGTGCGCAGCGGTCCGAACCTTTCGAAGTTGAAGATTGGCCCAGCCAAGCCGGAAGTCAAGAATGGCTTTAAGTACTTGGTGGGTTATATCGGCGTGATGGGCAAGCAGGAAGGCATTGATCTTTTGCTCAAGTCTGTCGATTACATCGTAAACAAGAAAGGCCGCAAGGACATCCGTTTCTGCATCATGGGCGGAGGCCCGTCTTTGGAAGAGCTTCGCGAATTGAACAAGACGATGGCGCTTACCGATTACGTGGAATTCCCAGGGCGCGTGAGTGATGAATACCTCGCTGACGTGATGAATACAGCCGATGTTTGCGTGAATCCGGATTTGCCTTCGGAGATGAATGACAAGTCCACCATGAATAAGATCATGGAGTACATGGCGTTTGGAAAGCCGATTGTGCAGTTTACGCTCAAGGAAGGCAAGTTCTCGGCTCAGGAAGCTTCGCTTTACGCAAAGAATACCGATACGGACGACTTTGCCGATAAAATCCTGTGGCTCCTGGATAATCCTGAAAAGGCTGCTGAAATGGGCGCCTTTGGCCGCAAGCGCGTGCAGAACGAACTCAGCTGGGATTACGAAAAACCGAAGCTGATTAGCGCTTACAAGAAGATTTTGGGAATGTAGAACTTTATACGGACCTAGTGGCTTGAGAAGATGGAATCCTGAATTTCAAGCGCCCGGTCTAGCGTAAGTTCTATATTTTTCAAGCTCTTTAATTTGCGAGATGCGGTTGCTTTAAGGTATTTGTTTCTATCAGTAATCCATTCTTTCAAAACCTTGATGTTCTCATCGAATGTCGGCTGGGGAATGGGATTGTAAGGGCAGCTGAGCTGCCTTTTTTCGTTATCATTTTGCGAGCCGCAATAGGCCCATCCGGAATCGGAGTAGTTTCGGCGGAAGGACTCGTTGAAGTAATCAAGAAGGGAATCGATCTTATTCTTGCCAAGTTCGTTATCGTTGGCAAGGTTGTCGAAATAAGGCTCGATTTGCAGGTATCTTTCGTAAGCAATTTTTTGATACGAGGGGTCGCGAATGAGCTCTCGCCACCAGTATTTTTGTGCGTTAATTCCTTCCGTAGAGAACTGGCTTTCGGATTTGGTATTTCCGAGGGCTAAGTCGAAATCCCAAACGGGACCGCCTCTCATGATGCCGTTGTGGATGGTGAAGAAAAGCGAGCCGGTGTGTATATCCGGGTCGTTGACGAATTCTTCGATCCAGTAGTAATCAATCATGGATCTCAGGTCTACGTATTTGACGTATTCCGAGAAGTCTTGGGTCGCGATGGCGTTTTCAATGCGTTCCATCTTCTCCTGAAAATCGTCCATTTGCTTGGAAGACGGGTCTTCGGGTTCTGTCAAGGTGATGCGAAGATGGTTCACGGGAGTGCGGAAATAGACGTCGTCTGCCTTGTTGCGTTTCTCGCTATCGACCAGTTCAAAAAGATAATCGCCGTTATCGACATCGTAGGGGATGCGGCTCTTTTGGAATTCGATTTTCTCGACAATCTGGTAGTTGCCCATGAACGTATCATTGACCCAAACATCAATGAAGTATGATTCTGGAGAATAAATGAATGACAAGTTGCTGGCGAGATCGTAAATCAGCTTGTTGCGGATTAGCGTCGGGTCGAAGGGGTTGGAAAGTAAAGCCCATTTTTTGGCTTTGCCCATGCCGAAAAGGTTTGTCTTTTTTTCGAATTTGATATTGTAAGGCTTCTTTGGACTTTGTGCTGTTGAATTTCCGCGTATTTTGATATGCCCCGAACTTTCGAAGTCCTCTGTGGGGGAGAAATATGAAAAGTGGGTGCTTGCATCAAAAAGGTAGAAGTAGGCGTCCGTGTAATCGCTGCTGTTTATATGATTGGCGTAAATGAATAGCTCCGGTATGGCTTGAGGCGTTTCTCGATCAGGGGCGTTAAGTTGAGAAAAGTCGTATTCCATAACGTTGTCTAAAGCGTTGTCGCTGCAACCGCTCAAAATGCTGTGACCAAGAAATAGCACGATTGCGCCAAAAGAATGAAGGCTGTGGATGCGCATGTTGTTATGGATCGAAATCTATGTCTAGAGTTTTGATAAGGGAATCTATACGGAAAGTTAAAAGTTCTGCCCCTTTATCTCCCAGGTGATCATCGTCATTGGAAACACCGCTTGTGTAGTCGTTTTCGCCCATGTTGTATTCATCTATAAAAATAAAGTTGGAGTGGGTCGTTGATAAATTATTGATAGATTTGAGTAATCTTGGCGCAATACTTCTTCTAAGTCCATATTTCCCATACGCGCCTGTTTTGTTGTAATTTGGATTCTGTGGAATCTCGACGGCTATAACCCAGATGTTGTGTTCTTCAGCTAACTCAATCAAGGATTCTAAATCTTTTAAATTGCTGTAAAAACGAGTTGAATCTAAATCAAACCAATTGCTATCATTGGAGGGCGATGGATTTTCATTCCAATCGTAACTTGCATGGTGCCAATACCCTTTATAAGGCAACATCTTTTTTACATACTCCTCGTCACCTAACCCTTTTTTTGTTTTTTCTAGAAGGCTTTCAGGAAAATTGATTGACCAAAAGTCATGGTTTCGATCGTACGCGTATCCGGGCAAAGTCCATGCTTCTTTATTCCAAAACCCTCCACGAGAGTTGAATCTATCTAAATCAGTGCTGAGAATGATGCATTTAAGTTTTTTAATGTGAGGAATGATATAATTATTGGCAAAACTTAGTACTCCTTGTATAGTATTTTCTACCATAGCGATATTAATTGCATAAATTGGAGCCGAGAAAAGTGTGGGGTCGAGACCGTAGTATGCACGAGATGATCCCATAATAGCAATATTGGCGGAATCTTTATGTTGCCATAGAACCTCCATTTTATATCGCCATTTTAAGGCTCTAGCACTTGCGTTTGATGTGTAATAAACGCCGGCGCTGTCGGGATCAAGAACGAACTCGCTGCTTGCATCTTGGGACGATTGCGTTTTGCGTTCGACCCAAAGGCACGGGTGCCAAAGTTCTACTCCTTCGGCAAGTTCAAGGATGCTACTGTCAGAAGGATTTGCAAGTACAATTTTTGTGTGAGCGCCGTTTATGTTTGTAAGTGTGGCAACGATGTTGGAAGTTTCTCCGTTGCTTGCCCATTCGCTGTGGTCGAATGTATAACTCTTGGGGGACTTAATGCTTTGGATTAATTTGCCTGTGCTATCGGCGATGAAAATGCGCTCGTGTGTGGTATAGCTTTCCCCGACAAAATCTTCGCCAGGCTCTCCGCTAAAGTCGAGGAATGCCGTGCGTTTGCTTCTGTCTTGGGCGAGTGAAGCATTGCATGCTTGCTGTTTGTCGTACCAAATTGTATCGCGTGCTTTTTCTGTAATGGTCGAGCCCTTTTTAGCAAGACGCGCACGGAGGAGGCGAGCCCCTGAAATGGCTAGCGTGTTGTCTTCGCTGATGCCTCCGTGATAGGCTCCGTTGAAAAGTTTTTTAGGTGTACCGAATTTGCCGTTTTCAAATTTAACTTGCCATGTGGACGTTTCCTTGAATGCGGATTCGTCTTTGTTGTTGCCGGCGTCGGTGACGTAAACAATAACGGTGTCGCCGTTGTCTTGAATACGCCAACGCGGGATGGCGGCGCTTTTGACATCCAGTTTTATGCGATGTGTACCTTTGGCGTTCAGGTCTCGCACGTAGAGTTCTGATATTCCTGAGATTCCCTCGGGCTTGGTGCAAAATGCGACATGCTTTCCATCAGGAGAAATATCGGGATGATAGACTTCGATGGAATCGTAAATTTCTGTTACGGATAAGTTTCCTGCGTTGTAGTTGATGTAGGCTAGGTTTCCGCTGATATCATTGCGGAAGACGAGAATTGCGTTGTAAGTGCCGGTTAATTTTTTGAGAGCGGCTGCGTCTGCCAATGCGGATACGACGCTTGTCTTTGCCTTGCCGCTAGCGTCAAGCCAAGTTGGGGATGGTATTTGACCGAATGCAAGTCTGAATCCGATGCGTTCTGCGCGCGTCGATGCTTCAACGGTGTAGTCATCGCCGCGGGCAACGGTATTCATTTCGGAAGGCTTCTCTGAATAAAAGCCGCCTTTGAGTACGCGCTCGCCTAGGTCGCCTCCATCAAGGGAGCCGACGTAGTTTGTTACGGTCGTGTCTTGAAAATGCCCAGCCCAGTCGTTCACCCATTCTTTTACATTGCCCGCGAGGTCGCAGAACCCGAATGCGTCTGCGCTCGCACTGCATACGTCATGAGCGCGGTATTCCGAGTTGTTTGCGTTCCAACTGAACTTTGCTGGGTTCCAGCCCTTTGATGCCGCTAGAACCCATTCGGCTTCGGTGGGAAGTCGGTAGGCTTTTATTTCTGGATGGAATACGAATGCATCTAAATACGTGCAGTGCCCTTCGCTATCGTATGTCGCTTTGGAGTATGTGTATGATGTGTCGCGATTTTCAGATTTGCTTTTGGCGTTGGCGTAAAGAACTGCGTCGTAGTAGGTGACGTTTGCAAGTGGTAGACTGTCGTTTTCGCATTTGCCGAAATCTTTAAGTTTTTGCTCTTTGGCTAAAGCGCGGTATTCTCCGCAGGTCAATTCATGAATGGCGAGATAAAAGTCGTAATCCAGCTTAACCTTCATGGCTGGGCGTTCCGAGGCCTTGAATTCAGGATCGTTGCTGCCGAGTGTGGCCATGCCGCCTTGGACAAATATCATGCCGTCAATAGCTTCTGGCTTATCTTCGGATATGTCTAGGGTATGGTTTTCGCAGCCCCCCACTAGCAATAAAAACAGAATAAATAGATAGCTCGTTTTTTCCATAATGCACCAAAAAGAGATTTTGAATTAATATATATTTTTCCCCGTGAATCTACAGTGGTACCTTAGAAGATTGCAGACATTTTCTGCCAGTGAAATTCTTTTTCGCGTTCGTCAGCGTATTAGAACCCACATTTGGGATAAGCGTGTAATGGGTTTGTCCAATGCCCCGGTGAACTTGCCAAAATCATCTGTGATTGATGACCCATCGGCGCATTTGCGTTATCCGGTATTTGAAAAGTCAATCGATATTTTTAAACAGATTGACTGGCATCTGGATGTTTCGACAGGGCGAACATTCCCGAAGTCTTTTGCGCATAAGATCGATATCCGTAGTGACAAGTACGGTAGCGCAAAACATGTGTGGGAAGTGAACCGCATGCAGTTTATGCTGCATATTGCGATGCTTTATAAAAAGAGCGGTGATGCAAAGTATTTGGATTTGTTCTGCTATCATTTGTTGAGCTGGAAAAACGCAAACCCGTACATGGTGGGGGTCAACTGGTATAGCAATATCGAAGTCAATCTGCGGTTGATCTGCTGGTATTTTTGCTGGGAGGTTTTTGATGTCGAAAATCTCTGTGCATCGAATACGGTGTTTTCGCATTTTGTTGATTCTGTCTGGCTGCCGCTCATTTTTGAACATGCGGAATATTCGTATAAACATCCGTCGCTTTGCTCTTCGGCAAACAACCATTTGATTTCGGAATATGCAGGCTTGTTTGTGGCTGCTTGCAAATGGAACATCCCGAATCGGGATGCTCGCTTGAAGTATGCGCAGGCTGGGCTTGAACGCGAAATTCTTTTGCAGAATACCACAGAAGGTGTAAATCGCGAAGAGGCTGCCGAGTACATCCAGTTTATAGACGATTTCTTCTTGATTGCCGCTGTCGCAGGGCGCCATGCTGGTGCTGAATTTTCGAAAGCTTACAATGAGCGTTTGTATGAAATGGCGCGTTACATGAATGCGTTTTTAGATTGCAATTTCAATTACCCGATGTACGGTGATGGCGATGACGGCTTTGTACTCCGCCCTGATGTTGGGGGGCATTTCAACAACTTCAAGTCGTTGCTTGTTTCGTTTGCAACTTACTTTGAAGATGCTTCGCTCAAACGCGCAAATAATGATTGGGATGAAAAGAATGAATTGCTGTTCGGTGCTACAGGTCGCGAAAAGTTTGAATCGCTCATGGTTGCGGATGAACAAGAATCGCTTGGCCGCAATCATTTTTGCCCGGAAAGCGGACATTTTATTTTCCGTAAGGCCGTAAAATCTTGTGACGATGTGAAACGCGCAGGCAATTTTACGGGTGTGCGCGAGACGTATCTGCATTTTGATGCGGCCCCGCTTGGCTTTTTAAGCATTGCCGCTCATGGCCATGCCGATGCGCTTAGCTTTATTCTGCATGTCGATGGCAAACCCGTGATTGTCGACCCGGGTACGTTTACGTACCATACGCATAAGGATTTGCGTAGTTACTTTGTAAGTACGCTTGCGCACAATACGGTTTGCGTGAACGGTAAAAATCAGGCTTTGCAGGCGGGCCCTACCATGTGGCTTTCGCACTACCATTGCAAAACGTTGAATGTTGTCGAGGACTTTGTCGAAGCAACGCACGATGGCTACCGCAAGGATGGCGTGAAGCATGTCCGTAAAATAGAATACAATCGCGAAAAGGATGAATTCACGATTACGGATACATTGCATGGGCACGCGCCGTTTACGGCAGAAATCCCGTTCCATTTATATCCGACAGCGGATGTGCTGCTGAAGGGTTCTTTGGCAACGGTTGAGGTGCCTGGTGCCCGTCGCGTTCAGATTGCTCTTGACGAGAAACTTTCGTATTCCATTCGTGAAGACGGCTGGTATTCTGAGCACTTTGGCGATAAGGAACCGGCGCGATACCTATATGCAAAAATTGAATGCAGGGATTCTGTAGAAATCGTGACGAAGATAAGCGTGCTGTAGTCTTTTATTTTTCTAGATTTCATGCATGTTTGAAAAGGTTTGTCACATTGGCCCTGCGTTAAATGTTCAGGGCGGCATTAGCTCTGTACTTGTAAGTTATAGGGATTTGTTTGATCTTCCTGAAAAGAACTTTATTTCTAGCTATAACGGCTCGTTTATCAAATCCTTGCCTTTGTTTTTTTGCTTGTGCTTAAAGCTTTTGCTGAATCCGCCCAAGGCTCCTTATTTTCAGATCCACACCTCTTTTAACGGCAGCTTCTTTCGTAAGTTCCTGATAAGCCTCTGTCTCCGTTTGCGCGGGAAAAAATATATCGCCCATATTCACGGTAGCCAGTTTAAAAGAATGTGTACGACATCGCCTGTGCTGGTGAAATGCTTTATTCGCAGTTACTTTAAACATTCAGCGATGGTTATCTGCATTACGCCCGACATGCAGGAATTCCTGGACGATTTTGTCGGGAAGGGCGCTTGCCGCTATGTCGTTATTCCAAACCCGTGCCCGACTATCGCAACTGCGCCTGTTGATTTGATATCGCATGGCTTGCCTGTCAAGATTGTTTTTTCTGGCCGCTATGGGCATCGAAAGGGCGTGTTCGATTTGATTGAGGCTTTCTCTAAAGCGATGTTCAAGACGCCTGTGGAACTCTATTTGTTTGGCGACGGCGAGGTGGAACAAGTCAAGGCGAAAGCGGCTGCCTCTCCTAAAGCGACTCTCATTCATGTTTCTGATTGGCTGAAGCATGGGGACTATCTGAAACAATTGTCAAACTTTGATTTGCTGGCCTTGCCCTCGTATGCTGAAACTTTTGGCATGAGCCTTGTCGAAGCGATGGGGATTGGGCTCCCTGTTGTTGCTGCTCGTTCGGGGGGCGTTCCTTTTGTGGTGCGCGATGGTGTAGACGGCTACTTGATCGATGCGGGTGATGTGCTGGCTTTGTCCCAAAAATTGCAATGTCTCGTGGATGATGAAAAAATGCGCGTCCAGATGGGGCGTGCTGCGTGGAACGGATGCAAAGACCGTTTTTCTGGTGTGACCGTTTTAAAATTGCTGAGAGATTGTTACGATAGATTGGAATTGAAAAATGCTTAGTGCTGTTATCTACTTGATCTTTTTTGCACTTTTAGGCGGAATGCTGTTGGGCCGTAAGGACCAATCCTACATATGGGTTTTTCTGAGCCTTTTGATTTTCCCTCCATGTATTTATTTTACTAAAAGTCCGCAGGTATCTCCTCAGCAACTTCTTCTTTATACGTTCTTTATTGTTTGTTTTTTGTGGAATCGCAAGGACCTTGTCGAAGCTATTTTTAAGCATCCCTTGCGGATTCCTTTAGCGATGCTTGCCATGTCGTTGATGGCCTCGGCCTTTTTGAATGGGGAAGGGATCAAGGGCGGTTATAATGCATTCCGCTATTACATGGAAAATTACGCTTATCTTATTGTTGCCTTTGTGGGTGGCCTGAATTACAAAAAGATCAATCTGGATAAAAACTGGTTTTATCCGGTTGTTGTCGTTTGCATTTTGGGAATCCTTGAATTTATTTCGAAGTCCAATATCGTTTTCCCGTTGATTTGCAAGGCGTTCCCCTATTATGATGGGTACTACGACTTGACGAATGCCGTCACGGCTTCCAGAACTTATCGCTCCAGAATTTTTCTCACGACGACACATCCTACGGCTTTTGGGAGTATCTTGTGCTGCGCCCTGATGTTTTTCACTTGCCGGATGAAGTCCTTGTCTCTTCCGCGAAATAAGATGTGGCTTATCTGGGGTTCGCTCTGCTTGCTTATTTGCCTTTCCGGGTCTAGAACGGCTGTTGTCTGTGCCATGATGGGCTTGGGGCTTTATGTCTTTATGAAGGTCGGTATCCGCGCTAGGATTATGATTCTGGTCCTTGTCGGGTTTATGATGGCAGCCATTTTACCTAGGGCCATAGAGGAGTTTTCTGTAGAAGGACAGGGAAGCTCCATGAGCATGCGAGAAGAACAGCTTCTGTTCTCTTATTTGCACTTTGTGAAAAGCCCTATCTATGGCAATGGTGTCCGCTATATCAGTAAGTATGTGATGGAGCGAGATACTTATAATGATCGCGTGGTCGATTCGTCAATTGGCGGTTTGGAATCGGTTATTTTCTTCCAGCTGATTGATTACGGCCTGATCGGTCTTGTTTCTTATATTCTCTTGTTCCTGTTTGCCTTTATCTACTTCTTTAGGCGCAGGCGGTTTACGCATGCCCAAGCGGGGCTGCTTATTACGTGCTGTTTCTTTGTGTTCGCTTGCCTTTCGGGTGAAATCGGGGGCAACAACTCCTTTGCGTATATGCTAATGGGCTACTGCATGGGGGCATCTCGTAGGGAAGAAGAAGACGAAAACGATGAAACCCGTGAAATCGAAAAGTCTCCGGATGATGAAGAATCTGAAACGGAGGCCTTGAGCGCATGAGCCTTTTTTCTGCCATTATAACGACTCGAAATCGCAAAGAGCTTTTGGAAAAAGCTATTGAAAGCGTCCTATCGCAAACGGTGAAGGATGTGGAATGTGTTGTCGTTGATGATGCATCTGAAGACGGAACTAAGGAAACTTACGAGAAGGACCCGCGCATTGTCTATGTCCGCATTGATGCTAAGGATTCTCGTGGTGGCAATTATGCACGCAATCAGGGAATTGCCCATGCAACAGGTGAATTCCTTACGTTTTTGGATGACGATGATACCTGGGCTTCCGATAAGCTAGAAAAACAGCTGGCGCTGTATCAAAAACATCCCGGTTCCGTTATTTTTTGCGGAAGGACTTTCAGAAAAGTTATCGATGGAAACGTCCAACTGCATACGGTGATTCCGCCGAAAAAGTTTACGGGCGATATTTCGCGATTGATCCGAATGACTTATGTCACGTCGACATCGTGCTTGTTTTTCCCACGGGCCTTGCTTGAAAAGGTCGGAAATTTTGATGAACGCTTGACCTTTTGGCAGGAATATGAACTTTGCATCCGTTTGGCGCAAGTTGCAGAATTCCATTGCGTTGAGGAACCGCTCGTCGTCTGCCTTGATGAAGTCGGCGTCAAGTCGCGCGTCTCGAATAAAGTTTTGAACTGGAAAGAGAACGTATCGTATATTAGGAATAAGCATAAAGCGTTATATGATGATTTGACCTTTATGGAAAATTGGGCTTATCATGCGACCTTGATGAAGGATGCTTTCCGCCGCCATATGCGTGCCGGGAAAAAACTAAAGATGCTTTATTACGGATTTATGCGCTTGGTGGTTGAATTTATTCCTTCCCGAATTTTGCATCTTTTTTGAGGTTGAAAAATGAGTGTGAAAACCGTTTGCTTTTATCCGACGAATCAAAAAAGAACGAATCATTTTCTGTTCAATCTTTCGACGCTTTTGGAATCTTCTGGCAAGTTCAATTGCGTTGGTTACAAGGATGTGAAAAAACAATCTCCGGGAAAGATTTTTTCTGCAGATGTTTATCATATCAACTGGTTTGATCAAAGCAAAGATGTGGTTTCATTTCTCAAGCGTCTGTATTTTTTGGTAGCGCTTAAGTTGAAGCACAAAAGGATTGTCTGGACGATTCACAATATAACGTCGCACGAGAAGACTCCTTTTTACAATAAGATTTTGTTCAAGATGCTTGCCCGTTTTTCTGATGCCATACATATCATGTGCAAGGATACGGTCCAAATTGCGCATCTGGAAAAGTATGCGGGAAAGATAAAGCGCATTCCTCATGGAGATTATTATGGCTCGTATCCCGAAAGCGATTTCGATGTCTATGGCCATTATAGCATAGAAAGAAGTAGGCCTATATTTTTATTTTCGGGTGCAATTCAGCCTTATAAAAATATCGAAGTTCTGATAACGTCTTTCAAGAAAAACTGGAACTCCGAAAGTGCAATAGAATGCAAACCGGTCCTGTTGATTTGCGGCAAGGTCGAACCATCTTCGTATAAGGATTCTATTCAGAAATTATTAGACGATGAAAAGAATGTAATCTTTGATCCGCAATTTATCCCGGATGAAAAATTGGCGGCCTATATAAAGGCGGCTACAGTTTTAGTGGCTCCTTACAGCTATCGTTCTTCTCTTAATTCTGGAACGATTCCGCTGGCGTTCTCGTATGGAAAGACGATTGTTTGTCCTGATATCCCGTGTGTGAAGGATATTGTTAAAGAGAACGATTGCTTGTACAGTTACCATTACAGTTCAGAAGATCAACATATAGAGAAACTTTCTGAAATGCTGATGCTGGTTTATGCGGATTATAAGTCGGGAAAGCTTTTGGAAAAACAGCACGATGCAATGGTTTATATGGAACGCAATTCCTGGAAAACCCATAAGGATGAATGGATTTCTTTGTATGAGGGCGAATCATGCTGACGTTTGTTTTGCTGGATTACAAATCTGCTGAGGCCACCATCAACTGTGTCTCTCATTATGCTTTGAAATGCAAGAGCTCAAAGGAACCGATTTCGTTTGTTGTCGTTGACAATAGTGATGACATTGAAAACTTTGAAAAGCTTTCTGCTGCATGGCCTTCTGTATCTTGCTGCGAGTATGATGATTCCGTCCTAGAAGAAAAGGTTGCTGACGGGTATCGCCTTTTTTTGTGGAAAAATACATGCAATGCGGGCTATGCCAAGGGCAACAATGATGGTGCAAAAATAGGTGCCAAATTTTTGAACAGCGACTATTTTATTTTTTCCAACAACGATATTGTGGTGCTGGACGAGGAACTTTCTGTAGAAAATTTAATCGCGGAAGCGAATATTTCGAATGTGGCGATTGTCGGGCCGTCCATTGTCGGGAAGGATTCCAAACCGCAAAATCCCTATTTCGAAAAGTCATTCTTCTTGCGTTGGGGGCTAGAAAACCTTTGTTATCCATTTGCTAGGTTGCTGCCGAAAAAATGGAGCTCGAGTGACCTCGTTGAAAAATTTGTTGAAAATCCAGTATTTCGGGTTATGGGGTCCTTCTTTATTATTTCTAGGAGCAAGTTCGAAGAAGTCGATGGCTTTG
>Ga0310690_10009739_pt1 | contig 12034 bp, 16 predicted proteins | sample AusTroGonzalo_MG_2_FD_207661 | JGI IMG/M metagenome (GOLD analysis project Ga0310690, IMG submission 207661) | Bovine rumen microbial communities from tropical cattle in Woodstock, Queensland, Australia - Gonzalo_04 (v2) (version 2) | ecosystem: Host-associated > Mammals > Digestive system >...
ATCGGAACCTCCGACGGTGCTTCCCTGGAATCCCCATACACGCGCGTTATCTGTCTGAATCGAGATCGGATAGCCGTCTTGAATGGCCGTAGGCCATGTGTGATATGCGACGTATGTTCCCGTGTGCGCATCGGTAGGGTTGCTGGACGAATCCAGATACACTCCAGTTCTACCATCGAAAACCGCACCATCGACGAAATCCCATACCCCTCCCCACGCGTTCTCTATGAACAGCTTGACGGAATCGGACCCGTAAGACAGAGCCGTTGCATCATCCGTGATCTTGGTCGGGAGTCCTGCATACGGACCGATAGCGTTCAATGCACCAGTCTGATAAGAGTATGTGGAATTGTTGGTGAAGACATGACCGTTTCCGACATGGTTCTGTGAATTGAAGTCCTCCATGAGCGCGAAACTCATGTCCTTATACAGTTGCCACTGGTCGAAATTCCATATCATTGAGTGTGCCGGATATGACGAACTCACGTTGAGAGTGGGTGACATCGCATAATTGTGGGCGTAGCCACGGAACGTGGCCCTTGTAGCACTCACAGTAGGCATCGTTCCTGTAGTGGAAGTCAGGATCGTGTCGCTGCCGAGTGTCTGCGTGGATCCCTCATACACTCCGATCGCGACATATCTGTAGACATGTCCATCGATCGTGTGAGCATACGCAGTTCCGGAGGACGAATTGTTGGATAACGTCAGGCTCGTCTCAGTGGACGATACGTAGACGGTCGGAAGAACCCACATGATGTTCCATCTTGTCAATGGAGTCGGCAGATCCTGTCCGGAGATCGTCTCCGTAAGGTCATACGGATTCAGGACGGCATAGAATCTGTTGCCGTTCTGGATGTCGAATGCGCCGTAGAACGAGTTGAAAGGTCCCAATCCGGTAGTAGTATTCCATGTCCACGATCCTTCGTTCAGGGACTGTAAGGTTGTTGGTGTGCCTGTGTGGCTGATGGCAGTCATATCAGCTACGCTGATTGCTGCCGATGTCGTGCTCATTAATGATGCATCGTAGTTGATAGTGTAGGAATATGCCCCACCGTCTCCCACGACCGCATCCAATCCCGTATCATCCTCCAGCATCGGGAGGACCGATATGGCCATGACGATGGCCAGAGCTGCGGCCATCATCTTGATCTTTCTATCCTTCTTCATCATGACATCCTCCTTAGAACGATGAGAAGATCGGGACCATCACGCATACCACGAAAACGATCCCCACGATAGCATAGATCGTGCTTTTGATCAGTCTTTCTTCTATTTTCATTTCTTTTCCCTCCTTCAACCAAATAGTGAGAAGAGATCCAACGTCTCGACGAACTGGATGAACCCTAGTATCCCTATGATCAACCAGAGTTCCTTATTGTTTATGGCCATCGTGATCAGAGTCGCGTACAGCGGCAGGACGAATACCAGTGAACAGAGCATGCCCATCCACCCGGTGATGTTGTAGTCGTTGTAGTTGAATGTGAAAAGATTCACCATAGTCTCGAAGATCTTGATTGGATTGAATGCATTGTCGGTCCCTACGTATGCGCTCTCGTCCGCCGACTGAGAGGTGACGAGAATGCTCCAGTAACCTGCATCGTAGCATTGCTGCACCGTCATTGTGCTGAGATATAACGGATCCATCTTGATCGTTACGTCGATGTTCACGCCGCCGTTGAATACCAGAGGGAATGTTGCGCTGCTTGTAGCTGAGTTGAATGCGCTTACAATATTCACTCCGTTGATGAAGGCCTCTCCGCCGTTGTTTCCGCTGAGGATGAGCTGGCCAGTAACCCCCGATTGTGTGTACCACTGATACCATACCAGGCTGAGTGATGTGGTCGTGGCGATGACGGGAAGCCTGTCCCCGTCAGCGTTCAATGTCGTGTATGATGATATGGGCTGGAAGGCCGCGCGAACTCCCGAATACTCGTAGTAGAAGCCGCCGTCCGTGATCGTCTTGTTAGTCTCCGTGAAGAATATGTCCGATTTGTACAATGGATCGAATGAGAACATCGTGTATAGGTCGCCCTGAGCGTGTCCTCTTCCTGCAGCTGCATCGTAGTCGGCAGAATTGCCGGCATATCTGAATACACCGTCAGAACCCTTCGTTACAGAATACTGCTCCGGAGTTCCCCTGTACTGTGATGGAGTCCATGACTTCAATTCGGATCTGTACATCCAACCGTCCTCAGTGACTCCCCACGTGGTCCCTTCCTCCACCGGTGTGTACAATCCGGTAAGAACCCATATCGCGGTCTTGGTCTGAGCTTGCTGGCCTGTCATCTCGTAATAGGCATCGAAAAGCTCGTCTCTATCTATGCTCGAATCGTTGGCAGGGAGATAGATGGCCATGAAGGTAGGCAGAAGCACGACTATCGCCATAGCGAAGATCAGGCTTTTGAAAAGCCACTGTGAATCGCTTCCGCTGCCTGTCAGGCCCATCCTCAATCCCTCCAGATTTCTCTAGTCTTATAGGCCAGTCCCAAAACGGTGACTATGATCAGAAGGATGCTCACATCTGTAGATAGAATCCCCAGGGTAGTGAACACTAACGTGACCGGTAGGCTGAGAATGAGAGCCGTATTGATGTTCTTCTTGCTGAGTACGAGCATCACGGCCAGGACAGCTATGTAGATCACTATACCTCCGATCTGGGAGTTCCCGTCGAAGAAGTTGAGTCCTATAAGATCCTGAAGATCGTTCAGTGATAACATTCTATCATCCCAATAGCGTGAATCCCAGGACCATACCTATCGCTAGGATGGTGAGATCCAACCATTTCAGTCCGAGTTTTACATGAGCTATCAGTCCGAGTCCGAGAAGAGTACCGAGATAGAGAAGGATCATCGCAGGTCCGCCGATGTCCGGCATGGCCTTCCACGATCCGTCTATACTCTTCTCTGTCACGGTGACAGGCTCATACAGGGTTGTGGTGAAATACCAGAATCCGGTGAAGGATACCGACTCGTTACCGGCTGAGTAGGTTCCGAGATCCACCGTGAATTTGTCATTGACGAAGGTCAATGAGCACGTGTCCCCGTTCCACGTTACGTATATGTTGCTGAGCGTTAGTGTCTTGGATTGCGCGACATACCTATCGCCGTATGGATTGGTAGGAGTAGGTGAGTCGATGGAAGCCAGCCAGTAATTTACCCTTGTGATGTCCGTGAAGTAGTAGATCGTCACGGATCCATCGGTCACAGGGAATGTCTTCCCGTTGATCGTCAGCGAATCCCCATAGAGAGCGAAGCTGTAGAAGTTCAGTCTGACCTTGTCATAGTCCGGGAAGTAATCTGCGACGTTGATGGAAGGATCGGTCATGACCACACCGAATGTGTCCAGGAAGGTCATGGTGTTCACTACCTGGAAGCTCATTGGAGCTCCTGCCCCCTCATCTTTGTGGAGGAACCTGTATATGGCGTTGTCGGAAGTCCGCTCCGACCAATCAGCAATGATCTGCTCGCGTTCGCCGTATGTCGTGTATGATGTGAAGTTGTTGAAGCGGTTCATCGGAGTGAAGCTCACGTTTCCTTTCTCCGCATCTATCCTCAGCTCGAATCCCGACCATTTTCCTAGGTCAGCGGTCACAGGGAATCCGGATACAGGAGTACCGTCGTTGGTCAATGTCACCACGATGCTGGTGTTAGGATATGATACGGAGATCCCGACTTCATATCCGGTCACGTTCCATGCCGGCTGGTTGTTATCCATCATAGTTCCCTTATAGAGCGGCACTGTGATCAGATGTGTCGCGTTCATGTTGCCGCCGGTGAACCTGCATGCCAATGTCACGGATCCGTTGTAGAGGTTGTTCGACCAGTAGACTCCATCTAGCAATACCGGTGTTTCCTGTTCCTCCCATACGGCATAGAGCGTTCTGTTCCCGGTGCTGCTCTGAACATCCCAATAGACCGTTGCACGGTTTCCAGGGCTGTAGTCCGCAGATGTCGCAGCTGCATTCACCGACCATCCTAGGAAGTCATATCCTTCCTTCGTAGGTATCGTCGAAGGGATGGTGAACGTATGGCTTGTCGTCGAAGCAGTCCCTTGATAGGTCTGAGTGTCGAGCTGCGGCGATCCCCCCATCATATTATAGCTCAGATTGAAGACATGGAAGTTCCCGTCCTCCCATACGGCATAGAGTGTCTGTGAGCCGCCTGATGCCCATGTGACTGTGATCTGATCTCCAGGATGATAGTCCACCACCGTCGCCGCAGGACTTGCGCACCAACCCTGGAAGATGTATCCTGCCTTTGTCGGGATGGTCGATGATACGGTAAATGTTTCAGTCGTAGTCGTGGATGACCTGATCGATGAATTGCTAGGTATCTGCGGAGATCCGCCGTTCATGTTGTAGTATAGATAGAATGTACGTTCATCTGTGAAGTATGCGGTGAATCTGAGATCTTCCGTCACCGTAGAAGGTACGCTCCCTCCGGGGACCGACCACCATTTGAATGAATAACCTGCATTTGGTGTAGCGGTCACAGTCGTCCCATTGATAGTGATTGTATTCCCGTTTACTGTGATCGGTGCATTATAGGGGACGTTCTGAATCGACGTAGGCGATACGGTTCCGTTAGGATCGAAGTCATGATCAAAGAATACTGTGTAGTATCTGTTCGCCAGATTTGCAGTGAACGTTATGTCTGATTGGACATCTATGGGGAGATGGTCGGGAGTGCTAACGTTGGATGACCAATATCCCGACATATAACCCGGATTAGGAGTGACTGTAACGATCGTCTCGCCAACTTCCAATTGAAGGTTACTATAGCGTAGGTAGGTGTATTTGGGTACATTGGTGACGATCGAAGGCGATACCGTACCTGAATTGGGATCTGCCAAATTGATTGTGATGGTGTAAAGAGGGAGATCATAGATGGCATACAGAGTCGTAGTTATCGTGGTATTGCTGCCGCTTGCCGTTAAGGTGATCGTGTCTCCGCTGATAAATTCAGGATAATCGTAGTCATTGGGATCATCGTTCCATCCGTAGAATGTGCTGCCGCTTGGAGGTGTCGGTCTGGAATTTGTGACTGTGAACTCATGCGATGTCGCCGTACCGGTCCATGTCTGTGTTACCGGTGCGTTCGTACCTCCCCTAGCGTTATAGACCAGATTGTAAGTGTACACCGTCTCTGTCTCATAAACCGCATAGAACCATCTTACCCCTTCCCCGATCAGATATATCGTGTCCCCCGGATAGTAGTCCGGTTCTGTCGCCGTCTGATTCAGGGACCATCCCAGGAAGTTAGCTCCGCTTGGAGGTGAAGGTGATGAGCTGCTTAGCGTGATCTCATTGACGTTGGTTGTGACATTCTGATAAAGCTGTGGTGATGGAGCGTTAGTACCTCCATTTGCTTGATACCATATCCCGTATTGGAATGTATAGCCACCTGTATTGTAATCCCAATACTGGACTTTCCAATCTATCATCTGTCCGCTGGTGTAGTTGTTCTTTGTGATCGTCGTAACAACATGACTATTGGAGCCGCTGACCACGAATGAACTCACATCTGAGATGTATTGGACTGTGATGTTGTTTTCAACCACTATCGACGTAGTTATGTATATGTGTGAGACGGAACCAAAATAGTAATTCCTCCCGTACTGGTCCACGCTATTGTAGATGTCTTTTGCTTCCAGATAGTAATAGGAATCCGCATCGGAACTTTCCGATTCCATCAGGATAGCTGCACCGAACATCGCAGCTGCGAAGACTGCAGCTGTCATCAGGATCTTCTTACTGTCCATCGACAGTCACCCCCTGACGTGGATCCATGTATATCGGATCAGGGAAGTCAGCTCCGGTCATCTTCACATTCTGGCCAAGATGGAAGGATGATGATGTGCTGTTGCTCCATACTATGAAGACACTTTCAAGGGAATAGATTCCCAAAGACTGCTCCATAGCGAGATCGTAGTACAGCTCAGCGTACCCGGTCTCCTTATCGTATTTGCACGCTAGGACCGGATTCAGGACATCTGCTGCAGGGACCGTGTTCCCTACGAGTAAATTGATCGTAAGATCTCCTGTGAGATCGGGATTCTTGAATGCTAGGCTGTGATGGTTCTCCCCTATCACCCTGAATGTCTTGTCCAGCATCTCAGGAGTGTAGAAGGAGATGAATCCCCCTGCAGTCCAATTGGTGAACGGGCTGATCAATGTGAGCTCGTCCAGCTCAGTCCACTGCATAGTCGTGATCAGTGTGGCCAGCGTTGCATGTCTCGCATCGTTAGTATCATTATGGCCGCTGTTGTCCGGCCAGTAATAGAAGTCCAATGTGTAGCCGGAGTCCGTAGGCAGATCGGCCAGGCTGACCGTCTGCTCCGGATAGAAGTCGGTCGGAGCCAGCTTCAGCCTGTATTGATTCCTCTGTTCGGCCGGAGTGTAATTCGCTCCGTCGAAGTATTGTGTCTCAGGATCTTTATAGTATCCCGTGTAATTGGTAGAAGGATTGTACTCTATGTACTGCGGAGCCTGCTCCGTGGAGAACAATCCTGTAAGTTCTGTCAGATAGTTGTACTGTGTTGTCTCCTTCTCCGTCACATCCATTGACAGAACCCATGAGCCGCAGATCGTGGCCACCAGGGCAATAATAAGGACCAACACTCCCAGATAACCATTTTTGAAGCTCATAAAATCATCTTGAGTTAGTGCCTGAAGGTTAAGGATCCTCAGCCGGGCTCATGATCCCTATCCTGTCCCCTCCAGGGCTTCCGTCTGTAAACACCACGCCGTAGTCCGGATGAACGGACTCAGTTTGCCTTCTTATAAAGGAACATTCCGACGATCGCAAGGATGATTGCCACAACGAGAAGGAGGGGAATAACCTCCAGCATCGAGTTGATGGCACCAGCGTTCTCGATGGCACCCTCTCCAGTGGGGAGCAGGTTGTCTGAGATCACCGGGACAGCGACTGTAACAACGATCAATACGACTATAACCGCTCCAATTGCTCCCCCGACAAATTTCTGTATGTCAATTCCAGCCATGAATTTAACCTCCCTTCAACTTATCTCTTGTTGGAAGTAGTGAAATAACGAACAATAGCGATGATGAGTCCGATAATGGTCATGACTATGACTACTTCTAGCAAGCCATTCCACTGATCATAGCCTGCACCAAGGCTCTGAATCGCATCCCAGCCAACAGGGATAACCAGTGAACAAATCATCAGAATCCCGATTACTGCAGCGATCGAGACCTCCAGGATGTTGTCTACTTTGTCACCCATGCACAAAAATATACATTATTGCATATAAATATACATTGATTGTTAGACCTTGATGACCGGCTTCACATAGAATCCCAAATAATCGAAAATATGGGGATTCAGCGGTTCATCCTTGAATGCCTTCCTTCCGTACTTCGATAACCTTCTGGCCCCTGGACTGAGAAGTGAAGCATAGCGGTATCTTCCTATTGCAGCATCATAGAAGGATCCTAGCTCGTTGTCGCAATAGAGTTTGGTAACGGAGCTACACAGAGTATTCAATGTAAACGGACAATCGTCTGAGATCTTCAGGAAGTATTCTCCTAATTCCTTTTCATCGATCCACGGATGATCTTTGATGTATTCGAGAACTAGATCCGTAGCTCTCATGAACGGTTCGCCTTCCGCTGCTCCTTGTTCACCTTACGTCTGTAGATCACTGCCTTCATCTGCCCCCTCTTCTTTTCGAGAAGATCAGGGTATGTGCTGCCGTCATCGGCGACATAGTTGCAGTAGACGGTCTAGGTATCGGCATCCATCTTCTCGTAGACCTTATGCCGGTACTTCGGATTGGTGAAGTACCTCATGTTCACGGGATCGCACGTGAGCTTCAGGATCTTCACGTGCGGATTCTCCCAATCTATCTACTCGTATTCCCCTACTCCGCAGATTTCCATGAAGTCGAATCTCATATCATAGGTCGCCTTTAGGACCATCTTCCTATGCTGCTCGTCCGCGTATTCCTCAGCTGAGTCGCAGAGCTTCCTGAACCATCCATCGACCTCCTTCTTCGTGGCCTTGTTGGCTTCCTCGGCCTGTTCCTGTTCAGCTTTCCTCTTCTGCTTCCTCATCCATCCCATGAACCTCACGCTCCAGTCTTTCGATTCTTTTCTCCCATTTCTGTATGCCCCAAGTCATCAACAACATGGCCAGCATGTTCATTAATACGAATCCAAGCAGCATCAGGAACAGCCCTTCGGTCTGCTGCATAGTAAGATACGAATCCGGAGCCAGTTGCAACCTTCCAAAATAAACCTCATTCCCGGCCCATATCAAAAACATCTCGGGGACTGCCAGTCCAATAGCACATAGAAGCTCCAATCCCATCCTGTAGATCTTCCTCATTCTATCCCCTCAGTGTATGAACTTCGGAAGCAGGAACACTATGACCAGTGCTATAGCTCCGTACATAGCGATCTTCTTCCAGTCGAACTGCGTTATCTTCGACTTCCTCTCCAGGATTGTATCGGGATTGATCTTCTCATTGATCACCCACAGGTACATGTGGATCGCCGAAGGCCCTGATTCTGGCCAGATAAGCTCATCCCAAAAGTCTGCGGTCAGATACTTCTTCTTCCTGCCGGTGACATGGACAGCATCGTGCGGCAGTTCCTTCCTCTTGATGGTCGTTCTCTCGTCCAGGATGTACTCGTCGTTCTCCTTGTCGTATGAAAGCGAGTAAAGGGTGACCTTCTCGTTCTCCCTTCTCTCCTTCTGCTTCTGCAGCAGCTCCGCGATCTTCTCTTCCTTGGTCTTCTTCGGTTCCGGTCCCTTCCTTCTCTCTATGCGCCATTCCATGCCATCACCTCAATGCACGAAGGCCCACAGGACTATGAGACCGGCTATGATCGCTCCTGCGAACGGATAGATCAGTTTACCGAGCTTCAATCCGCTGTCCACGAATATCTTGAAGCGGTTGATGAATCCGGCTGTTGTCGCGTTCTTATGGAAGTCTATGTCGCTCATTATGGCTTCCGCGCTGTAGTCCAGTCCATGCGTGACATGCGGCACTATGCCGTTCTCAGCATACACGTAGACCTCTTCGCTCTCCTGCTCTATCCCGTCCTTGTAGATCCTCATCCTTGTGAATCCGTCCGGGAACATCCTGTAAGCCTGTTTCCTCTCCTGGAAGAAATGCTTGTCGTAGTCCGCTGATTTTATCACGGTGAGCTCCGCCCTGTTCCTTCCCAATATGATCATCATCATGGTTCATTCCTCTTCGTCGTCCTCTGTGAACTTGTAAAGCAGCTCTTCCAAGTGCTGCAGTTTTATCTTGTCGTATTTGGCCTGTGTGGCCTTGTCGAGCTTTGTGAATCTGGACGTTCCGATCGGTTTCCACCAGTCGTTGCCCCAGTCCCTGTATTCGTGCTTGTAGATCGTGTAGAATCCGCGTGCCTTCTTCCCCGGCCAGGGAGATTTGGCAGGACATACGATCTTGTAGTCTATGTGGTTGCGTGCGATCCTCTTGTTGAGATCTTTGTCGTTTGGCATGCAGATTATAGTCGTCTTTCCCAGGACTCTCCATGAGTCCATCAGGATCGTCATCTTCTTGTCGTCGGCCTTCTGAGAATTGTAGCTGTTCAGAGATACGCTCCCTTCGTCCAGCAATGAGACCGGGCACGAACCCGGATTCCTGACCTTCCTTTTCAGGTCGCGCAGGCCGTAGATGTAATCGTAGTCCAGGCTCCAGTTCTTATCGATTAAAGGACAGAGCTTTACAGCGATCGTGGACTTCCCTGAGCTCGTATGACCGACGATCAGGACTCCGTTCTGCCTATGGTCCTTGATGTTGTTCTTTAGGAGCTTGGCGAACGACGGGAGAAGGTCGTCGTAGATGACCGTCCTATCGTCGATGTAGCAGATCGGGAGCTCCTTCTTGAAGAACCGGTTGTAAGCCTTCAGCTTGACAGGCTTCTCTTCACTCATAGGATCTCACGTATGCGGTGTCCCTCTCGATGGATCCGTCGGATTTACCTCCGGAATAATATGCATCGGGGACAGCTCCTGCAGCTCTGAGAGCTTCGATGATGTCCTTCCTTCCCTGTCCGTCCTGGGAGATCGCCAAACACATCAGGTCGTCCACCATGTTGCCGACATATTTGTTCCCCCAACGTTCGATGTAGGGATATGCAAACATCGCAGCTTCGATGAGTCCGCGAGAAGCGTTCGTATTCTGTTTAAGTCCGCGCCCTTCGGTCTGAGTGATGATCTTCGTCGCAGATTTGATAGGGAGCTCCGGCAGCATACGGGAGCTGAGATTTATCACGGTCTCTTCCGGATCGTTCTTCATTTCTTTTCACCCCAACCCAATGCTAAGGACAATGCCGATGTGGCGATCATGTAGAAGATCGGTACGACATAGAAGATCAGGTCGTCCTCCGCTATCTCCGTGTCCTTCAGGACGGTGCAGAGCGCGATCACTCCCATGATAACGGACATGGTATCGAGCTCCATCCTCTTCGTGAGAAGGTGCAGGACGTAAATCGCTAGTGCTACTGCCAATGAAATCATGGTAAGCTCTAACATAGTACATAAATGTACATTGATGTATAAAAACGTCTATTGCTTTGAGTAGCTAACTAACTCTATATTATAGGGGAATTTCGACGGCCCGGTGTGCCAGTCTCTTTCTTTCCTGTTCAGAAAAAATCCGAAAATTTCAGAAAATCCTACAGAAAATTGGTTACTATTTATACCAAATAATCGAAATGTAAGAAAAATGATAGGAATTTATCACAAAAAATAGGTCAAATTCCGTCCGATCTTCCGGCATCGACTCCGTAGATCTCCGCTGCAGATCCCCACCCCCGGCGGCCTTGTCCGCATGGGACGACGGCCGCCGGAGGGATGAAGATCCGTAAGTGTAAGGTACTCTATGGCAGGATACGGATACAATTCACTTCTGATGTTTAGTTTATATATAGAGGATGCAATAATGAATTGTTGATACGGGAACCCTGTGTTACCGGCAGTACCATACGCTGCCGATCGCATGCGGCTCTCACATCTTCGCCAGGTTCAGAAGTTTTTAAATATCTGAACTCGGAGGGCTCCCGAACCTCACCTTAACTTCTCGAATCTTACACAAAAACCCCACCCTTTTCGTTGATTTATGAGCTCAAAAAATACAGGTCATCGGAAGACCGGTAAGCACATAATGGATCAGCTACAGGATTGGAGGATCTTCCGATGTTTTTGGTAAAAGGTTTGATTCAGTTGATTACTCAACTGAATATCAGATCTCTCCCTCCGGTATTTCTAGATCGAAGTGGTAGCAGCTGCTGTTCTTCATCAATGGGCTCATGGTATCTGCATAGATCTTCAGGAGCTCGTCGTCGCTGCAGATCTATCCTTCGGTAATTTCCTTGTCCCTTCTCTTATAGACGATTGCGTGGAGCTTCATTTCTCTTCACCTTCCGTTGTCAGGTCCCTTCTCAGATCTAGGAATCTTTTCTGATGCTCACTCTGGATAAAGTTGCAGAAGTCCTGGATGTGATCACGGAGCTTGTCGATCTCCTCTTCCAGTTTCTCGTCATTCATCACTCTGCCGACGACATAGATATCCGTCATGTCCCTTTCTATGTCTGATGCCTTGATCAGAATAGACCAGTATTTGCGGACTTCCAGAAGCTTGTTGTATTGCTCCATCATTCGTCATCATCCTCTTCATCGCAATTCCTGAACACACTCCCATGATACGGGTGAGCTCTGTGATCGTTGCCGTAGTAGTATAGTCCGTCATACTTGATGTCTGTAGACTCTTCGTGCGTTAGATCTTCGAGATCTTCAGGCCATTCATCCGCATCCCCATGATAGCTGTCGTACTCTCCCGTCAGGATACCGTCTTCAATAATGAACTCACAGCTATCCCAATGTGTATAGCACTTTGTCCATTCTATTGCTTCTTCAATGGTTCCTGCGAATGAATACTCCAAATCATTGACGTTATAGCTGAATCTAGCATACAATCTGAACTAATGGCCGTCCTTATCTATGCCGAAGTTGTTGGTTTCTGTCTCAGCATAGTTTGG
>Ga0310690_10009740_pt1 | contig 12034 bp, 26 predicted proteins | sample AusTroGonzalo_MG_2_FD_207661 | JGI IMG/M metagenome (GOLD analysis project Ga0310690, IMG submission 207661) | Bovine rumen microbial communities from tropical cattle in Woodstock, Queensland, Australia - Gonzalo_04 (v2) (version 2) | ecosystem: Host-associated > Mammals > Digestive system >...
ATCAGGCTTGCCGTCATTCAGAAGGTACTTGTTGAAAATCTTGCGAATGTTGTACTGATTGGATTTATCCAATTTAACCATTTCGAGCATTTGCATGGCAATATTGAAATCATTGATGCTCTTGAAGTGTTCCGGTTTCAGCACCTCGAAATATTTGGAAAGCGTGGAATCCGCTTCAATATCCTCTAACTTGATGTAGAAAATCTTGCCATAACCTTCAACGCGATACTCGTTAGTGTGTAATGTGCGGGTTTCAATTTCGCTTACAAGGTCGTAGGTGTAATCAAAAGCGTCTGAATACCTGTATCTGATAGGCGTTCCAACCTTTAACCAGTCGGGGAGTGCAACGGTTTTGCGTTTCGATTCGTCTTCCAAAAACTTGATGTGTGATTTGAGACGGCTTAAATGTTCCATTCGTCTTTGATAGACTGCAATCAGAACATCTTTGATAGTCCAGTAGAGTTCTGTAAACCGCATCCAAACCTTTGTTTTTCCATTCAAGACCTGAATCATGCAATGGTCTGTACTGGATATAGCCGTAACCTGAACGGTCTTGAACGAGAAGGAATAGTCGCAAAAAGCGATTTCCACAGGCATATCAAGCATGTATTCCTTAATATCGACAATGTACAGGTACATGCCGACTTTGATGCCGTCAACTTTAACCATCGTTTTTCTCCTTTGTGATGATTGTTGTTCGGTGTATTACGGACAGATATTATCGAACTGTGAACTGATTGCAGAACTCAAATCCGTTCCAAGTGAGGTTTGCGCCGCAGAGGATGTACCAGTGCCGAGGCAGACGGGCGGGATATTGTTGAACTGTGTTCCATCGGAAATAATCGAGCAGACGAAAGACGTACCGCTTGCATCCGAGTAAATGGCATTGATTTTGCCAACGTGCATGTTTGCGGCGATTTTGGCGGTAATGCTGTGCGCCGTGTCGTTCATGGAAATCGAAAGAATCTTGTCGATGTTCGCAACGAAACAAAGCGAATCGTTTACTTTTGCGGTGCTGTTCATTTTTCTCTGCTCCTATGTTGTTTTGGTGTTCCGAAAAGTTTTTTGTTCCGTCTGATTCTCGTTCTACGTCTAATATATCACCGTTCCGAGATATGTCAAGCCTAAAACGAAAAATAATTCAAAAAAAGTCTGTGCAAAGCAAATCGTTCGTTCTGCCCCCAAAGCAATCCCTCACACAAAAACCGCATGTTACTTCGCTCTGCACAGACACTTATACCTTTTTTGTCATTCTTCTGCGCGCGAAAAGTGCTATCAGAATGTTTTCGATTTGAGATTTGAACGTTCCGATGCCTTCAAGCCCGATTGTGAACTCAATCGCCTTGCATTTCGCGTGTCTGATTATGTTGTAGTCGTATTTGATGATGCCCTTGTAATACTCGCAGACGTGATTCATTACTTCGGAATACAAAACAAATGTCTCGAACGAATGATTTGATTCCTCGAAGAATTTCTGCCACTCTTCGTACATCGTAATGATGTTTTTACTGCCACCTTTGCCATCGAAATAGTAAATCGCAAGCACGATTCTCGCCAGTCCGTAAGGCATGATGTTGATAAGTTCTTTGAGTTCTGCCTCTGAAAACGGGAGTTGATATAGGATTTTTTCGTTATTCATGGTTCACCGAATATTTTAGTCTTCATAAATATCAAAAAGTGGTAACTGTTCGCCATCTTTGAGAAGTTCCGGTTGCTTGACGAACGTGAACCAAATTGTTTTAGTTTTGTCGGTTTTGTTTCCGAATAGAGGCTTGTACGGAGAAAGCGAGATTACATCGTCAGCGTCAATCTCTTCTTCGTTCCACTTGAAGTTGAGGAATCCATGCGGTTTGAGAACTCTGAAACATTCGCGGAAACCACGCCCAATGTCCTCTTGCCAAGTATTCTTGTCGAGTTTGCCGTATTTTCGCGCAAGCCAAGATTTATCGCCAATCGTTTTGAGGTGAGGCGGGTCAAAGATAACCATTGAGAAAGATTCATCGGGAAACGGAATATTTCGGAAGTCCGCAACAATATCAGGTTTGACGGTGTATGTCCGTCCATCACACAGAACTTCGGAAATCTCACGAATATCCATAAACAGGACGTGCGGATTGCTTTTGTCGTAGTAGAACATGCGTCCACCACAGCAAACATCCAAAATGTACTTTCCGTTCGTATCAACGTTCATTCTTTGTGATACCTCTCTTGCACCTCAACTGGTACAACCTCATTGTAGTACGCCCAAAGCAGAATATTCTTGCTCTTGACGAAATCTTTCCAGTCCTCTTTCGGTTCGTAATACATGTACTCGCTGACAATGTCCGTTTGCGAACTCGCCTGAACCAGTAAGACAAGATGAATAAGTTTTACAGCCGTGTTGGATTCAACGTACAATGTCGGTTCTTCCGTGATAGGATGAAACTCAAAGCCGATAGTCATTGTGTCTGCTCCTTGTTGACGATTTTAAGATACTCGTTCAATAAGAACTCTTTTATCCGTCTCTTGTCTTCTTCGGGAACGTTGAGTGGAAATGCGCGATACCCCTCTTCAATCCGTCCGTCATTGTAGATTTCAAGGGAAGAAATAAAGGCTTCTGTTTCATAAAACTCGCTTCGTGTGATTGATTTTTCACCTTTGAACCAAGCTGTTTCTATGTACGGACTTTTTTCAGTTATCTTTTTGTAATAACCCAATATTTCCATTACTATGTATATGTTTGCATGAACGGTGAAGCAATCTTCATAACACTCATCGAAATAAAATAAAGGGTTGAAGTGTTTTGTGAGTTTATGCTTTGCGTCTGATACCTTTTCGCAAGCCTTTTTGTATTCCTCTTTTGCAGTCAGGTACTCACTGATTTCATCGGGTAGTTCAAATTTCATTTTTTAAGAACTCCAATTTTTTCGGTTACGATACAAGAATCTTTGCCACAAGTGAGACGAATGATTTTGCGCTCTTTCTTGCTCTCGCCGTGCTGATTCTTCGGTCTGTACGGTTCTGGATTACTGAAATGCGGACACCAAATCCCGCAAGGACGCAAGCCGCCTTTGGTTGTTGAACTGAAAGGGCAGAGCAATTTGACAAGGCTCTTGCCATCATCACGCGATATGTGCGCGAATCCGTCCAAATCAAGAAGTAGTTCAGGTGTTTTTGTCATTGCTTTCCAATTCCTTATCCATGTATTTGGTTTCTATGTAGATAACGGTTGCCTTGTATCGAAGTTCTTTTGACAGGTTTTTGTTTTTGAGTATCTTTTTGTACTTTTTGCAAAGCATTTCGTCAATACTTGCCATAACCGAACATGCAAATTTATTGCAACGTCCATATATATTTGATTTGCATTTCCTACATAATTTATTCCGCTTCATTGCTTTATGACGTTCATCTTGAACAATATCTTGCCTTACCTTAAATGATATGTTTTTGATGTTGTCAGTCTCAATAGCCGTCCTAATTACTTCGTCTGCATCTTGAAACGTGTGGTCGCAAGAAATAAGGAAGTGTTCGAGGAGACAATCTTCGCAACCGCCGTTTTCTTTCTGCCGTTTACAAAAAGAAAGCATGTTTTCAACGGCTTTCAGTGCCTCAACCTGTCTATCAAAGTGTTTTGTTTCACTCATTGTTTTTCTCCTTTATGGTGGTTTTAATTACAGGACTGCCGAGAATCTTTCTCGTCTTTTATGTCTCCCATAATTCCGAAATAACGAAAAACACAACCAACGGTATTTGCGTTCAATCCATACTCTGAATTTATGAAACAATGAAAGACGGCGCAATTCAACCCTGCTTCTCGATTTTCGTTGATGCTATCGAAAACATCCAAATCATCAAGAACAAGGAAGTGTGTGAAGGTGTGTTTGTGCGTGTGCATGTATTCGTTGATGAATAGCGCAATTTCTTTGCCTCTGTTTTGTGGATAAACGTGCGGCGTTGCACCAATAACATCCCCGTTGATTCCACGAACTTTGAACAATTCCTTGATTACGCCGATAGGCGCAACGTTTGAATATGTTCCGTCCTGAATATAACGCCAGTCCGAACTTAAAACAACTTTTGTGTTTTGAAAGGTTCTTGTCAGAACACCAATCATATTGTTCCACAATCCGAGATTCGGCGGCGCAATATAGCCGTCAAGAAATTCCTGTCCGGTAACGTTTGTAAAGAGCGAATCAAACTTCTGTTCGAGTACAATAGCCTCTTTTTCGCACTCTAAAGGATTCTCATGTAGTTTCGCATGTTCCTGAATCCAGTCTGCGTGAAATTTATTGCTGTTCAAAACGCCGTCAATATCCAAGAAAACGACAATGTTTTTAAGCATTTCACTCATCTTTTTTCTTCTCCTCGGTGTGGCAGTTCTTTTCGACTTGCAACAGGCGAACAACCAAAAGGAAGAAACGTCTGTCGTACTTTGCCATAAGGTTGAATAAGAGAACGTCATTCAGGAATACGAAAGCCAAAAGGATGTAGTCAATCTTGCTCATTGTTCTTCTCCATGATTTTGTTCATGCGCTCAATTTCCTTGATTGAAAGGCGAGTGAGTTGCTTGCGAACCTCGTTAATCGGGCAACATTCGTGGTGTTTCTTGTTCCATAACGAGCAGTTTTCGCAACCAATAGAGATACAGAACTTATTGATTGCAACGTTCAATTCTTCAAGCGGTGATTTACCATCATCCTCAAAGATGCTTTCATATTCTTCCTCTTTCTTAACCTCTCTCCACGATGCAATCCATTCGCCCATCGTGTAGAGAATCCAAAGAATAAGTCCAACGCAAATCAAAATGTCTTTGGCGATACTCATTTAAGGTTTAACTCCTTTGCTGTGATTTCATCGTATTCACGGTTGATAGCGGTGTGTGCGGTTTCGATGTATTCGCAGTAAGTTTCGATTGCATCAAGACCCGGTTGGTTGTTCATTCGGATGCACCTTTCGCGCTCCTTTGCGAAATGATATTTGGCGAGTTTCATACACGCCTCAATCGCAATCAGCTCTTTCTTCGTGAGCATATTCAATCTCCTCTCTGTGGATGTCTTCGTAGTATGGATTACGGTCAAACATTTGGCAAATGCCGTCAATGTTGACTACCTCACAAAGACAGTTGCAAATCATTTTCGATTCATCAGGATAGAAGTCCTCTGCGTAGCCGCAATTTGCACAGCAGTTTTCCTTATAATACATGGTCGGCGTTCCTTTTTTTCTCTTCAACAACCATTGTGTTTGCAAACTCGCGGTTATAACGCATGGAAAGTTCCCACCACTCACAGATTGTATCACACCAGTTATACAGGCGTTTTTCCGGTCTGTCGGAACTTGCAAGGCAATAGTGTTTAAGAGGATTTTGTTTTGAAGTTTCACACCACTTGCAATTCGCGCAACATGGGATAAAGACGATTTCCCTTGTAGGAACAAGGTTACATTTCTTTAGGTCTCTGTTCATCTTTGTTTTCCCCGCCGATGATAAGAGTTTTGAGACGATTCGTGATTTGCGACATACAGATTGTTCTTTCGTTGTGTTCAAGCATATCGAACAGAACCAGTCTTGCATACCGCTTTTTGCTCGAATCATTGCTGTCGAGCTGATTTAGAATCAACCCCGCAATGTAGTCAAGAGGGTCTTCGATGGTCGTACCATCATCCAATTTTTGTACAGACATAACCTCGTTCTCCTTTAGTTTTGTTGGTTGTCAATACTATATCATGTTTTGTAGCAAAGTCAAGCTACTTTTTGAAAAAATCTTGTAACTCTTTGTATTTCAACATGATTTTCTTGACGCGATACGGAATCAACTTGCGTTTTTCCACTTTTAATGCTTTGATGGTTTCGATAGTTTCCTTTTCCGAACTTTTCAGAAGTTCCAAATATTCGATTCTCTGTTTCAGCGTGGAAAGTACGCAATGCTCCTTGTTAATGAAAATATATCGGCTATGAATGGCAACTTTCTGATTGAGGTCATTCAGAAGATATACCATTGCTTTCCCTGTATTAAGGTCGTAGGACGAAAGGTATTGTGCCGAGTGAAGCGTGTTGTCATTCCGGTCGAAATAATAAACGGTATCGCCCATTCGCATAGTCAATCGCTCCTAACCAATACGGTTGATTTAACGAACGGAACGATACCAAAATGTCGGGACTTCATCATCAGTAGTCAACTTCTATTTTGAGTTCAACTGTTGTTTGTTGTGTTTTTTTGTTCGAGTTGTTTGAGTTTGTATGCGATAAGGTACAGTTCTGTTTCCCTGCTACCTTGATTCAAGAACAAACCTTGCCAGTTGTATTCAAATTCTTTTTCGTAAACGATTTCATCTTTAACCTTGCAGATTAGTTTTCCCCAATGAAAGCCTACCTGTGCATATTCCTCTCTGTCTTTGTAGACTGTGTATGTTTCAGGACAGGCATCGTGTGTTTGAACAAAAGTGAATCCGTAGAAGTTAAAGAAAACGGGAATCGACATAAAAAGGGGTCTCCTATATTGGTTTTTCTGAACGTAATTATACCCCTGTTGTCGATTTTTTGCGCTTCTTTTTGTTGGCGATTCGTTCCTGTTCGTTCTTGCGTCTTTCGCGGTACTGTTTCGCAAGAAATTCGACCTTGCTTTCTTCAACATCCTTGCGTCCGATGAACTCTTTCGGTGGATAGTAGCACTTTTCCCACTTCTGAATCGTGTGGTGATTCACGCCGTAGAGTTTTGCAAGTTCTTTCTGCGTGTAGGACGTGTATATCGGACAATTTTCGACTTTGCCGCCATCGGGTTTGACTTCCGTCATTCCATCGAACGTATATTCATTGCTGAAAGTTTCGTCAATAATCTTCTGCGTCTTTTCAAGAATTTCATCGAACTTTTTAAATTCGTTCTCAATGTCGTTCTCGAACTCTTCAAGTTTTCTCTCGAACTCTTGCAGTTTATTTTCGAGTTCTTTGATTTTTTTGTTGCGGGATTTGAAAAACATTATTCGGTCTCCTCTTCAATGATGAATGGTTGATTTGTGAAACGTTTCATAAGGTATTCAATTTCTATGTCGAGTTTGGCGATTTCCTCATCACAATGCTTTTGAAGAATAGCGTCCTTGATGCTGAAATGCTTGTCGAGAATGGCGCGAATCTGCCAGTCCTGATACTCGTCTATATCTTTCCAAAGAGGGAAAACCTTCAGCTTGTCCGCGCCGAACTTCTCTTTGTTCGTTTCGGGTATCTGAAAGTCTCCCCTTTTGAAACGAGATATGGCATGTCTTATCACGGCAGAGGCATTACCGCTCTTGCGTAGACGTTCAATTTGGTCTTTTCGTAGGCGTATGCTTGCCATTGTTGTTATTCCTCGGTGTTTTCTTCTGTTTCGTCCTCGATGAAATCAAGTTCATCATCGGTTTCATTTTCTTCGCCACAGAGGTCTTTGAAGTTGATGTTAATATCAACGTTCGGGTTGAGTTCGCCCGCCTCAATCATGTGCTTGCGGTAAGCGTCCAGTGCGGATTTGATTGCCTTATCGGGCGATTTCTGCCGGAAAATCCACAGCGGGCAAGTTTTGTTCGTGCATTTTTTTGCCTCGCCAAAAGAATATCCCTGACATTCAAAGCAGTTTAGTTTGATTGCTTTGAGAACGGTAGGATGCTGAAGGAATTTGATAATCCAAATGTCCTTTTTAGAGTAACCACGGCGTTTCAGTTCCTCGCGGTTCGCAATCATCTTCGGACGCGAAGCAAGAAGCAGTTTGGTGATTTCGTCTTTGGTGAGTTTTTTCTTTTTCATGCTTTTTTAGCCTTTCTCGTTAGTTCGCGTTCTTTTGCACGAACATCGTTTAGTTTGTTTTCGATTAAGTCGAGAACGTTTTTGAATTTCGGACTGATAGAAAGATGAACAACATGCCCCTGCTCGTTGACGTAGGCAAGGTAAAGTTTATCATCGTTGTCGATAATGATGTTTTCCTTGATGTATTTGACCGCAAGACGAACGGCATTGTTTGTGTAATACGGACGTTTCTGCATTTCGTACAACATTTTACTTGCCTTTCAGGTTGAACGAGGTTGTTGCGTGGTGTTTCAGACGCTTTTGGTTTTTTATTGGCGCGTAATAGTTACAGCGCACTTTGATTTCATCCGTGCGTTTACTATTACATTTACAAGTACCTTTTTCGTAAACCGCATTGCCGGAACGTGCGAGACCTTCGTAGTAGAAATAACGGCAGTTTTCGCAAACGATGTTCATTTTGTACTTAAAGGGGTAATCCATTGTTATTCGCCTTTCTTGATAAACCATTCGGAATATGGTTTGAGGGATTCGATGAAATCACAGAAAATGTGCCACTCTTCGAGTTTGTGGTTTCTGCGCTGAAAATAGATGGTTTTGAGCTGAAGCATATTCGTTGCGATATGTGCTGTCAATTCAAGTCCCATCGGACAGGAATACACGATTTCCTCGAAACTCTTTCCTTCGCGGTAGAGTTGGTAAACAAGTTCAATCGCCCGCTTATCGGTTTTCTGATTGAAGAACGCCGTTTGATACTTTAGCATTGCTTCAAGTCGGTGCATGGTTGACTGACTGGAAACGATTTGAGCAAAGTGGTACCGTTCCATTTGACACCACCATTTGACCGTACCAGTTACATCGAACGTAACCAAAATCCCCGAAAGAGCATTGTCATGCCCTGTGCCAGTAGGAACGGATGCGAGTTTTTCCATTCGCTCCATACCTTTTTCAATGTTTTCCGATGTTAGTTCGTTGTCGAGAATATCCATCATCGGATAACGGCAAGCGAGAAAAGCAGGGAACTGGTTATAGATGTTGACGTTCTCAATCTTCATCATTGTCGTTGTCCTTTCTTTCCTTAAATTCGGTAACGTAGAGTTCGATGTGCGGATTCTTCGGACTTTCCCACGTCTGAATGTTGAGGGCGCGAATCTGTTCAGGACGCTTAAAAACATAGTCCCGCAAGGAGTAAAGCACGGTGTCTGCTGTTTCTGCGATACGGAAATCCGTGAGGTCTTTCACGATGAACCGCATGAAAACGTAGAGTTCCTTGTTGGAGTTCCGCAAGTTCGGCGGGAACTTTCTGATACGGTCTTGAACACGGTTGAGGTAGTCCAGTGCCGTATCATACGGGTTCACCATAGGGAGCATGAACAGTTTCTTTTTGTACTGCTTTTGAGGTTTCTTGAACATGGTTATCCTTTCTGCTGTTCCTCTGCGGATTTTTTCGGACGAAGCGGCATCAGAACAATCTTTTTGAGCGTTCCGGCCGTGCTGTTGTCGTAGAAGACAATCGGGACAGTTCCACTCTTGAACATGATGTTGAGTTTGTCGCTGTCGTTGAGCGCACCGTGAATGATGTTGGAAAGATAGTTGACGGTGAAACGAAGTTCGACCTCGCCACCTTCAGGAATCTCAATGTCGTTCTCAATGGAATCCTTGTACGTTCCATTCTGTTCGGTCGTGGTGAGAAATTCCGTAGCGTGGTTGATGAACTTGATGGAAAGCGTCTTGTTGCTCTCCGTGGAGAAAACCGAGGAAAGTTTGCACTTTTCATCAAAGACCTTTGAATCCACGATGAAAGTCTTGAAATCGTCCGTATTCGGAATGACCGCCTTGACGTTCGGGTAGTTACCCTCAACGACCTTACTGGTGATGGATGCGGAATCGCCCTTGATTACCACGCAATTCTTGTAGTTGATAACCTTGACTTTCGCGCCGAGGTAGATGTTCGGGGAGAACATGGTGTAGAGGTCTGTCGGATAAATGACATTGTAATCATCATCCTTGTCGCGGTCGATGTTACACTCAATGCACGAAAGAACCTTTCCATCCGATGCAAAAGCGGAAATCTGATTCCGTTCAAAGATAACGTTGATACCCTGAAGCGCGGGTCTGGTCGGTTCACGCGAACAGGCGAATTTGTTTGTCGAGAAGATTTTATACAGCATTTCCGTATCAATCTCCTCAACTCGTTCGGTTTCGCCCTCTGCCTCAATGTGCGGGAATCCGTTCGGATTGAGACCGAGAAGCAGAAACTCGGCTTTTCCTGCGTTGATGTGAAGATGATAGTTTTCGGTGTCGCTTTCCATCTTGATACCGTCAATGGAAACACTTTCGAGGATAGAAAGCAGTTTTTTGGCGTTGACCGAGGTAGTTCCTTCTTCGAGGATTTCGATAGGCGCAACGCACACCGCAAACTCGATGTGAAGATTCGAGCAAGTCATTGTAATCTTGCCGTCCTTTGCCTCAATCGCTACGTTGTAGAGAATAGGCAGGGTTGAACGTCCCACGCAAACCGAAATGTTCTTCAGTGCGCTCACCATAACTTTTCTTTCGACTGTAAATCTCATTGGTAAAGTTTCCTTTCCGTGTTGGTTTGATTATTTGAGATTGAAGATGTATTTGTCTTTTTCAAAGTCTTTGTAGCCCCAAGTGAAAGAATATCCGACTTCCTTGCAGAAAGACAGGAACTTTTCAATCAGGGGTTCGGTCTCGTTACTCGCCCAAGAATTGACCTTTTTGGCGCAAATGGAATTTTCCTTTGAACCATACTGGTCGTAGTATTTGGCGAGGATGTATTTGATTGCCCGTTTGGAATCCTTGACATAGGTTTCATCACCATTCGGCGCAACCATAATCAGACGGATGTTATACCGATGTGCAATCATAAAGAGTGTAGTCAGCGTACAGCGTCTTGATTCGTGTGCAACAAGTACATCCAACTGGTAATCGGAAAAACCGTATGTCTTAATCCTGATTACACGTTGAAGTTTCGTCATAAATTCAAAACTCGTCATTTCGTCTGTCCTTTTCAATGTCTTCGTTTGTTCGTTTCAGGAAGGTAAACTTGAATCCCAAAGATTCTGCCATCCGTTCAAACTCGTCAACCTTCGGGCTGATACGGTGCTTGATTGATAACGTGAGGTAGTTATCTTCAAGATAGAGTTTCCGTAATTCCATTTTGATGATTGCATCATTGTCGAACTCGTTGTTGTACTTGTTGAAGAACGCAAAACCAACCTTTTTGGCAAATTCATGCGCTTTCTCGCCCAAGCAATACCAGTTGACACCATCTTCGGAAATCGCAAGTTTCCAACCGTACAGCTTTGCAATATAGCAAAGTCTTTCCAGTGTCATAGGATGCTGAAAATCGGCGTTCCGGCTCAATTCCTTGTTGCCGAAAAAGACGGTTTCATCATCCTTTGTGAGCGTTTCGATTAACTGTTTTGCAAGTTGAGACATATTTTCTCCTTTATGCAAGTTTGATGTTCTTGATAGTTTGGTCTTCGTAGATGATATACGATTCAAATGCCTCTGCTAAACGCCGAATCAGCGGTTTCGGATTTGAAAAAAGTCCACTGATAGACCCTTTGTAGAAGTTTCCAAGAATCCAAAGCGTACAGTTCGCATTGAGGTTATAAACGTTGTCGATAATATCGAACAGAAATTCTTGCGAGGCGGGTGCAATCTCAACGTCTCCGGCGCGTCCAACAAGTTCATCAATGATAAGATTGTCGTAGGAAAGCAGACGATTCATGTAGGATGTTACGTCCTTTTGCGGACTGGTCTTGATTTCGACAAACTTATTCAAAAGCTGTGAGCGCGTGATGTAGAAGATGCTTTCGTAGTCGTTCTTCAGCAAATCTTTGAGTGCGAAACAAGCCGATGTAGTCTTCCCTGTTCCAGTCTCGCCGCTGATTAAGAGGTTTGTTTTGATTTTTGTCTTGAAGAAGTCGGTAACAATCGGTTTTGGCGGTTCGTCTTTTTTGATTACGAAGTTCGGAATCTGCGCGTTTTTCAGACGTTCCGGCAAAGTTTCGAGCAGTTCGCGCTTGCGCTGTTCTTCTCTCTCTTTCTTTTTTTGTTCCTTAAAGATTTTGTCGCACTCATCACACCGAGTGTTCGCATAGACGAAATCCATGTAGTTTTTGAACAAACCGTTGTCCTTTTCGGAATACGCGATTTCCATTTCTTTTTTGCAGTCAACGCAAGACACCAACGCCTTGCCGTTCCCTAAATCACGAATGAACATTTAGAAGCCCTCTTGTGTTTTGTCGATGAAGTCTG
>Ga0310690_10009743_pt1 | contig 12032 bp, 9 predicted proteins | sample AusTroGonzalo_MG_2_FD_207661 | JGI IMG/M metagenome (GOLD analysis project Ga0310690, IMG submission 207661) | Bovine rumen microbial communities from tropical cattle in Woodstock, Queensland, Australia - Gonzalo_04 (v2) (version 2) | ecosystem: Host-associated > Mammals > Digestive system >...
ACTTGAATCAGGGTGATTATATCCAACTTATCAGCACGGGAACAAGCTATAACAATAGCAACGGAGATACTCCCCTTTTCACTTCGGCTGGAAAACTTTGCTACATCTATGGTGACCTCATGAGCCTGATGTGCACGGATATCGATGACATTGATACCAAGAAGACAACTGTGGGAACCGATGCCTTCTATAGGGCTTTCCTGAATGCGACGTATATCGAGATTCCTGCCGGCAGACCCCTGACACTGTCTGCCACCACTTTAGGCAGCAATTGCTACCAGGAGATGTTCAAGGGCTGTACCGCGCTTACCCGGCCGCCAATCCTTCCGGCCACTTCCATTCCGGGAAATGCCTACCGGAACATGTTCAACGGCTGTACCGCGCTCACGGAAGCCCCGGACCTTCCGGCCATCACCGTAATTCGCAACAGCGGTTGCCTGGGAATGTTTAACGGCTGCACGGCCATGCGATCCGCACCAACCAGTGTCGCAATAGCTGGGGCGACATTAGAACAATACGCCTGCTATTGGATGTTCATCAATTGTTCCTCCTTGATAAACGCCCCGGCACTCCCGGCTTTGGTGGTCCCGCTGTACGGATACAAAGAGATGTTCAGTGGTTGCACTTCTCTCTTGGCGGCCCCGGAACTCCCCGCCGACAATATAGGGGACTATTGCTACGAGGGTATGTTTTCCGGCTGTACGGCCATGCTCACGGCTCCGTCCCAGTTACCTGCCACCACTGTCGGCGTAAGCTCCTATAAAAACATGTTCTCCGGTTGTGCGGCTCTCACAACAACCCCGGCAAACCTTCCGGCAACCACAGGAGCAAACGAGAGTTATTCTGGTATGTTCAACGGGTGCATCTCCATCAGTGAACCGCCAGAATACATCCGCCTCACCAGCATTGGCAATTCCGGCTGTTACCAGATGTTCAACGGGTGCACCTCCCTGGTCAGTGCCCCGAATATGGATTCGGTTTCCAGTGTGGGAGATTCCGGCTGTTACCAGATGTTCAACGGGTGCGGGGAACTTCGCACCGGTCCTTCTGCATTGAATGCAACCACTGTGCCCGCAAATGCGTATTATCAGATGTTCAACGGGTGCGTCAAACTGACGGCAGCACCGTCCATCTATGCAACCACCGTTGGTGATTATGCTTGCAAGCAAATGTTCCAAGGCTGTACCCGGCTCACGACTCCTCCAGCGACACTTGAAGCCGCCTCTGTTTCCCAGCACGCCTACTACGGCATGTTCTACAATTGTTCTTCCCTGACATCGGCCCCTTCCCTTTCCAGCGTAACATCCGTTGGAGCGAGTGGCTGCTACCAGATGTTCTACGGGTGTTCCCGTCTGGCTTCGTTCACGGGTCTTTCGTCCTGCACCACGGTGGGAAATAGTGGCCTCCGGGAAATGTTCTATAACTGCCAGCTCCTTACTTCCGGGCCTTCTCTTTCCAGCGTTACATCCGTTGGGACAAATGGCTGTCTCCAGATGTTCAAGGATTGCATCCGGCTTCAATCTTTTACGGGCCTGTCTGCCTGCACCACGGTAGGTAATAACGGCTTCCAGGAGATGTTCTACAACTGTCGTATGCTTGCCGCCGTTCCGGCAAATCTTCCTACCACTCTCACCACCAGTTGTTACCGGGGCATGTTCAAGGGCTGCATATCCCTGACTTCCGTCCCCGACCATTACCTTTCATCCACTACGCTGGCAGACAATTGCTACTATGAGATGTTCAGCGGCTGCACAGCCCTGACATCGGCCCCCGAGCTGCCGGCAACTATTCTGGCCACCAGTTGCTACCGAGGAATGTTCTTCGGCTGCACCTCATTGACATCGGCCCCGGAACTTCCAGCCCCTACGCTGGTTTCCTCCTGCTACTATGAGATGTTCAAGAACTGCTCCAACCTGGTTGCGGTCACCTGCCTGGCAACCAGCGGTATCAACACCAGTAGCAGTACTTACAACTGGCTGGCCGGTGTTCCCAATACGGCCGGCCGGCATGGTACGTTTACTTATTATCCTACCGCGATTGTGAGCGGGGATAGCAATGGCAGCGGGGATACATGGCCCAGGAGTTACAGCGGAATTCCAACCTATTGGGATATCGAATCCTCCGACGGTCTTATACCCGTATTCCCTGACGATCCGTTCGACGACGAAGAAGACTTTTAACGAAGGAGACTGATATGAAAATGAGAAAATGGTATATCGCCCTGCTTATGCTGCTTGCCTTTACCGCATGCCAGCAGGAACCCGTACTGCCCGAGGGTGGTATGGGCGGGGGAAACTCCTTCGACCCGTCCAAACTCCGTTTCAACCTTACCATCGAGCACCCGGACGGAGCCGCCACCAAGGGCGTCAAGAAAGGGTGGAAAAACGGAGACAAGGTGTTTTTGTTTATCAACGGCATTACCACGGGATATCTCACGGCCACTTTGACCTATAACCCTGGGGAAACGCCCTGGACTGCAACCTATTACGGTACTGATCTGGCTTCGCTCGGAGACTCCGGCACCCTTCAGGCGGTGTATCTTCCCTATGGGAGCGACGCTACGCCCAGCTACAGCGCTGGCCAGTGGTCCTTCAGCGGCGGAACGGGAGGAACGGATACCTATTACTTCTATGCCAGCGATGTTGACTACGAGGTGAATGAGGACGTTTTATCGGCCACTATCCAGATGGTAAAGCCCACGGATTACGTGCAGCTTTTCATTCCGCGTGAAAGTGCCTCCGGCACCATCCAACTGGCCTGCAACGGTCTCCGGCCTGCCGGCTTCGCCAGCATAGCGGCAGCCAACGGTGCAGTTACGGAAAGCCCCCTGGGTACCGCAGGAACGGCTGTCCACGGTTACCCGGACACCCTGGAAGGCGAGGAGGGCTACTATGTGAGCGGCAAGCAGACGTCAGTAACTAATAACGACTACTACTTTGCCCTTACGAAATCGGACGGAAGCTACGCCCACTACTTCAAACACCGCACACAGGCCATGGCTGACAACGGAGCTTACCAGCTCCCGGCATACAGCTCCTGGCCCACGGTGGGGAGTTCCCGAAGTGTGCTGATTGGAGGCAATAAATGGAAAACCGTAAATGAAGGAGCCAGCCATCCCTGGACAATGGGAAATCTTACCGCCTCCTTTGTCCTTGGAGACGGAGAAGGATTGCCGACGGTCGCTAACTGGGACAGTCTCCTGGACGCCAATGTGGCCAGCTGGAAGGAAATGAACATCATGGGTCAGAAAGGCTATCTGGTTGTTTCTGTGGACAATCCATCCACCTATATCTTCCTGCCCTGGAGTACATCTTCCGCAACCGACTATTGGATTGACCCGTTTAACAAAGTCTTCCGGATTGCCACCGATGGCACAAAAACAAATGAAGTAACTCCTGCTCCTGCTCAAGCCTATGCCCGCTTGGTCGAGAAACTGAACTATTTCAAGATTAGAGCCAAGAATGACGGAACAACCATAACCTCCTTCAAATACACGGACGGCACCATTCAGTACAGCGTTGACCGTGGGGGATCATGGCAGCAGTATACAGGTCAGGCCTTTCCCACTCTGAATGCCGACGATGAGGTCTGGTTCAAGAACTCCGGTGTCGGCAACAGGCCCGACTGCAACTGCCAAGGCAACACACAGCTTTTCACCGCAGACAATGTCTGTTACATCGCCGGCGACATCACAAGCCTCCTTTCCACCCCTTCTCCGCTTCCAGCCAATGCCTTCAGGAGCGCCTTCTCCTACGGAAACACCACTGACAATAATGCGGAAAACCTGGAAAAACAACTCCCGGTCGCCAGTGGCACGGTAGATTGGGTAGATATTGATCCGGGTGATCCTCTTATCCTTCCTGCATCCACCGCTGCCAACTGTTACATGGAGATGTTCATGGGTTGCACGAATCTCACATCAGCACCCGCTCTCCCGGCAACGATACTCGAAGATAAGTGTTATTTCCGAATGTTCTACGGTTGCTCTAGTCTTACGTCCATCCCTACCTTCCCTTCAGTAGCAGTAACTTGGAATGGTACAAGCAACAGACAGAGATATTGTTTCCAGATGTTCCAAGCCTGTACGAGAATCACTACGCTGACGGGGGCGTTGTTTGGAGGAACTATGACTCTTGCACCTAACTGTTTCGAGGATATGTTTGCGCACTGCACGGGATTGACTTCTATTTCCCAAGGTTTCTTGCCCGCCACAACGCTTGCTCGACATTGCTACCGCGGTATGTTCCAGGATACGCGCTTCCAACGTGCCCCGGATTTGTTGGCCACGACGCTTGTTGAATATTGCTATCGATATATGTTCAACGGTTGTTCCAGGCTAAATTATATCAAATGCCTGGCTACGAATCCATATTCGTCTAATAATAATAATGCATTTACCAGAGACTGGGTTGGATCAGTCGCTAACTCTGGCACCTTCATTAAAAACAATGACGAAGAAATGCATTCCTCTTGGGCCACAGGTCAAGTATATGGTATCCCTTCTGGCTGGACGGCATATCAGGTCAAGGATGAGCCAACTCCATAATAGGAGCCAACGGTATTCCTTCCGGTTGGAGCGTAATACCAGTTAGCCAAGAGTAATCCGCCTCGGCCCAGCCAACCGCCTTACACTCAGCTCTTTATACATTTATCCCTGTGATTCCCCTCACAGGGATAAATGTATAATCATCTGACTTTTTCTATCGACCCGCTAACCAAGCTTTTTTAACCACCATTGGCCTTACACCCCAAGAACAATTGCTGCGTCAATGTCCAGTTTGTTGCAGATTGTCCTGGCAGTTCTCATGGTGGGTTCACATTTGCCGGAAAGAAGATCACTCAAGCGTGAAGGGCTTAATCCAAGGAGCTCCGCCAAGGCCTTTTGAGTAAGGCCCCGTTCGTACATCCTGAGTTTCAGAACATCGATAAGCGAAGGTTCTCCTATAGAAAAGTGTTCCGCTGAATACTCGGAAACAAGTTCTGAAAGCAGTTCCAATTCTATACGGGCATCATCATTCTCCGGAACTTCTTCCGGTACCAGAGGAAGCAACTGTTCAACCCTTTTAACGGCCCACTCATACTGGGCCTTTGTCTTGATACTTGCCATATTCCTAAATATTCGAGCAGTCAATTTTGTTGTATTGGTCGTGAGTCCCTACAAATCTGATATACACATAACCTATTGTAAACTTAACCAATGCCACCAGTCGATATGCATTACCCTTTATGTTGAACACATATCTTTGGTTTCCAACATAATCAGCACCTCTGAAGGTCTGCTTGATATCCGCAAAACCTTTCCACTCACTCTTCTTCACTTTGGCAACCCAGTCCTGCAGGGCAACTTGAGCGTCCGGTCTCTTTTGTATAAATTCCTTTAGAGTCTGTTCAGTAAAGATTCTCATATTAACTACCAGCAAAGATATCTCAATAATTCCAAAAATCAAAATTAAATTACAAATTTCAGAACGCACCAAAACAACTGCACTTTGCTATTGGCCACGAACAGCATTCTCGGATAATTACCTGATAATCTGCGCTCTAGTTCACAACCGTGATTAATGGTTCCTGCAAGGCGCAGGAGATTTCGGCTATGGAGCGGAGCGTAAGGTTAGGAAAGCCGGTAGTCCAACGGGATATGACGGCCTCACTCTTCCCCATCTTTCGTGCCAGATCTCGTTGAGTCATATTCTTTTGTTTTAAGAGGGCATCTATCCTGGCGATGATATCAGCTGACAACTGCACCTCCGTCATTATCGGCTTAGGTACTGCCGCCGATTTCGCATTGAACCAGTCTTGCTTATTCTTCATAGGAAACTATATATTAAAGGTAACATCTTCAATGCCGGTTAACTCTCTTTCTTCTATACTCACATAACCCTTCTCCATATTCTCGAAAAGGATTCTCTCAAAACGCTTCAGGTCGATTACATATCCATACAGTTTTGGATTCTCTTCGTAAGTCTTGGTTGTTTTTACACCACCATTCCCCAAAATCACAATCTGCTCTGAGATTCGCAGACAGTATAGCCGGAGTCTTCCACCTTCAATGGGAATTGCGGCTAGACTATCACTCCTTTTCCCTTCTGGACGGAAGAAACGTTCCAATGCTCCTAACCGCAATATTGCCTGTAACGCTGCGATAATTCGTTGATAGTCTTCGTTATAAGTAGCGTTCATCTCAAACTCGGTCACGAATTTTTCGAATTCAGTAGTTCCATCCACCTCAAAACTGATGGAATACAGGCTAGCCTTGTCAGATTTCCCAATCACATCAAGAGTCGTTTTCCTTTTCATACCATGCAAAAATAATAAAAGTTTAACATATATGCTAATTTTTGCCAAATAATGACCGTCTGCAATGGTAAGCAATTATCCCCGATTCCATCGGCGGAAACTTAAAAATAATCGGTGGAAACAGAACAAAAATCGGTTGAATCGCAAATGTTTCAACCGATTGAGATGGGATGACGGCGTACTTTCAGTGCCGCGAATCCAGGGAAACGTGCGGGAAAGCACATTTTTGGCTCCAAGCGCACCAAGTTTGCGGTTTTTTCCGTATATTTGAAGGATATGAAACGGAGACTCCTCATTCTACTGCTTGCGTTGGCGGCCGCGACAACGGCCCTGGCGCAGAATAACCCGTACGAGATTGACGACGAGTGCTATAAATACTTCCAGCAGGCAGAATTGCTGGTTGGCAAGGAAGGCTTCCAGCAGGCCAACGACGCACTCATCCGCACCGCCATCGAGAAAGGAGACACAAAAGCCCAGACGCTCTATTACGTAGAGAACCTGAAGAACATCACCCACACCATCACCGGCTCCCACAAGAATCCGGAACTGGGCAAGAAAGACGAAGAGGCCGTGCTCAAGGCCATGGACCAGCTCAAAACCGTGTCCCGGCAGCTGGGGTACCCGCAGTACTTCTACTACGCGTACGACATGGTGCAGAACTTCTACTACAACAACAACCAGTTCCTGAAGATGATGGAACTGGTGGAGGAGATGCAGGAAACCGCCAAAGCATACGGAGAAGACTACGGCATCTGGATGGGATACCGGTACCTGGTGAGCCTGTACGTGGAACAGAACGATTATATATCGGCCAAAAAATACATCCTGCAGGCTCTGGACATGTACCAGACCACAAAAGATCCCACCATCAAACGCCAGTCGGCCACCCGCCTTTACTGCGACCTGGCCGATACTTACCCCATCGGCAACGACTCCGTCCGCGTGAACATCCTCAAGGCCGAAGCCTCCCGCAAGCAGCACCTGGACACCCTGCGCTGCATGTACTACCGCGCCAAGCTGTCGGCCTTCCTGAAAGATACCCCCGGGTATGAGCAGGCAAGGGATTACTGCCTCGCAGACCCGTTCCTTCCGCAGATTAGCCGCACCGCCTCCCAGCTGTTCCAGAATCTGGACAACATTGTGTACACCACCTCCGGAGAGCCGGAAATCAACGTAAACGAGATGACCCTCCGCGTGCGGGAAGTCAAGTATATTGCCAACGTGGCGGAATCCTACAACTTCAAGGAACTGGCGTTCAATCTGGAGAAGAGGCTGGTGGCCCAGGATGAGCGCCTGCTTTCCCAGAGCAACCAGTCCAAGCTCACGGAACTGAATGCCAGGATGGGCAACACGGAACTGTCGGCCCAGGTAGACAGGCAGACGCAGCAGAACCTGCGCATTACCCGCCTGGTCATGATCCTCCTCACCATCATCCTGCTGGGCGCCCTGGCCTTCTCCCTCATCTACATCCGCAACCTCAAGAAAACCAACGAGAAAGTGCGGCTGGCAAACGAGGCCAAAACCCGTTTCGTGCAGAACATGAGCCACGAGGTGAGAACCCCGCTCAACGCCATCGTGGGCTTCTCGCAGCTGCTGGCCCTGCCGGACGGCAGCTTCCAGCCGGAAGAAAAGGACGAATTCGCCGGGCACATCGTGAACAACACCAAAATGCTCACCATGCTTCTGGACGATATCCTCAACGCATCGGCCATGGACAGCGGGAATTACCGCATCTCCTACGAGCTGGGAGAGGTTCACTTCATGGCGCAGGCCGCCATTTCCAGTGCGGAACACCGCCTGCAGCCCGGTGTGCGCCTGTACTACGCACCGGAAAACGAAGAACCCTTCACCTTCCGCACAGACCCCCGCCGCGTGCAGCAGATTATCATCAACCTCCTCACCAACGCCTGCAAGCATACCTCCCAGGGAGAAATCAAGCTGGCCAGTTCCCGTTCGGAGCATCCCGGCTATGTCACCTTCTCGGTCACCGACACCGGCCCGGGCATCCCCGCAGACCAGGCCGAAAGAATCTTCGACCGCTTCACCAAATTGAACGATTTCGTGCAGGGCACGGGCCTCGGCCTAAGCATCTGCCGGGATATCGCAGGAAGGATGGGCGCCAAGGTGTATCTGGACACCACTTACACCGGTGGCGGCGCCCGCTTTGTATTCATGGTTCCGGAGAATCCCCCGGAAGAAACCGGGAACCTACCATCCAAAAAATAAAAATCATCCATACTATATGACTCCTTTATACGCACAAGACCACGACTACTCCCAGTTCAACGTACTGGCCGTGGACGACATTCCCCTGAACCTGCTGCTGGTGCAGAAGATGCTCTCCAAGTTCAACTTCCAGCTCCGCACAGCCGCCAATGGCCAGCAGGCGCTTGACGCCGTTGCCCAGCAGAAGCCGGACCTGATCCTGCTGGACCTGATGATGCCCGGAATCGACGGGTTCGAGGTTATCCGTCGCCTGAGGGACAACCCGGAAACGGCCAATATCCAGATTGTGATCCTGAGCGCCCTCAACTCCAACGAGGACGTTGTGAAAGGATTCAACGTGGGAGCCAACGACTTCATCATGAAGCCCATCATCATGGAAAAGCTGCTTTCGTGCGTGGTTACCCAGTTGCAACTGGTGGAAGCCCAGCGCAAAGCCGCCCGATAGTTCTCTTCCATGCATCGGTTCCTCTTCTGCCTGGGGGTGGCGACAGCCATCCTGCTGTCCGGCGCACCGGGCGGCAGGGCGCAGATTGTGAACAGGCTCCGCGTAGACGACGACACCTTCCAGCGCTACGCGTTCGGCCGTATGCAGCAGTACAATCCCGCCAATCTGTTTCTGGCCGATTCCCTTTACGCCGTGGGAGAGGAACGGGGCAATTTCAAATACAAGTGCCTGGCCCTCTCGCTGGAGATTCCAGTGCGGTTCGCCCTGGGAGAATACGACCGCATGGATGAGGCCGCCCAGGAAATCAAAACCCTCATCGGAGACCGCAAAGACCTCCGGGAGTTCTACTTCTCCACCCTCCACGAATACTGCGAGTACCTGGTACACATCGGCCGGGCGTCGGATGCCATGCTGGAAGCCCGTGCCATGGAAAGGCTGGCCTCCGAAGAGAAGAAACCCGCCGGCAAGATGTACGCGTACCGCATCATCGGCCTCATCCAGAGTTACCGGGAAAACTCCTACCTGGCCATCCAGAACCTGGAAAAGGCCGTCCAGTACAGCAAGGAAGCCCGTTCCGAGCAGGACATCCCCAACCTGAACATCCTCATCGCCCAGGAGCACATCCGGATGAAGCAGTTCGTACAGGCCGAAGATTACTGCATTAAGGCCGAAACCTACCAGGAATTCTTCCCCTCCATCCGCCTCAAGGCCAAGATGACCCGCGCATACCTGTACAATGCGGAAAAGGACTGGCCCCGCTTCTGGCGCACCTACGAGGAACTGATCAAAGACCCGCTGTACCGCATGCAGGCCGACAACGATACCCGTTTCGGCATGGATGTCTATTACCTCATCTCCAAGCAAAGGTTTAACGAGGCTCTTTCCAAGGCCGATTCCCTGGGTACCGCCCGGGAACGTTACGACAAGAAACACGGCATCTACGCCGCCCAGGGCGTGTATGACCACGCCTACGACCAGCTCAGCCACCTGATGAACGAAAAGGATTCTGTGTATATCAAGGTGCAGAATGAAGACCTGGCCATTCTGGATGCCGAAATGAACAACGCCCAGCTCCGGCAGGACGCCGAACGCCTGAAGCACCAGAACCAGAACGCCATCCTCCTGGCCTTCCTGGTGATGTTTGCCATCGCCTTCTTCTCCATCCTCCTCTCCCAGTGGCGGCTCCGCCAGAATCTGGACGAGATGAAACAGAAGAACAACCAGATGCTGGTGGCCCGTCGTGCCTACCAGAAGGCCCTGGATGCCAAAGAAACAGAGAATGCCATCAAAGTAAAAATCCTGCAAAACCGCAAGTCCAATACGCTCAAGCTATGAAACTGAAGCTCTCCTCCATATTCAAATATCATAAGAACGAGCTCCTGGCCCTTCTGATGTTCCTGGTGGGCGCCACCCTGGGCATGCTGGGGCTCATCCAGCGCGTTCCGCTTACCGTGGGCATCCTGGGCATCGTTATCCTGTCCACCGGCCTGCTGTATTTCTGCCTCAGCTACTCCTCGGAACGGGTATACAAGAACTACTACAAGGAGAGTTACGACATTGAGCACGAAACCATTGCGGAAGAAATCCGCAAGTCCATGGTGTATCACCGCTACCAGGAGTCCGTCATCAACCGCTACGAAAGCGCCTGCCGTGACCTGGGCATGAGCGACGAGCAGAAAGACTGGCTCCTCACCCTTCTGATGGATGAAAAGAACCGGGTGGACGAAGAGCTCAAGGCCGAAGGCGGCGGCCACATCTAGAAAACGGCCAAACAGTAACACCCACTTATATAAAAAGAGAATCAACCACTCGTAAGTGCTTGATTCTCAATTTGTGGGCGGTACTGGATTCGAACCAGTGACCCCCTGCTTGTAAGGCAGGTGCTCTGAACCAACTGAGCTAACCGCCCGGAAAGGACTGCAAATGTAGTAACTTTCCTTTAATTCTCCAAATTTAGTTTGCCGCCACTTCCAGGATGCCCCGGGAGGCGCTGTTGGCGCGGTAGTGAGGGGCGTAGAGGGATTCGATGGTAATCACCGGGGCCACGAAGGCGCCGGCCTGGGTTACATAGAATTCCTCGGAAAGGGTGGTTTTCTCTTCCGGATAGCTGTCGAAGAAGTACTCGGTGCGGTCTGCCTTCACGTTGCGGTATCCCTGCGGCACGAAGCCGAAGTTGTAGCCGCTGCGAAGCGGGCGGATGAACCCGTAGCCCAGGTTGCCGGAGAGCTGCTGCACCGGACGCAGGGTGGCTTCACGGCCGGCCTCCACCTTTACGAAACTGCGGTTCTCCCCGTTCCAGATGCGGTATTCCACCAGGATCTTGTCTCCCACGCTCACCGGGTCTCCGGGCTTGATTTCTTCCAGGGTGGCCACCCGGCGGTTCTCTTCCCGCGTTTCGTTGTCGTAGAGGAGTTCCTCCGTTTTGCTGCGGTAGAACTTACGCTCGATGGTGAAGCCGTTCCCGGCCGCCTTGATGCGGCTGAACGGAGACTCGTAGGTGGCCGACAGGGCCAGCACACGGGTGTCCAGCACCTCCTGGGGACCGTCCAGGATGGACGTGATGGCGTCTACATAGGCCGGATCCGTATCCCACTTCTGCGTTTCCTTCTGCAGCATCAGCCACAGGCGGATACCGTTGGAGATGGTGCGGGACTTCTCAATATCGGCATACTCCTCTGTGTTGCCGTCTTCCACCACGCGGGAGAGGAGGTCGCACAGGAGAGAGTGGGCATACGCCTCGCTTTCCATGAGGCCGCGCCACGGCATTACGGCATTGGGGTAATACCAGCCGCCGTCGCGATGCTCCACGGCATACTCGATGAGGGAACTGATGTCTGCCTTCATGGAGCTTTCCAGCTGTTTCCGGGTATCCAGCGAAACACCCCAGGCCGATGCCAGCTTGAGGCCGTCTTCGGAGTCCATCAGGTTCTTGAGGGTGAGCAGGCGGCGGGCCTTGGCCAGGATCTGGCCCTGCAGGCCGCGGCCGTCCTTCTTGGAGGGAACCAGATAGGCCTTGGCATCCTTCTGGAAGTCTTCCCAGCGCTTCTTTCCGGCCTTGGTGGAA
>Ga0310690_10009744_pt1 | contig 12032 bp, 7 predicted proteins | sample AusTroGonzalo_MG_2_FD_207661 | JGI IMG/M metagenome (GOLD analysis project Ga0310690, IMG submission 207661) | Bovine rumen microbial communities from tropical cattle in Woodstock, Queensland, Australia - Gonzalo_04 (v2) (version 2) | ecosystem: Host-associated > Mammals > Digestive system >...
ACTGAAGGCCATCACCGTTAAGGATGAGCAGGCCAAGAAGGCTGATGCCAAGGCTAAACTGGAAGCAGAGAAGAAGGTTAACGAGGCAATTGCCGAAAAGGTAGCCACCAAGAAGGCTGAGGCCAAGGCCGCAGCTGACGCAGCAGCCGCTGAGGCAGCAGCAGAGGAAGCAGCAGCTGAATCAACTGAAGCTCCCGCTGAGGAGGCAGCTCCCGCCGCAGAGGAGGCACCTGCAGAAGCTTGACGCAACACTTCAGTGTCATTCAGACCAACAAAAGCCGGACAGTTTAACAGCTGTCCGGTTTTTTTTTGACACAGGGAACTGATCCTATTGTGTCATTTTTTTACCTTTGCAAAAAACCTTATTGTATTATGAGAAAACTTACCTTAATAATTCTGGCATTCGGAATCATGGCCGGTTGCGGCAAATCAGTCAGCAAACATGAGCCCTCCATCCCACGCGATGCCGCCATTGAGAAGAAAGTCAAGTCACAACTCTCCAAGATGACATTGGATGACAAGATCGGGCAGATGCTCCAGCTGGAGCTCAGCACCATGGGATCGGCCCGACGCGGAGAGAGTTCATTCGCTGTCAATGAAACCCTCATGGACTCACTCATCGGTAAATACCGTACCGGTTCCGTTCTTAACACACCGGGCCGCGCCGTCAAGGCCGAGCACTGGTACCGTATTATCAGCGACATCCAGAAGAAATCACTTGAAACCATCGGTATTCCATGCATATACGGACTGGACCAGAATCACGGCGCTTCATATGTGAGCGATGCAGTCATATTCCCCCAGCCCATCAACCTGGCTGCAAGCTTCAACACCGACCTGGCATTTGATATGGGACAGGTTACCGCATATGAGAGCCGCACCGCCAACTGCCCATGGGTATTCAATCCCGTTCTGGATCTGGGACGTGACCCGCGCTGGCCGCGTATTTACGAGAGCTTCGGTGAAGACGCAATAGTAAACTCACGCATGGTTGAGAAAGAGATCCTGGGTTATCAGGGTGCTGACCCCAACCATCTGGGCCCCTATAATGTAGCAGCATGCGTAAAGCACTACTTTGCATACGGTGCCCCCTTCACGGGCAAGGACCGCACACCGGCCTACATATCGCCAGCCATGCTCCGCGAGAAGTATTTTGCACCCTTCAAAGCCGCCATTGAGGCCGGTGCGCTGAGCGTGATGGTCAACTCAAGCAGCATAAACGGAGTACCTGTCCATGCCAGCTACGAGTACCTTACCAAGTGGCTCAAGGAGGACCTTAACTGGGACGGAATGATTGTCACTGACTGGTCCGATATCAACAATCTGTACACCCGTGAGAAGGTGGCTGTCGATAAGAAAGACGCCATCCGCATAGCCATAAACGCAGGTATTGACATGAGCATGGATCCCTACAGCGTGGATTTCTGCATCTATCTTAAGGAGCTGGTTGAGGAAGGCAAGGTAAGCATGGAGCGCATTGACGATGCCGTAAGCCGTATCCTGCGCCTCAAATACCGTCTGGGTCTGTTTGACACCCCCAACACCGGTGACAAGGGATACGATAAGTTCGCTTCAAAGGAGTTTGAGCAGAAGGCATATAACGCCGCCCTTGAGAGTGAGGTGCTCCTTAAGAACCAGGGCGGAATACTGCCGCTTGCCAAGGGAACCAAGATACTCATTACCGGCCCCAACGCCAATCAGATGCGCTGCCTGGACGGTGGATGGAGCTACAGCTGGCAGGGATCAGGCAATGAGGACATAACCGCCCCGTACAACACCATCTATGAGGCATTCTGCAACAAGTTCGGTGCCGATAACATCATCCTTGAGAAAGGTGTCAGCTATAATGAGCGCGGTGAATACTATATGGAGAACCGCCCCGAGATTGACAAAGCCGTTGCCGCTGCCCGCAAGGCCGATGTCATCGTAGCCTGCATCGGCGAGAACAGCTACTGCGAGACTCCCGGTAACCTGACAGACCTGTGGCTCTCAGAGAACCAGCGCAATCTGGTCAAGGCACTGGCCGCCACCGGCAAGCCTGTTATCCTGGTGCTCAATGAAGGCCGCCCACGCCTTATCACAGACATTGAGCCGCTTGCCAAAGCTGTCATTGACATATTCCTGCCCGGCAACTACGGTGCCGATGCACTGGTTGACCTCATTGCCGGTGATGCCAATTTCTCAGCCAAGATGCCTTATACCTATCCGCGTGAGATCAACTCCCTGGCCAACTATGACTACAAGACCAGTGAGGAGGTGGGCACCATGCAGGGCGCATACAATTATGACGCCAAGGTATCGCTGCTGTGGCCCTTCGGCTACGGCCTCAGCTACACCACCTTTGATTACTCCAACCTTAAGGTTGACCGCAGTGAGTTCACACGCGATGATGTAATCACCGTATCTGTCGATGTCAAGAACACCGGTTCCGTAGCCGGCAAGGAGGCCGTACTGCTCTATACCAGCGACCTGGTTGCATCGGTCATACCGGACAACAAGCGTCTTCGTGATTTCACCAAGATAGAGCTTAAACCGGGTGAGAGCCGCACCGTAACATTCAGCCTGAAAGCCACTGACCTGGCATTCGTAAGCGCTGACGGCAGCCAGTGGATGCTTGAGGAGGGTGATTTCCTTATTAAGATAGGACGCCTGTCCATACCTGTCAGATGCGCCCAAACAGCCATCTGGCCAATACCTTAAAGCAAGCACACAAAAGGGACGGTTCCTTCTGTGTAGTAGAAAAGCCGGCTAAAATCGCCTGGGGCATCACTACACAGAAGGAACCGTCCCTTTTGTGTACTTTTTGTGTATCTTTGCGGCCGTTATGGGAAAGTTCAAATCATTCTTAGAGAGAAAGAACATTGTAGTGTCCGGAAAACGCTACGGTGTTGATGCGCTTGGCGCTATGGCGCAAGGTCTTTTTGCGTCACTTCTGATAGGTACAATCATTGCTACTATAGGTGAACAGGCCGGTTTGCAGTGGCTTGTCGATATAGGCGGATTTGCCAAGAGCATGGCCGGACCGGCAATGGCTGCATCAATCGCATTCGCGCTGGGTACACCTAATCTGGTGCTGTTCTCAATGCTGGCCGTAGGTGCTGCAGCAAACAAACTGGGCGGTGCAGGAGGCCCGCTTGCAGTTTATGTTGTGACCATCTTTGCATCAGAGTTCGGTAAGGCCGTATCAAAAGAGACCAAGATTGATATTCTTGTAACACCGCTGGTAACCATTGCAGTCGGCATAGGACTCTCATATTGGTGGGCACCCAGAATCGGTTCTGCCGCCAGCAGTTTAGGAGAGGTAATCATGTGGGCCACCACCAAGCAGCCGTTCCTGATGGGCATCCTGGTTTCAGTAATAGTTGGTATGGCACTCACATTGCCTATCAGTTCAGCCGCTATCTGTGCCGCGCTGAGCCTGACCGGCCTGGCCGGAGGTGCCGCACTTGCAGGATGCTGCGCCCAAATGGTGGGATTTGCAGTACTCAGTTTCCGTGAGAACCGCTGGAACGGCATCATTTCACAGGGCCTTGGTACCAGCATGCTCCAGATGGGCAACATAGTCAAGAATCCCAGGATCTGGATTGCCCCCACCCTTGTATCGGCCATAACAGGCCCTATAGCAACCTGCCTGTTCAAGCTTGAGATGAACGGCCCCGCCATTGCATCGGGCATGGGCACATGCGGTCTTGTAGGTCCGATAGGCGTTTACACAGGCTGGATGCAGGAGGTTACCGCCGGTACCCGCGCCGCCATCACCGGAACAGACTGGATAGACCTTATAGCTATCAGCATCATAATTCCCGCCATCCTCACCATCATCATCGGCACGCTGATGCGCAAGGCAGGCTGGATCAAGGACGGTGACCTCAAACTTGACTAAAAGAAAGTCACTGATATAGAATCCATTGTTTTTTAAAAAAGTATACCTTTGTAACTGCAATTGGTTCTCTCCCTTGCATGGCCAGCTAACAGCCTGACCTTCAAGCCCAGAGAGATTAAAAGGGAATCGGGTGAAAATCCCGGACTGTCCCGCAGCTGTAAGTCGTATTTTACCGGCAAACAACATGCCACTGAGATACTTGGGAAGGCGTTTGCGACCGGACGACATAGTCAGAAGACCTGCCTCTTGCAAGAGTCAACATAAAGCACCCCGGGGATGGGCTGATGATTCGGAATGCAAGCTTGTAATCAAAAACACAGTAAATTGTGGTTGACTATGCTGTTATGCATGCCCGTGTGGCATGTCATGGCGCAGGATGTTGGGACCAGGTATAAACCGTCAAGTCTTGACAGTATTCAGCATTTGCAGGAAGTTATCATTATCTCTGAAGAGCCATCCCATACCATAGCCACATCTCAGACACTACATGGCAACGAGCTTCAGGCTCTGAGCACCACTACGGTGGCCGATGCACTTAAGTATTTTGCGGGCGTACAGATTAAGGATTACGGCGGGCTTGGAGGTCTCAAGACCATAAACGTACGGTCACTCGGAGCACAGCATGTAGGCGTCTATGTTGACGGAATACGCATATCCAATGCCCAGAACGGTACGGTGGACCTGGGAAAGTTTTCGCTGTCAACGATGGAGAGCGTATCGCTCTACAACGCCAACAAGCTTGACAACTGCCAGTCAGCATCAGAATATGCCTCAGGAGCAACCGTCTATTTGCGTACCCGCCGTCCCGTAAAAGACTCATTGGATATACAGTTACGCCGTGCATCATTCTCCACTTGGATGGCAAAAGCCAATGCCCAGTTTGAGAGAAACGGATGGAGCGGATTCATCGATGGTGAGTGGACCGACTCACGTGGTGACTATCCATTCCGATACCACTCGGAGTTTGAAGACACCGTTGGACGCCGCACCAACAGCGATATCCGTTACGGACGCATTGAAGGAGCCTTGTTCAAGGATGGGTTCTCATCACATATCTATTATTATGACAGCGAGCGTGGGTGTCCGGGCGGCATCGTGCGACGGCTGAGCAACAAGTATGTCAACGTGGGCCGCGAATGGGACCGTGACTTCTTCATACAAGCCTCGTATCAGAATCAGTTCCTGGAAAATCATCACGTAAAACTTAATGCCAAGTACGCCAGTGAATATCTGCGCTACTGCACTGACTATCCCGAGAACCAGAACACCGCACGTGTGGACAATCATTATCATCAGCAGGATGGCTACGGAGCAATCAGCTACGCATTTATGCCTTGGCCGTGGCTGTCGTTATCAGCAAGCTACGATATTCGCTACAGCAAGCTGGAGGCTGACCTTAAGAGGTTCGATGATGTAGTACGCATTGACCAGAAACAGGTGATGGCGGTACGGGCTGATTGGCATGGCCTGCAGTTTGCGGCCTCATTGTTGCATCAGCATTACAACGATAAGACATTTGCAAATGTGGGTGCCGCCGATCCGTTGGACCGCTGGACACCGGCTATCTCATCAGCCTATACAATAGCAGGACTGACGCTCAGAGCCTGGTACAAGACCATCTTCCGTGCTCCTACGCTTAACGACCTGTACTATACTCAGGTGGGCAACCGTAACCTGAAACCCGAATACACCAAACAGCTGGATCTGGGACTGGAATACCACTTTGACTCGCCTCATTGGAACGCATCACTGCAAGCAGACGTCTATCAGAACAAGATAGAGAACCGCATAGTATGCCTGCCCCTGAAAGGCACCTACACATGGTCCATGATGAACTACGGCTATACCTTCTGCCGAGGACTCAACGCCACTATACAAGGACGATATCACACTGATGACTGGCAGTTCTCACTGCTCAACTCCATCACCTGGCAGCGTGACGTAGACAGGACCGACCCAGAGGATGAGGATATGTATGACAAGCCCATCTGCTACTCACCTACTCTTTCAACAGGCGTTACCGCCATCTGTGGCTGGCGCTCGCTGCAGTTCACCACCTCATACCTCTACGTGGGTGAGCGTATGTGGAGCAAGGCTGACCCTGAGGATATTCTGGAGCCTTATCATAACATTGATATGAAGTTCACCTATACCCGTAACATCAAAAAGACTTCAATGGGCATCTGTCTTGAAGTGTGCGATGTTCTTGATGAACAATACGAACATCTACCGCGCTATCCTATGCCCGGTCGTAACTATAAACTGACACTCTCTTTTGGAATATGAAAAGAATCATACTGATAATCCTTTGCACCATAACGGTAAACATACACGCTCAGGAACGCATCATTCTGCTGAACGAGGGGATGTGGCAAGCTGACAACGGCCGCATGAGCTACTTCGAGGACGGACAGGTGGTGAGTAACCAATGGTTCCGTGACAAAAACGGTTATAAGCTTGGTGACACGCCAAATGACATAATACAGATTAATGACAGCCTCATCGCCATAGCCATTAACTGGTCAAACATAATCCAGTTCATAACCCCGGAAGGCAAGGCTGTAGCTGCAACCGAGGACATCCCCAACAACCGCAGGCTTTGCACTGACGGTAAATATGTATATGTCAGCAGCTACGGGCATGAGTGTCTGACCACAAGCGGCTACAAGTTTTTCGATAAAGGTTTTGTGGCAAAGATTGACATAAACAGTTTCAGGACCGTAGCAGCCTGCGAGGTGGGTTATGAACCGGAAGGCATTGCCCTCTATAACGGACACCTCTTTGTTGCCAACACAGGCGGATATGCGGCACAGGAAAATGACCATGACTATGAGACAACAGTAAGCATAATCAATGCCGCAACCATGGAGCTGGAAAAAAACGTCAATACCGGCATTCCCAATCTCTACGGAGAGATGTCACAGAGCGGACGCTATCTCTGCATCAACTCGCCCGGCGACTACTATGAGATACCCGCCTGCGGTCTTATCCTGGATTGTGAGAAAGCCCTCAACAATGAATATTGCTTTGTTGTATTTAACTATCCCGCAACATATAACACCACAACCTTGGACGGTAAATTCCTTGCGGTAGGCTCAAGTTACTCATATATCACAAGTGAATATGAGTTTTCAAGCCTTACCATTGACCCCCGGACAATGATTGAAACCCAAGGAGAAAGCGGGCTGACACAGACGTTGCCCGGCACATTAAGCTCAGATTTCTCAGAAATGATGCAACCCTACGGCATCTATGTGAATCCATATACCGGATATATCTATGGGACCGATGCCGGATCGTTTGAAGGAGCAGGTTACCTCTATCAATGGACACCCGATGGTCAGCTGGTAGGCAAACACAAAGTATATGTTAACCCGGGACATTTCCTGGCCTTGCCACCGGACGGCTATTTTGACAATGTTGAAATGATCAGACATACAATGTTTAGCAACGGACATTCAGTATATGATTTCAGCGGCAGAGCAATCACAATTCCTGAATCGCCCAATGGAGGATGGCCACTGAAGCTCTATATAAAAGACGGCAAGAAAATAATATTCAATCAATAACTATTTAAATTTCAATCAACAACAAGATGAAAAAGTTTTTACTAAGCTTCATGACGTTGACATTGCTCGTAGCGGGCAATGCTTTTGCCACCCAGGTTGAGGTGACAATGAACGCCAAAAGTAAACTGATCAAGTCACTGGTAAATATGGATACCAATGACACTGTGGCTGTAGGTAACCCCACCAGCAACAAGTACACATTCGATGCAGCAGACGGCTCTTATCTGCTTACGGCTACAGATAAGGACACTCTGACTGAAAACGGAACCATTCAGCTTGACATCGATGCTGACCACACCACTTTTGCTATCTTCTCACCCGAGATAACGGTTAAGAACAGCGGTTGGGTGTATGATACTGACTACACCTTTAACCTGAAGGTTACAACCAAAGAGGGTGCTGAGGTCAATACCACCATGGGTGAATACACTACAGGTAAGAAGATGTTTCTGCTATTCAGCGGCAACACCTACTATCTGGATATGGTACCCTCGGATTCACTCTTGACAAAGGGATATTTTGCTGCCAGCTATACAGGTACAGTTACATTTAACGCTTCCGTCAATGCGGAGTGTCCCATGAGCTATCCTTACAGCATTACTGTTCCTGCTGGAGCAAACCTGTTCCTGGGTACAAAAATCGCTCACTTTATCAAATTCAAGGAGGTGTCTCCTGACAGCATCACAAACGGCGGCACAGTCTATAATTTCCGTCTTGCTGACAAGCAGGTCTATAACTATCGCGTCAGCCAGGAGGGTAAACTGACTCAAGCAGGCATCTTCACTATGAATGGTGACGAGACAAAGCGTCCGACGCTTGTCTTCACAGATGCTGACATGGAAGCCAAGGACCCCAAGTTCATTGATCATGACGTAAACTCTAACAACAAGTACAACGTGGGTGATCTGTTCCTGAACATCAATGCTGCCGGACACCTTCAGTTAGCCAATGTGGGGGATACCTATGACATTCTGCCCATGCGCAACTGGGAACTCACAAACACCATAACGGCCAACTATTTCATCGAGCCTGATTTCCACTTCACCGTTGTGAATCTGAACGGTCAGCAGGACAATTCCGTAGTAAAGGTTGAGGATGAACTGTTGACAGCTATCGGCACAGGTACAGCTATTGTGCTCGTAACATACGATGCCATCCGCCTCGCCTACTATAATAATAGTGCTACCGCGGGCAACTTTGTAGGTGGTAACGATTGGGGTGCTATCTGGCCCGAGAATACAGGAGCCTTTGTCGTTACTGTAGGTGAAGCAGCAACAGACATCAAGTCAAACATCATAATCAACAAGGATTATCTCACACAAGCCGGTGGTGTTGACACAAAGATGGCTATGGAGAATCTCGATGCTGAATTTGATATTCTCTATTATCTTGATACCGAGGAAGGTTTTGACTATACCTTCACTCCCGAGGGTGTTGCATCTGTTACACTGGCCCGTCCAGTTATTGGAACCAACATAGCATCTTATACAGGTTTCTCTGAAGAAGGTGTTACTGCAAATGTAGATGGCAGCTATACCGTTTGTCTTACAGAAGGCCGCAACATTGTTTGCCTTACTGATGCCGCAGGAAAGAGTGTTTATCAGGTTATAACCGCTAAACCTTGTCATCGTGACATCAAGGTTGGTGATTCTATCGTAACAAGTGTAAAGCCCGGTGATAAGGTTACCGTTCAGTATTCAGGCCTCTATCATCCAGCCAACAAACTGGCAGGCATCCATAACTTCAGCAGTTATGTTACATATAAGAAAGTTACTGATGGCATTACTCTGAGCAAAGCCTCAGCCAACCAGTACATGATGGCCGCAACTCCAGCTGCCCAGGCTGTGTCCTTCACCATTCCTGAGAATTGGGATACACCTACCATAGAACTCTCTGACGGAGTGATGGCAATTAGCGGATTTGGTGATCCCGTGGGTAACCACCGCGCCACATCCAAGTTGACGGGCCGCGCTCCTAACTTTACTGCAATCTCACAGAGTGCATCCCTTGGCCGCGTTCCTGCTGTAAAGCTGACAGTTGAATTACCTCCTGCTGTAGCTACTTTTGAGAATATAGACATTCCAGAAGAGGGCCACATGAGCATATCTACAGAGGATGATGATGAAAGGACACAGTTCATTAGCGGAGATTATAAGTTTGCCAGCGGATGTATGAGCGATTGGGACTACTGGTATTGGTTTGGTTATGCCAACCGCACAAAGACAGAGTATGAGACACTTGATGACCAGTGGAACAACGTTGTTGGCGGCGGTTACAACGGATCTGACAATTACGGCGTAGCCTTTGCTGCTGAATTCAATGGTCCTTGCAATATTACTCTGCTTACTGAACCCGCTGTTGTTCCAGGCTTCTATATCACAAACAGCAGCTATGCCTATAGTTCTATGACCAACGGCGACGGCGTTGCCAAGAAGTTTGAGAAGGGTGACTGGTTCAAGCTCACCGTTACAGGCTATGATGTTACCGGCGAGGTAACCGGTGCCAAGGAGTTCTACCTGGCTGACCTGCGTGATTCCAAGAAGGCTTACATCATCAATGACTGGCGCTATGTTGATCTCAGTGGTCTGGGTAAAGTTGCAAAACTTGGCTTTGAACTGTCCAGCTCTGACAACGGCGACTATGGCATGAACACTCCCGCTTATTTCTGCTTCGACAACTTCGGTGCAGAGGGTAAGGAGGTACTGCCTAAGAAGAACGTACTGCCTTTGGAGGTTGCAACCTTTGAGGATGTGACAGATATTACTGAACCTGAAGATGGTCACATGAGTGTAAGCACAGAGGATGATGATGAACGTGAATTCATAACCAGTGGTGATTTCGAGTTTGCCAGCGGATGTATGAGCGATTGGGACTACTGGTATTGGTTTGGTTATGCCAACCGCACAAAGACAAAGTATGAGTCACTTGATGACCAGTGGAACAACGTTGTTGGCGGCGGTTACAACGGATCTGACAATTACGGCGTAGCCTATGCAGCTTCATTCAATGGTCCTTGCAATATTACTCTGCTTACTGAACCCGCTGTTGTTCCAGGTTTCTATATCACCAACAGCAGCTATGCCTATAGTTCTATGACCAACGGCGACGGCGTTGCCAAGAAGTTTGAGAAGGGTGACTGGTTCAAGCTCACCATTACAGGCTATAATGTTACCGGCGAGGTAACCGGTACCAAGGAGTTCTACCTGGCTGACCTGCGTAATGAAGAAACAGCTTATATCATCAATGACTGGCGCTATGTTGACCTCTCTGGCCTGGGTAAAGTTGCAAAGCTTGGATTTGAAATGTCCAGCTCTGACAATGGCGACTATGGCATGAACACTCCCGCTTATTTCTGCTTCGACAACTTCGGTGCAGAGGGTAAGGAGGTACTGCCTGAGAAGAATGTTGACATAACCACAGACGTCAATGACATAAAGGATGTTCAAGATACGATTCAGGTAATTCACAACCTTGCTGGCCAGCCTCTGCTGGAGTTGCAGCCCGGTATCAATATTGTAAACGGAAAGAAGGTATTCAAGTGATTTTCATACAATCGCACTAAACAATAAAAGGAGGGCAACACCCTCCTTTTATTATTATACACAATAGGGACGGTTCCTTCTGTGTACCGATTCCTATCGCACAGAACTTTTTGGGGTATCGGTATCAGAAACCATGGCCGCCCGTGGGCTTGTGAACGGGAGGGGCCCGCTCCGAAGGAGTGGGAGGGATAGCGCGAAGCGCGTAGTTTCAGATACTGATACCCCAAAAAGTTCCCTAGAATAACTCACAAAGTACACAGAAGGAACCGTCCCTATTGTTTAGGCTAATTCTTCTTTTTGTTTCTATTGCTCAATTTGCCTGCAATGAAACTGATGAGGCATAGCACAACCACGATTATGGTTCTTGTTTTGGGATTTGAGGAAGTAGCTACTGTCAGGATTGCTCCAACGATGACACCCAACAGTATAACTACTGCTATCCATTTGGCTTTTGAGGATTTGTCAGATTCCATAGTGACTTATAGCATTTGAGGTTATTTATGATTCGGACTTGGCTGATTCCTGCTTATTCCACTTCTTCTTAGTGAGAACAATGACAATGATGATTATTGATAGTATGCCCTCAATGACAATGCATGTATGATCCACTTTAGGCAGATTGGGACCAAAAGAATTGTATAGCCAAACGCTGTTACAGAAGGCGGCTGCAACAATAGAGATATTGAATATGAGCTGTATGGTTTTGGGGTTCATAACAGTTAGAAAAAATTAGTTTCTGCAAATTAAGGCATTATCCGGAGATTCTGCAACTACACCGGTCAAGATTCTGGATAATCTAGTTAAGTAGCTGCCGATGAAATTGAAACCGTCCCTATTGTGTCTATTGTGTACGCATTGCGTTGAGGACGGCCAGGACCGTGACGCCTACGTCGGCAAAGACGGCCATCCACATAGTGGCAAGGCCGGGGATGGCAAGCAGCAGTACCAGGACCTTGATTCCTATGGCGAACCAGATGTTCTCCTTGGCTATGCGGATGGTGCGGCGGGCTATCTGAATGGCCAGCGCTATCTTGGAGG
>Ga0310690_10009745_pt1 | contig 12029 bp, 12 predicted proteins | sample AusTroGonzalo_MG_2_FD_207661 | JGI IMG/M metagenome (GOLD analysis project Ga0310690, IMG submission 207661) | Bovine rumen microbial communities from tropical cattle in Woodstock, Queensland, Australia - Gonzalo_04 (v2) (version 2) | ecosystem: Host-associated > Mammals > Digestive system >...
TTGTTTTGCGCAATCACCCTCAAATAGGCCACCATATCTCTGATTTCGGCACGTTCATAAAATTTTGGTCCGCCGATAACCTGATAAGGGATGGTCTCTGCCATCAATTTTTCTTCTAAAACACGCATTTGCGCAGCCGTGCGTACCAAAATGGCCATCTGACTATACTCAAAACGTCCGCGGTGCAGGTTTTCAATTTCGCTGACAATCGTTGCGGCCTCTTCTTGCCCGCTGTACACACTGATAACTTTTATTTTTTCGTTATCAAACCCTTGGGCTTTTGAATTTTCAGCGACTTTCAATGTTTTTCCGAGACGGCCGTCGTTGTGCAGAATCAAGTTAGAAGCGGCTTTTAAGATGTTTGATGTTGAGCGATAGTTACGCTCTAAGCGGATAATTTTGGCATTTTCAAAATCTTTTTCGAAGCGCAAAATGTTTTCAATTTCAGCCCCGCGCCACGAATAAATCGATTGATCATCATCACCCACACAACAGATGTTGCCATGTTCTTGACACAAGAGCCTTAAAAGCAGATATTGTGTCACATTGGTGTCTTGGTATTCATCAACCATAATGTATTGAAATTTTTTGTTGTACTCTTCTAAGACATTTTGATGGCCTAAAAAAATTTGCAAGACGTACATAATGATGTCACCAAAATCGACAGCATTCAATTCTTTAAGACGAGCTTGATATTTTTGATAGACCAAGGTTGTCACGTTGCCCCTAAAATCTTTGGCAATTTGTTCAGCCGATAAATTTTTATCCTTAAAGCGCGAAATTTTATCGACGAATGCGGCCGGCGGATATTTTTTATCATCAATGCCTTCGGCTTCCAAAATCTGTTTAATCAGTTTTTCCTGATCATTTTCATCCAAAATGATAAAATTGCTTTTCAAACCGACAAGCTCGGCATGCTTACGCAAAATTTTGACACATATACTGTGAAAAGTGCCGAGCCACACACTGTTTGCAACCGAGCCGATCAACTCTTCGACCCTTGATTTCATTTCTTTAGCGGCTTTATTGGTAAAAGTCACAACCAAACAGTTCCAAGGATTGGCCAACCCGTTTGACAGAATATAAGCAAGCCTTACCGTCAAAACTCTCGTTTTACCGGTACCGGCACCGGATAAGACCAAAACAGGACCTTCGGTTGTTTCCACCGCTTTTTTTTGTTCCGGATTTAGGGCTTGCATAAAATCAAACTTCGGCCTTAAAGCGCTGATATTATCATAAGTTTCAGCCGCATTTTGCTCTTCAAATTCAAATATATCGCCCATTTTAATTTTGCTTCTTGTATTTTATTTAAAATTTTCCTATATAATAGAACAGATTGAAGCAAAATTGTTTAAAATTTTAGGTTGTTCACAGGCGAAAGGGTTATCAATGTCTGATTTAAAAGAAAAAGTTTTGGAACTCAAAAAACATCTTGAAAGCATTATCATCGGCCAAGATGATTTAATCAAAAAAATCCTGATTGCGCTTTTATCTTCGGGGCATGTTTTGCTTGAAGGTGCGCCGGGACTTGCCAAGACAAAAGCTATCAAAACGCTGGCCTCTTCCATCAATGCACGTTTTAACCGCATACAATTTACACCGGATTTATTGCCTTCCGATATTACGGGCAGCGACATATACATTGCTCAAGAAAACCGCTTTGACTTCAAAAAAGGCCCTGTATTTGCCAATTTTGTTTTAGCCGATGAAATAAATCGTGCACCGGCCAAGGTTCAGTCTGCTCTTTTGGAGGCTATGGCGGAGCATCAAGTCAGTGTCGGCGGTAAAGAATATAAATTGCCCGATTTGTTTATGGTGATGGCAACCCAAAACCCGATTGAACATGAAGGCACATACAACTTGCCGGAAGCGCAGCTTGACCGTTTTTTGATGTATGTTAAAATCGATCAGCCGAATTTTGATACCGAAAAGAAAATCTTAAAACTTGTTCGTGCCGAAGAGATGGCTTGCGGCGATGACAAAGAATGTTGGGAAAAAGAAGGACAGCAATTTTCAAAAATGTCAACCGAGGAGATTTTGGGTGCTGCACAAGAGGTTCTTCGTGTACATACTTCCGAGCAAATGGAAAATTATTTGGTTGCCCTTGTGATGGCCACACGTCACCCTGAAAAATACAACGGTGACTTAAAAGGCGCGGTCCGATTTGGCGCAAGTCCGCGTGCCACGATTGCGCTTGACAGATGCTCTAAAGCCAATGCCTGGCTTGAAGGACGCGATTTTGTGACGCCGGAAGATGTGCATGCCGTTGTTTATGATGTTTTGCGCCATCGTATCATTTTAAGCTTTGAAGCGATGGCTGAAGGTTTAAGCACAGACGATGTGATTGATTCGCTTCTAAAAGTTGTGCCGCTACCTTAAAATAAGAGGAGATAATATTGGTTTTCAAAGCCGTTAAATCGCTGTTCAAAAAAAACGAGGCTGAGGTCTTTGATGAGTCTTTTGCTCCGAGTTTTAAGGCTTTGATGGCGATGCGCTCCGATGTGCCCTATTTGAAAGATTTTCATTTTAAGAAAACCGCGCGTGAGGTTGGTGATTCAAAATCGGCATTTAAAGGCCGCGGTATTGAATTTGAGGAAGTGCGTGCTTATCAATTCGGCGATGATGTGCGAGATATTGATTGGCGCGTGACGGCACGCAAAAATCAACCTTTTACCAAGCTTTATACCGAAGAAAAAGACAGGCAAGTTTATGTTTTTCTTGACCTTTCGGCACCGATGTATTTTGGTACAAAGGGGGAATTGAAGTCCGTCACGGCAGCTAAAACCGCTGCACTTTTGGGTTGGCTTGCGCTGTCTTATAAAGACCGTTTTGGCCTTGCTCTGTACACCGGCGCCAAAACATACCTTTTTGAGGCACGCCGCAGAGAGGACTATTTTTTATCCATCTTAAAGAAAATCGAAAAAGAAGCGCGGCAAAATTTGCATTTTACCGAACAAACCGAAACTTTCGCTAAAGCCTTACAGCTTTTTGAAAAGAAAGTCGGTCGGCAGGCAATTGTGTTTCTGGTCAGCTCCTTTGATGAAATCGAGAGCGAAACTTTGAGCCAAATCTCCTTGCTGGCGAAGCAAAACGAAGTTTATATGGTTGATATTTTTGACCCGTTAGAAGCCCTCTGTCCGCCCGAAGGTTTATACAATGCCGAATATCAGGGCTTAAAAGCAACATTAACTGTAGGTAGCCTCGAGTTTGAAAAAGCCTACACGGCGCACTTCGCACAAAAACGTGAAGCTCTCAAAAACTTTTGCACCAAACACGAAGCCCACTATCGCCCGATAAAAACAGATGTGCCGATATACAGTCAACTGCGACCGGTGTAGGGCTTATTTGTAACGAATGCTGACACGATTGCCGGTAGGTTTTGAAACCTGATTAGCCTCCTGAACGGTATAAATCCGTTTGCCCTTAATGCTGATAATTTTGCCGTTATTATATATTGTTGTGCTCCCATCAGCATTTGCAACAGAACAATAAATAGCATTTAGCATACTCTGATTGTCTTTATATTTCGATTCTGTTCTCAAATACTTATCACAATCACCCGAAGTACAAGTGACATTGATTTTGCCGTCCGAACCGGCCATAAAACCACCGCCGGCTTCTAAAAATCGTGCTAAATTAGCCGCATTTGCCGTAAAATCATTAACCTGCGTGACCATGTAAACAGCATAAGGTGAGGAAATATATGTCACTGAATCCGGGATGGTGATGCTTTTAATGCTGTTGTATGTCGCGTTAAATTCTTCCCAACCAAGAGATGTCACTCCTTCCGGAATTTTAATACTTGTCAACCCTGAGAGAACAAATGCTTCCCCAAGAGAGGTTAGATGAGAAGGCTCTTCAAAAGTAACACTTTTCAAAGTTCCGGTACCAAAGGCAGTATAACCTAAACTATTAACAGATGAAGGAATAGTGACGCTTGTCAGACCTGTTGATAGAAAAGCGTATCGCCCCACACTAATCAGACCATTAGGAAGTGAAACTTCAGTTAAAGTAGAAATATTCCGAAATGCATGTGTACTAACGCTTGTAATACCACTTTTAACCACAACTTTTTGAATATCGCTTCGATAATCAAGCCACGGCTGATTATCACCATTACTTCCCATATGATCGACCATATTTCCAGTACCTGAAATAGTAAGCACCCCATTGTCATCTAAACTCCAGCTGCAATTTGCACCGCATCCGTTGCCATCATCTGGGTTCCCGCTTGCCAAGATAGTCGCCTGAACGGATTGTATCGCCAATATAGGTATTAAAGCGCTCATTATCAATAATGTATTTTTCATAATCTTTTGCTCCTTCCTTAAAAAAGTTAACACAACGTAACCAACAAAAAACACTTTGAAAAAACATCCAAAGTGGGAGCTAACAAACTGTTCTGAGACAGACTGACTTATTCGTTGCTTAGAGCACTTATATCATCAACTCCCTATTAAAGGAGTTTACTCAGAAAACGTGTTTGTTAGACACCATAACCTTGTTGGTTACAATATCTATTAAACCATATTTTTAAGCAAATGTCAAAGAAAATTTTTCTAAAGCAATTCAGCCATTTTAAGATATTGCTCGGGGTTGATTTCTTCAGCGCGCATGGTGGGCAAGACACCCGCAAGATCCAAAACTTTTTCTAAATTCGGCACACTTTTAAGACTCTGTCTGACCATTTTCCGTCGCTGTGCAAAAGCTAATTTCGTAAGTTCGGAGACTTTATGCAAAATTTCCAAATGCGGTGCGTCTTCCAAAGGCAAAAATAACAAAACGGTCGAAAAAATTTTAGGTGCCGGCACAAAACAGTCCGGATTTAATGTTAAAAGTCTCTCAATACGGCAGGTCAATTGTGCAATAACCGAGAGGCGGCCATAATCTTTTGTCTTAACGGGTGCACAAATCCGGTCAGCCACTTCTTTTTGAAACATCAAAGTCATTGCCTCGATACAATGGATATTTTCAAGCCAAGATGTCAAAAGCGGTACAGAAATATTATAAGGCAAATTGCTGACAATCTGAAGCGGCTTTGAAGCGATATTACTAATATCGAGCGCAAGCGCATCTTGGTTTAGAACATCCATCAAAACATCTGTCTGATTTTTTAACTCGTTCATAATTTCAATACAGCGCTCATCCATCTCAACTACAGTCAAGTGCCGCGGATTTTGTTTGATAATCGCACGAGTCAAACCGCCCGGACCGGGCCCGACCTCTAAAACATCTTTTTCAGAAAAATCCGTCAATCCCTGTTTTTCAAGCGATAGCTTAATAATTTTATCTGTTATGTTTTGATTGAGTAAAAAATTTTGCCCTAAAGCCTTCTTGGCCATCAAGCCATAATCATCAACCGTTTGACGCAGAGTCTTTTCAAAATTCATCAGGTTTTCCGTTCAATAATCGCTTTATTGCGCAAATCTTTTAAGTATTTGTTGGCAATTTCTTCCATTTTTTTGTTTTGCAAGATGGACATCACTTCGCTATCTGTCGGTTTGGGCATTTTATCAACACCCGGCGTATATTTTTGATTGAGCTTTAAAATGTAGTAATCCGTGCCGACGGTAATTGCATCTGAAACGTCACCGACATCCATTTTTTTGAGCACGGCAAGCAATTGGCTCGGCAACTGCTCTGCACTGACCCAACCGAGATTGCCGCCGTTTCTGGCTGACGGACTTTGTGAAAATTGCATCGCATAAAGTTCAAATCTCGGATCCTGTCTTAAATTTGAAACCAAGTCTTCGATGTGTTCGCCGTCTTTTTTGGAAATTACAATTTCGGAGACCATAAATTTTTGTTTTTGATTATCTCTCGTGATGGCATCAACTGTTTTTTGAACATCTTGTTTTGAAATATGCATTGTCTGTGATGCCTTTTTTTGAACCAAACGTCCCCATGCCATCTCGGCTTTCATTTGGCTTTTGAAAACCGATTCCTTGACCTCTGACTGGCGCATCATGGTCCTGAATTCATCAATACTTACACCGTTGCTCTCGGCAAATTGAACCATACCGTCATTTAGCTCTTTTTCAGAAATTTTAATGCCGTTCTTTTTGGCTTCCTGCAATTTAAGTTTTTCATCAATTGCCCCTTGCAAAACTTTTTCCAAAACCATTTGTCTGTTTTGTTTTGTAATCGGAATTTGCGTTGTCGCGACAAAGACATTGGCTCTGTCTTGCATATCGCGACTTGTAATCACTTCTCCATTAATGATGGCATAAATTTTTAGGGTATTTCCAAACAAATTAACCGGTCTTAAGGCCTTCAAACGCTCCTCTTCAGCTTTTCTGTATGCCTCTTGGCGTGCTCGCATTTCTGCCTCATAAGCCTCGCGCATCCGTATTTGTTCTTCATATGCCGCACGTGCCTTCTCTTCTTCACTTTGAGGCGCAACAAACATAACTGACTGTGATTTCATATTTCGAACCGAAGCATCCAGATCTTCAAGCGAAACAGGTTGAGCAGAAGCCTGCAGCGATAAAAATGAAAAGAACAAAACAAAACCGATTATTTTAAACATATTTTTTTCCTTCTGTTTTAAGAGCCTAAACCACCAAGTGTTTTGAGATAAAATGAAAAATTAAATTCATAAGAATCATCTAATTCAGGATCACTTGAATTATACTTTTTAACTGTTGTCACAAACATAAAGCATTCGTCCTCATAAATCACATTTCCGCCATGTTCCAATGAGCCGCCGTGATGTGCCAAATCTTGTCTGTTATAAATACTGACAGACCAATCTTGTGTCAGTGCAGCTTTGATGCCGGTATAAAGTTCATGTCTTGATGAAAGCGGTTCGGAAGCATTGGCATTTTTTTGTAAATATATATATGAAGCGTACAACTTCAAGATATCAGCACCAACCGTTGAAGAAAGCTCGTTATAGCTAAATTTATAATCTTCGCGATTGAGCCGAAAACGATAGGTTAAGTCAAAATATTTTGAAGGCGCGGCATAAATGCGACCAACATAATCCGACAGGTGTCCCTTGGTATCTGTGCTGTTTGAAAAACTTGTCTTTTTATTGAATTGGTAAGTTTGCGCCAAAAACGCCGATGTACGTCCCATTATATTGCCATACGTGCTCCAGTTAAAGCCATAGCTGATACGTGAACCCGTATCGTTCCTGTCATAACCGGCATATCTGTCGAGATCCAATACATTGGTATCTTCCAAATGCGCATCTTGGCTGTCTTCATTGGGGATACGATAAGGTTTGTTTCCGCCATTTGGCGCCAAAACGCCAACCACAATCGGTTCAACAATCTGTCTGGTGGTCTCCGTCGCTTTCACAAAAGGCAATTTCCACTCAATGCCGATTTGAGGAAAAACGCGTATCGGATTGCCGTTATAATCTCGGCGTGCCGCATTATATTGATATTCTTCTACGTGATAAGCGTCTGTTTTGACAGAAGCCACGATTTTATAACGTTCACCGAAATTGCTTGTCCATGGCAAATTCCACGAATTAATCATCGTCGCACGATGCGATTGCATGCCACCGGAATGATAAAGCGATGCAAAACCTAAATTGTTTTTAACATATGCACCCAAACCATTAGGCTCTCCGACAAACTCCGATTCAATAAGCGGTACGGCAAGCGGTTTGTTATATTTCATGCGTTCAAATGCCATTTCATCATTTTCACGCAAATTATAGCTGATAAGCTTGTAATAGTAGGCTTCTATCGATGTATAATCTCTGTTTTCAAAGCGTTCGAATGAAACATCGGAAGTCAGCCATGCCCTGTCATCCTTTTCAAGCGATAATTCCTTCAAATACAGGCTATCCGAAGCGTAGTTGACATTTGATTTTGCTACCCATAAATCGTTGATTTCATAACGTGTTTGAGCAAACAAATTGCCCCTGTTATTTGAACGCGATTTATTATCATCATTAAGGTAGGTACCTTTAGCCTCAACATAGCCGTTTGTCATATACCCCCGATAACGTCCGCCCCACAGAATACCTTTGTTTGTTGTAAAAGTTGGTGAGAATAAAATATCTGAATTGGCATTGATATCCCAAAAATAATTGGCTTGGAACGTGCCCCCCAAATATCCCGAGCTGCCGATTTTAGGCGGCATAAATCCGGAACGGCGTTTAACCGTCGGATCCGGATGTGATAAAAACGGGGTGTACAAAACAGGTATATTTTTAATGTCCAAGAAGGCGTCATTATAATTCATATCTTGTTTTGCGGCATCGTGCGTCACTTTACGCGCTCTGAGGCGCCACAAAGGCGCAGCGCCATCTTTTGTTTCGCAACAATCGCAAGGCGTGAAGATGACATAACGCATGACTTTATTATTGTTTTCTTTTTTATGAAAATGTTCAGCCCAAAGCTTGCTTTCATCACGCATGATGACTTTGATTTTATTCATTTCGGCGCGGGTGAACTTACCTGTTAAATTTACTTCATCGGCAAAAATACGCATACCGTCTTTTTCTTCCAATACGACATTTCCACGTGCATAAATCGTGTCATCTTTTTGATTGTAAATTAAGCGGTCGGTATAAACTCTGACATTATCTCGGCTGATAACCACATCGCCGATTGCCTCTATTGTTTTGTTTGCATCATCTGCCACCAGTTCATCTGCCGTGAAATAAATATCCGGTCCCGATTCATTTTTTGAAGGCTCGGCTAAGATATCGGTGATATTTTGTTTTGGCTCGATATAAACATAAGGTGTCGACTCTTCTCTTTTTTTGGACAGCTCACCGGCAATCGGCTCGGCGCAAACCGGAAAAGCTGTAAATAAAACGAGGATATAGGTAAAAATTTTACGCATTAACCGCTCTCCTTGTATAATTTCTTAACCGTCGCCAAAAAAACGGATTATAAAAGCAGAGGAGATAAAGGCAAATACCAAGCGGTAAAAAGCAATTCAAATATAAAAACGGTAAAAAGTAAAGCCTGCGACCGGCCAAATTGGTAAAAATCAAATCAAGTCCCTGAATGATTATCATACTGACAACCGATAAGGCAATTATTTTTGTTTGTCCGCGCCGGTTAAAGTTACCGATCAGCAAACCCGTACAAGCGATTAAAGCAAAAACAAGATTATACCATGGTGTTGTGATACGTCTGTTTCCTTCGACAATATACTTACGCTGATCTGCCTCGGATAAATCGGGATTTTGAGCTGCGTTTAATAATTCTGTAATGTTTTTTTCGCGCACGCTGGCAGGTTTTAAGCCACCTTTGCCGAAATCACCCAAATCGACTGAATAACGCTCAAAATGAAGCATCGAGAAACGCGAAGTCTCCCTGTCAATTTCCTGTCTTGCACCATTGACAAGCATAATGCGCGGATGATCATCTTTGTAGATGATACGACCACTTTCAGCTGACAAAGTAATTTTTTGCTTCGGATTTGTTTCGTCATTAAGCAGAATACCCGAAACAGAACCATCCGGCTAATGTTTTGTAATAAAAACAGTCAAATTCTCTTTCAAAGAAGTAAATTCTCCCTCACGAAACATTAAATGCGAGACGTTATTTTTAACTTCCCATTCCAAGCGTCTGAAAGCCCCTTCGGCCATCGGAATACCTGAATTTTGAACATATATCCCGAAAAATGAAAGCAAAAAACCGATCAGTATTGCACCTTGAGCCGCACGCATCGGGCTGATGCCCGCAGCTTGCATAATAATCAATTCGCGATCGGCAAGCAACCTGTTGTAGACGAACAACACAGCGGCAAAAACCGCAATCGGTGATAAAATGGTGAAAAGTTGCGGCATTAAAAGTGTGGTAAGCTCAATAAATAGCCTTAACGGCAGACCTTTATTGGTTACCATCTCAACAAATCTCAAAGACTGCGTCAGCCATAGCATTGAAAGCAGTGAAAACACCACCAACAAAAAGCCGCTGAAGACCTGAGAAGATATATACCTTGTTAATTTCTTCATATCGGCGGATTATATATCAAGGTAGCTTCAAAGAAAACAATAAACTACCATTACTTCACAGTTTATTATTTCTTTATAAAAATTTTTCTTATCGGCAAAATGCAAAGATTTTATTGTTTTTTAACTTTAGATAAGATATAGTTTTGTTCAAGGCGGTTTTTTGCCGTCCAGCACCTTTTAGGTGCGGGGTTTTCAACGACCCTTTGTATCTCAGAGCAGTGGATATTTGCTCTTAAATAAATATATCCCCGACGTTGGTCGGGGTACTTGCGGCGAATGTTCAAGGTTTTACCCAAAGGCCGTGAGAGTCATTTGAGATACATGATTGTTGAATACCCTGACCGTCCTTATCAAAGGCCGGTTTTTTGTTGTTATTTTTTTACAAAGGAAAAATAAATGGGAAAAATATGCGCTTTTTTCGGACACAGGGAACCTTTTAATTTAGGAAATGAAGCTGAATTAAGTCAAAGATTAACCGAGGTTATTACCACCTTGATTGAAAAAGAAGGCGTTGATACATTTTATATCGGCGGACATGGTGCCTTTGATGACATGGCGGGTCTGATCACGCACAAATTAAAAAAAGAAAAATATCCTTTTATTGAAACGTGGCTCATTTTGGCTTATCCCGCGCAACTTCATCAGAGCAAGCCGTTGCCCTACTATGATGTTTTTGATTATCCTTTACAAATTGAGCGCTGCAAAAAGCATGTTGCCATTCCTGCCCGAAATCAATACATGGTGCGTCGCGCTGATTTTATCGTTTCCTATCTCGATACCTATGGCGGCGCGTATGAAGCTGTTAAATTTGCCTTAAAAAAGAAAAAAACAGTCATCAATCTGGCATCGTTTGATTTAAGCCTGTATGATGATTAAGTTATGTTTTACTTTGCCGATAAAAAGATCCTAAAGCAACAACAAGAAGAAATGATCTTACAGATTTTCTACAAAATTATTACGTTTGATATGTCTTACAGGAGCTTCATACGAGCGCTTTAGATCTTCAATCTCATCATCTAATTCGAAAATGAGTACTTTGTCTGATTTATTCAAAATCGGCGGTAATCTGTCATCCAAATAATCGAAAGCAATGGTCTGGTTTTCGGTGCGGTAAAGCGTGGCATGCTTTCCGCCATCATACAATACAAAGGGTTTCAAAGGTTCGCCCTCGCGCGATTTTATCATAAAAACGAGAATCCCCTCGTTTGTAATAATCACCTTATAATCAAGTTCCTGTTCCATTTAGCGTCGTAACCCTTTACCTTCTTTAATCAAAATATCAGAGACCTTCTCAAGAGCTTTTTGCCCCTCATGATAAAGTGTTTCGCCAACTTTTATGTCCGGCGCATTTACAAATTGATTGTCGAGATTTTTAGCACCGCAAGGGACAATTTCAGCAATGCTTAACCCCCATGCTGACAGTTTACCGGCATTTCCGGCACCAATTAATGCGCCACCTGCAACTGACTTAATCACTTTTTTAGCTTCCATGTTTTTTTCTCCTTTTTTGATAAGATAGCATGCTTTTTGCCTTTTGTCAAATTTTTTATTGACTTTTATGAAATATAAGCATAAACTATAAGCGAAAACGAAATTATTAATTCTAAAATATGTTTATTATGATGAAAAAAAATCTTGTTACCCTAATTTTTTTAGGGGTTTACGTAGCTTCTATTGTTGCAGCTGTTCATTTTTTTAGTCCTATGGCTGATCCGAACGGCTGGATGCTTCTTGGTGTTGCACATGCATATATGCTTGGGGCCATCACCATAGCAAATGGTAGAAAAGCGCGTACAAGAATCGCGCGTAGCTTTGTGGTTTATGTCGCCTTAGCGGTGACGGCTCTTGTTTTGGTTCCGCCCTTTGCTTGGTGGGGTATTTTGGTTTCGGATTTGCTCTTTTTGGGCATCGGATTCTACCACATTCAAAACCTCAATGGTAGTGATATGTTAGAGTCTTATGGGGAGACATTCGGAGCTGATGACAAGAAGTTGCCACCGGAAGAGACCAAAGAGGGCGTGAAGACAAAGATATTGGTTTGGGTCGTTCTTTCTCTAGCGACCTTAGCCATTGCTTACACGCGATGATTTAAAAAAAA
>Ga0310690_10009746_pt1 | contig 12028 bp, 7 predicted proteins | sample AusTroGonzalo_MG_2_FD_207661 | JGI IMG/M metagenome (GOLD analysis project Ga0310690, IMG submission 207661) | Bovine rumen microbial communities from tropical cattle in Woodstock, Queensland, Australia - Gonzalo_04 (v2) (version 2) | ecosystem: Host-associated > Mammals > Digestive system >...
GCTGTTTGTCTAGTAGTTGAAGTTTATGTCGACTTCGGTATTCGGGAAGAAAGTGCTGTCGAGGGCTGGAGCGACCTTGCCGAAATCCACGATCGTCAGAAGCTCTTCAACAGTGGGTAAACGCCAGTCTTCGTTGTCCTCGATGACAAGATTGTCGCAGTATGAAGCTGCCTCTTCGTATGTGCAGTCGCGTCCTTCGCTTTTCGTGCAGCCTTCGTAGGTCGTCGGAAGATCCTTCTGCCAGAAAAGTCCGGTCAGGTTGTCTCTGGTCACGCTTTTGACGAACTCGAAATCCCTCGGCTTGCACATTCCTACCGAGTGATAGAAATAATCCTGTCCGAAGAATAGCTCGCTCTCTTCGGTAGGGCACGAATTAAGAGCGGATGCGTCTTCATAGCAGCGCTTCAAACCTGTGCACGGGACCAGAGAGGAATCGTTGTAAACGATCTCTTCGTCCGGATTCTCGTCAGGTGTTTCATCCGGTGCGGAATCGCCGGTGTCTCCGTCAGGTCCAGGTTCGCCGGAATCTCCGTCAGGTTCGGGCTCGCCGGAATCTCCGTCAGGTCTCGTGTCGCCGGAATCTCCGTCAGGTTCAGGTTCACCGGTGTCGCCGTCAGGCTGAATGTCGCCTGTATCTCCGTCTTGCTGGGGCTCTTCGTCTTCAACTGGTGTCGGATCGGCGTCGCTGACCGTGTCAGGATCCGGTTTCGGCTCGTCATCAATGTCGTACGGGTTGCTTTTTTTCGAGCAGCCGACGCAGAGAGCAGTCAAAGCGGTTGCGATGATGAGAGAAAAGATAATTTTTTTTGTCATTTTTTATCCTCCTATTCCACACAAATTACATAAGCGGACGAACTCTTGTCTAGCGTAGAGATCGTGCCGTCCGCAGCATTCAGAACGTAAGCCTTTGCCGGTGTGTCGGTTCTTGTGCTTACGCTCCAGAAGGTTCTGTTGCCGAGGTAGATGTCAGCTATCGTCCTGCCGTCAGGCGAACTGAGATCGAGAAGAAGTGTAAGCTCGTTGACGGTCGGCATCCTCATGTTGTTTACTCCGGTATCGCTGCCGATTGTCCTGCAGACCGCGAACGCATCCTCCCATGTCTTTGTTTCGCTGTTTGTGCGGAAGATGAGCGCATCGAACGAAGTCGCGTTCTTTGTGTTCGGGTTAATCATTGCGTAGATATAGCTGCTGATCGGAGCATCAGGGGTTCCGCAGGAATTGCAGGATGTAAACATCACGGCAGGTGTGTTGCAGGATGCGCAGGATTTTTCAGGCGTGTTGCCGCTCGAATCCGTGACATCGCTTACGCAGCGTACCTGGTATTCGTCGTTTGCACCGGCGTTTCTGGTTATGATCGGGTCGGAAGCTAAGAGCGTAGGACCGACAACGACTCCGTCAGAAGTCCAGAAGAGGTCGGGTGCTGCCGTATCGAATGCCGAGCTGCCGAAGTATGTTCCGTTCGGGATGCTCATGATAGAGATGAGCTCTCTCGCTGTCGGCAGTCTCCAGTTCGTCCTGCCTTCGTATGCCGCGCCGTTCAGCGTCTCCTCGCAGTGCGCTCTTGCAGCCGCAAAATCCATAACGCTGCCGCCTGCGCTGCGGACCCAGATCCAGCCTGTGTCGGGAAGGACCGATTCGACAAGAACGGTGTTGGCCGACGGATCCTGGATCCCCAGATTCGTGAAGCTGAAGTTCGGCTCCTGACCGTAGAAGGGTGAGGTCGTATCGCTACAGCTGATCTCCGACGAGTTGTCGTAGCACTTCGTAGTGCCGGTCGAGAATACCGGGCTGACGTAGGAACCATCGTAAACGCACTGCGAGAAATCAAAATCCTTGCAGTTCGCCGTGCATGTCGCATAGTGCGTTGAATCGGAAGCGAACTGAGCGATGTATGCGCACGGGATGATATCACTGTCGCAGAACTCGTCTTTGTTGGTCTTTCCGTTGCCGCATGCCGCAACCGCTTCGCAGTTCCTGTCGCAGTGACCGGAGAGATCGTTGTCCGCTCCGTCATCGCAGAGCTCGTTTGTGTTTTCTACTTCGACGCAGTTTGCTACCGGATCGCCGAGGGTAGTGCAGAATCCGGCATCGATCATTGCCTGCGAGCAGGTGCAGCTTGCATTCTGGATGATCCCGTCTCCGCACGCTCCGGTGCAGTTGTATCTGCAGTGCCCGTTGGTTCCGTTGAGTTCGATGCCTTCGTCACAGATCTCGGATCCGTTCACGATCCCGTCGCCGCAGCGCATGAGACCGGTGCAGTCCGCATTGCAGTGACCGTATGTCCCGTTGAGTTCGATGCCTTCGTCGCAGATCTCGTGTGTTCCGCTGTTCTCTTTGCAGCCTTCGATTTCGGTATCCAGCTCGCTGCAGGAACCTGCGTCTATCATTGCCTGCGTGCAGATGCAGGACTCGTTGTCGAGATGTCCGTTGCCGCACATCGGGAGCGGTATCGTGCCGGTGCATTCGTTGTTGCAGTGACCGATGGTGCCGTTATTTGCGCCCTCGTCACAGAATTCGCCGAGTTCGACGTGTCCGTTGCCGCAGACTGCCGTGTTGTCGTTGCAGGTGGTGTTGCAGTAGCCTGCTGAACCGTTGTTCGTGCCGTCGTCGCAGAGCTCGTTGGCAAATTCGGATCGCGTGCAGTTCGGGATATCCTGACCCATGTTTTCATATTCGCACATACCGATATTGATCCTCTCGATCGTGCATGTGCAGTCTCTGCTTTGGATGGATTCGTCACCGCAGGAGCCGGAGCAGTCTCCGTAACAGTAGCCCTCTGTGCCGTTGTTTTCGCCGTCATCGCAGGCTTCGCCGTTAGCTGTATCTACAACTCCGTCACCGCAGCCGACTCGTGCAGAGCATTCGCTGTTGCAGTAGTTGTACGTTCCGTTGTTTTCGCCGTCGTCGCAGGCCTCGTTGGGCTGAGTAATTCCGTCACCGCAGCGGAGTACGGCCGTACAGGTGTTGTTGCAGTGGTTGTATGTACCGTTGAGAGCGCCGTCATCGCATGTTTCGTTCTCCTGAGTTATGCCGTCGCCGCAGATCGAACGGCATCCGAGATCACAGTGCCCTTCCAGACCGTTGAAGAAGCTGCCTTCATCGCAGATTTCGCCGTCGTCTGTATTGACGATCCCGTCGCCGCAGTGAGATCCAAGGCCGGAACAGTCTGACTTGCAGTGCTCGTAGGTCCCGTTTACTCCGGCGCCGTCGTCGCACCTTTCGTTCGCGCCGTTGAGCGTCGTGCACGGGTAGATGCCTTCGCAGTTGAAGTTCTGGACAATCCCGTCACCGCATGTTCCGGTTATCCCCTGACAGTCGGATGCGCAGTTGTTGTATGTTCCGTTGTTGATACCGCTGTCGCACTGTTCGTAGCCTTCGTCGAGCGTTCCGTCACCGCAGAAGCGAGGTGCTCCGACTGTGATCCTGCACGAAAGGTCGCAGAGCTGGCACGCTTCTCCGGATGGGTAAGCGCAGATCGTGTCATCCGTGTTGGCAGCGCCGTTGTCGCACTGCTCTCCGTTCGTTCTGTTTCCGTCGCCGCAGTAGCCTCCTGCACCTGTACCGTGACAGTCGGTGTTGCATGTCCCGGATGCGGAGTATGTTCCGTTGAGGTTTCCGTCATCGCATACTTCGCCGTATTCAGAATCTATGCTGCCGTCACCGCAGTATGCAGCCTTTGCCGTGCAGGTGCCGTTGCAGTAGCCGTAATTTCCGTTGTTGGCGCCGTCGTCGCATGCTTCGTTGCCGTTTACGATCCCGTCACCGCAGAATGAGCCTGTGCCGCTGCATGTCGAATTGCAGTGTTCGTATGTTCCGTTGAGGCTGCCGTCGTCGCAGGTCTCGCCGTGCTCGGAATCGGTATTGCCGTCGCCGCAGTATCCGCCTTCGCCTCTGCCGCGGCAGTCGGTGTTGCAGGTCCCGCTCAGTGAATATGTTCCGTTGACTCCGGTGCCGTTATCGCAGATTTCGCCGTTTTCCGTGTCGGTCCTGCCGTCTCCGCAGTAGCTTGTCGCGCCGCTGATATTTTTGCATGTCCCGGAGCAGAGCGTGCATTCGTGTTCTCCGTACTGGCATTCGGTCTGTCCGTTCGGCAGACCGCGGTCGCACTCTTCATTGGGTTCGTCAAGTGTTCCGTCTCCGCAGACATGCGGCGTTCCTTCAAATTCGGTGCAGCCGGTCGAGCAGAGTGTACAGTGGTCTGCGCCGTATGTGCAGTCGGGAGAATCGGTATTGGCTCCGCCCTGATCGCAGACTTCGCCGTTGAGTTCATCCTTCCTTCCGTCGCCGCAGTATGATGTTCCACCGGAAATCGATTTGCAGTATATGTTGCAGACCGTGCATTCGTGCTCACCGTACTGGCAGGATGTAGTCGGGCTGCCGTTATGGTCGCACTGCTCTTCGGTCTGGACAGCTCCGTCTCCGCAGTAGCCGTAGATCGCCGTACAGTCTTCGTTGCAGTAGCCGGGGCTAAGGATCGAATATGTTCCGTTCCTGACACCGTCATCGCAGAACTCTGGTCCGTTTTTGATGTCGTCGCCGCAGTAAGCGGTTTCTCCGTCCTGTTCGGTGCACTCGTTCGTGCAGACTTTGCAGGAGTGAAGACCGTATTCACACTTCAGGTCGCCGTTGTTTTCACCCCTGTCGCAAGCCTCGTCTCCGTTTTTGATGCCGTCGCCGCAGTGCTCACCGAGTCCGGTGCATGTATTGTTGCAGTGGTTGTATGTTCCGTTCTGGGCGCCGTCGTCGCAGGCTTCATCGCCGTTGACGATGCCGTCGCCGCAGCCTACCGTTCCGTCGCATGTCAGGTTGCAGTGTCCGTATTCTCCGTTTGTCGTGCCTTCGTCGCAGGTCTCGCCGTGCCCGCTGTCGATGACTCCGTCGCCGCAGCCGAGTCTTGCCGAACAGGTGTCGTTGCAGTGGCCGTACGTTCCGTTGCTCCCGCCGTCATCGCAGAGCTCGTTACCGTTTTTGATACCGTCTCCGCAGAAAGACATATGACCGGAGGTCTTGCTCTGGCACGCGTTTATGCAGACTGTGCACGGCGTCGGTGCCGGATTGTACGGGCAGTTGAAGTTGTCGTTGTCGGCGCCGTTGTCGCACTGCTCGTTTATCTGCTGGATACCGTCACCGCAGTAGCCGATTATGGATTTGCAGTCGTCGGCGCAGTAGATCGGTCCGATTCCCTCGCCGGCCGTCGCCTTGTCGCAAGCCTCGAAAGGCTGTTTGATACCGTCGCCGCAGTAGCCGATCCTCGACTGGCAGTCGGCTGCGCAGTAAGGACCGTCGTATGGACCGGTCCCCTGAGTGTCACAGTATTCGTTGCCCGGCTGGACGATACCGTCTCCGCAGAAGGTCGCCGTGCCGTAGCCGTTTTTACATCCGGTCGTGCATATCGCGCACTCAAGGTCGCCGTACGGACACTTTCCGTTGTTGATGCCGTTGTCGCACTCCTCGTTCGACTGTCTGATCCCGTCGCCGCAGCTTCCGAGGATCTCCTGACAGTCATCAGAACAGTAAGCTCCGATACCTTCACCGAAGGGAGCCCTGTCGCACTGTTCAAATTCCTGGACGATACCGTCTCCGCAGGAACCGTTACTGGTCGTACAGTCCGCGCTGCAGTAGTCGCCGTCTTCGTTGTTGCCGTCATCGCAGACTTCGCTGCCGTTTTTGATGCCGTCACCGCAGTAACCGGTCCAACCGTCGCAGGTGGCGTTGCAGTGTTTCCCGTATATCCCGTTTTCGATACCGTCGTCGCAAAGCTCGTTTATGCCGGTGAAGCCGCCTGAGCACTCTTCGATCGTCTCTCCTGCAGTTGCGCAGAGACCGGCAGCGACATCGTCAGCGGTGCATTCGCAGCTTTCGCGCTGCATGATACCGTCTCCGCAGTAGCCGAGAAGTTTCTGACAGTCGCTTCTGCAGTATGAGCCTACGATCCCCGTGTCGCACACCTCGTTCGTCTGCTTGATACCGTCTCCGCAGTACCCTGTCTGGGACTGACAGTCGTCGGCACAGTAGGGATCGAGAGCCTTTTCGCAGACTTCGTTGCTTTGCATTATTCCGTCTCCGCAGCGTCCCGTAACCGATTTGCAGTCCGGCGAGCAGTAGTCGCCTGAGCTGTTGTTTCCGTCGTCGCAGAGTTCGCCGTCATCTTTTGTGCCGTCTCCGCAGCGTGCTAAGCGGCAGTCCGTCCGGCATGTCACGCCGGGGATACCGGGGGCGTCGGTGTTGTTTTCGCCGTTGTCGCACTGCTCGTCAGGTGTTTTGAAGCCATCGCCGCAGATATACTGGATCTGAGTTTCGTCTTCATCCGAAGTAGAGGTATCGCTGGAGTCACCGTCAGGCTGCGTATCGCCGGTGTCGCCGTCAGGCTGCGTATCGCCGGTGTCGCCGTCAGTCTGCGTATCGCCGGTGTCGCCGTCAGGCTGCGTGTTGCCGGTGTCGCCGTCAGGCTGCGTATCGCCGGTATCGCCGTCATGCTGCGTATCGCCGGAATCACCTGAATCTCCGTCAGGTTCGATCCTGTCCTCATCCTGTTTCGGATCGTCATCAGGGTAGTCGTAATGATGTTTTTCTCCGCCGCAGGCAAAAAGAGCCGCTGCGAGGAGCATAGCTAAAAGAGCCTTGAATTTCATAGATATATCCTCCAAAGTAAATCACACATAAAACAACCTATCTTAGTGAAAAAAGAACTTTTGTCTATAATAAGAATGTTGCGCCCAAAACTTTACATAACGGGAGGCAAAACTAAAATCATCTGTTTTTTTTGAGGTGCGCATATGAAAAAAATCGTATTTACACTGTTCCTGTCTGCTGTTTTGATGCAGCTTGCAGCCTGCGGCGGTGCTGAAAGTTACAAAACTCCGCTCGTCAACACTCCGGATATCCTTCAGAGCGAATGCCATCCGGTCGAAGAGAACGCCGGTGCCGAAGAGAGCATCGAGATCGCGGTGGACGGCAAGGATGTGATCGTAATGCACAGAAATATTCTCGCTCCCAGAGGGACGACCATGGGTATTGTGGACACCGACGGCAACCTTTCGTACGAGGGTATTTACAACTATTTTTACCTTGAGGCGGGTGAGCTTTTCATAAGTCTTCAGGAGCATTTCCGTTTCTCCTCATCGGACGAAAACTGTTTTTACGACCTCAAAATAAGGGTCACGCACATCAGCGGCGGGATCTACGATTTCATGGTTTTCGACCACAACGGCAAGCTTGCATATTCAAGGGAGGTCAGGATCAGATGAGAGAGGCCGGAAAACCGATAATCGTCCTCAAATTCGGAGGTTCGTCGCTTAAAGACAGAGAGTGTATAGAGAAGGTCCTGGACATCATAGCCTCCAGAGCTGAAAAGGGCTTCGCCGTAGTTACGGTCGTTTCGGCGCAGGGCAAAACGACGGAAAATCTGCTTAGTTACGTCCGTGATTTCGCGCCGAACGGCAACCCGCGTGAAACCGACATGATCCTCACAACAGGCGAAAGGATGAGTGCCGCGATAGTCGCCATGGCGCTTGAGACCAGAGGGCTTCCGGCAGTTTCCCTGTCAGGTTCCCAGGCCGGCATCATCACCGACAACAACCACACTAATGCGAGGATAATCGAGGTTCGCCCCAGCCGCGTTTTTTCTCTCCTGAATGAGGGAAAAATCGTTATAGTAGGAGGCTTCCAGGGGGTGAGTTTCGATAAGGAAATCACCACGTTAGGCCGCGGCGGCTCAGATACGACTGCGGTCGCTCTGGCGGCGGCGCTGAACGCCGACTGCGAGATTTTCAGCGATGTCGACGGTGTCTACAGCGCAGATCCGGCAATCATTCCGGAGGCGGAAAAACTCGACTGGCTGAGCTATGCCGTCATGCAGGAACTCTCCGAGGCAGGCGCGAAGGTTTTGCATTCACGGGCTGTCGAGTTCGCAAAGGTCCGCAACATAAAGATCCACTGCAAAAGCACCTTCTCGCCGAACGAGCAGGGGAGCGTGATCGCCGGTTTCGAGATGGTCGGAAAGATCCGCAAATCGGCTGTCGCTTACGAAAAAAACGTGACGATGATCCGGGTTTTCAATACGACTGACGGCAGAGACCGGATCCGCGATGTCCTAGGCTTCTTCCGTGAAAAGGGGGTCTCCGTCAAGCAGATCTCCTTCAACTGCGGTACTGACGAGCGCATGTCGGGCAGTTTTATCCTCTCACGCAAGGAGAATTACGCCTACGACGCCTTTATCGCGGAGCTTTCCGGCAGATTCGCCGACTCGATCGAAGTCTTTGAGGAGCTTTCGACCGTCTCTGTCGTCGGTGACGGCATCATGGATAAGCCCGATGTCCTCCTTGAAACTCTGGATCTTATGAAAAATAGTCAGATAGAGCTTTTCGGCTTCCACACAAGTTCCTTCAGGATCAGCATTCTGGTCAAACTGGCAGATTTTGAGAAATCTCTGAAATTACTGCACGAAAGGTTCCATACTGAGGAGCTTTGATAGTGGGCGGCAACACTCTTGTATCAATAGTTTTACCAGTATTCAACGGTGCGGATCATCTATCCGAATCCATAGAAAGTGTCTTGAAGCAGACCTGGCAGAATTGGGAGCTTATCATCGTTGACGACTGTTCAACGGATAACACTCCTGAAATTATAGAGAATTTTGCAAAAACGGATCCCAGGATCCGCCTCCTGCGCAACGAACGTAATCTGAAACTGCCAATGACGCTGAACGCCGGTTTCGCTGTCGCGAAGGGCGATTATTTCACCTGGACTTCCGACGACAACATGTATAGACCTAATGCTCTTGAAAAAATGGTGACCGTTTTGGATAAAAACAGGGGAATAGATTTTGTTTATACGGATCTTTCTGTCATCAATGATGTCGGAGAAATTATTTCCGAAGCAAAGCAGCCTGAGCCTCCGGATATACGCTTCTACAATATGATGGGGGCATGTTTCATGTATCGGAAAACTCTCGCCGGCAAAGTCGGAGAATATGACCCTGCGGCATTTCTGGCTGAGGATTATGACTACTGGTTGAGGTGTTATAAGTACACCGATTTCCTGCATATCCGTGAAAACTTGTACATTTACAGGTGGCATGAGAAAAGCCTATCTATCACAAAGCGTAAAGATGTTGCATACCAAACTCAGTATGTATTAGATAAACATTTTGATTTGATCATGTCGAAATGTAGGACTCAGAAGGAGAAAAACCGATACTTTTGTGGCATCCTGAGCCGGTTCGAAGACCGTTCTCTGTTCTCAGGAAAGGAATTGCGGAAAGTCAGGGAAAAATATTATAAAATGGACAAAAATTTTGCCATAGCAAACCGCATAAGACTTTTTAGACGGTGTCTCGGTAAGATAATAAAACCGCTTCTTAAAATACTTCTTCACCAGAAATAATTTCGAATATCTTGAACTTAAATCCGCTTTTTGGTAGGGTGACACGTTTTTTTTGTGCCGGAGATGCAGCTTTTATGCATTATACAACTCACATAAAATCAAAAACCGGGTGGTTCGAAATAGATTTCAGAGAGCTGTACCGCTACAGAGATCTGATTTTCCTTTTCTTTAAAAGGAATTACGCCACCAGATACAAGCAGACGATACTCGGTCCGCTCTGGCTCATACTCAATCCGCTTATCACGGTATCGCTTTATGCCCTTGTGTTCGGCAAACTTGCCGGACTTTCAACGGCTGGAATCCCTCAAATCGTTTTTTATCTTTGCAGCAACGCGCTTTGGACTTTTTTTGCGACCAGCCTCACTCAGACAGCCGGCACCTTTACGGCAAACGCAGCGATGATGGGCAAAGTCTATTTCCCGCGCCTTGTGATGCCGCTTTCCTCTGTGCTGACAGGGCTGTTCGATATGCTTATCCAAATCGTGATGTTGATCATAATTATGATCGGATATGCTATCGGCGGGTACAGCTTTGATTTGGGTCTAAATCTGCTCCTTGCTCCGCTTATCATTCTGCAGGCCGGACTTTTAGGGCTCGGATGCGGGATCATTATCGCCTCGATGACAACGAAATACCGCGACCTTGCAGTTCTTGTCGCTTTCGGAGTCCAGCTTTGGATGTATGCAACTCCTGTTGTTTATACTTCAGCCCTCATTCCCGAAAAATATCTGACTCTCTATATGCTAAACCCCATGACTCCGATGGTCGAGTGCTGGCGTAACGCCGTTACTGGAGCCGGAACTTTCTATGCAGGCTATTGGGGTTTCAGCTGGATCGTGACGATTGTTGTACTGTTCGTTGGGATCATGCTTTTCAACAGAGTCGAAAAAACATTTATGGATACGGTGTAAATGGCTGATATCGCTATAAAAATAGAAAATCTTAGAAAGCAGTACAAGCTCGGGGCGATAGGCGGCAGGACCCTTAACGCAGAGCTTCAGTCCTGGTGGGCGAGAAAACGCGGCAAGGAAGACCCGAATCTTAAAATCGGTCAGGATTATTCCAATTACGGCGAAACTTTCTGGGCTCTTGACGGCATAAACCTGGAAATCAAGAAAGGTGAAGCCGTAGGCATTATCGGTGCAAATGGCGCCGGCAAATCGACTCTTCTAAAAATCCTCTCAAGAGTTACGGCTCCGACAGAAGGTGATATCTGGATAGACGGCAGGATCGCATCGATGCTTGAAGTCGGAACCGGTTTCCACGCTGAAATGACCGGCAGAGAAAACATTTATATGAACGGCGCGATCCTCGGAATGACTAAAAAAGAAGTTGATGAAAAGATAGAATCCATCATTGATTTCTCTGAATGCAGGCAATTTATAGACACGCCGGTAAAACGCTATTCCAGCGGAATGTATGTCAAGCTGGCATTTGCTGTCGCATCTCATCTTGATGCCGAAATAATGATCATGGACGAAGTTCTAGCCGTCGGCGATATGAAATTCCAGAAAAAATGCCTCGGAAAAATGGGGGATGAAGCAAAAGGTGGAAAAACTGTTCTTTATGTCAGTCACAATATGGCGACAATCAGAAATCTCTGTTCAAGATGCATAGTTTTGGACAAAGGAAAAATGATTTTTGACGGAGATGTGGAGAAGGCAATACAAATCTATTCAGGCATATTTTCAGACAACTTGATATGTCTTTATAATTTTGAAGGCTTAAAAAGAAGCGGACCTGAGGTCGGATCTACAATATTTATTAAATCTATTCATTTCTTAAACAAAGAACGAGCATCATATGAACAAGCAGAGGTTATAAAATTTGCAATGAAGTGGAGGGCTTATAGAAAATTTGAAAACATCCATATTCGAATATCAATTTATAGCTCTGACAATAATCCTGTTTGCATGATTTGCTCTCAACAAACTATTAGTGGCGAAGCCGACGAAGAAAATACTACTTTTTTTAACATAAGAAATCATAATTTTGTTGAAGGACTGTATTATTTTTGGCTTAATGTTTCATATGTTGGTAATAGTATAGAGAGCTTAGATTATCCTCAACAGAAGATTTGGTTTGAAATATGTAAATCGAAAAATGAGTTCGCATGGAAAAGGCAATGGTGGGGTAGCATAGACTACAGTAACATATTAACAATTGAGAACTAATTTTAGAGGATTAATGTTTGAAAAAGCAAAGATGATGATCAGAAAGTTACTTGCTGATGAAAATATTCCTAAGCAGGATACTTTTTCTACGATTCTTTCAAGGATTACAGAAAGACCGTCTATTTTTTTTGCTATGGACATAATTGAACATTGTAATTTGAATTGTAAGGCTTGCGGTAGTTTTGCACCTCTTGCTAGCAGGCATTTTACGGAAAAGGATATTATAAAGAAGGATTTGGAGCGCTTGTCGGAGTTATGTTCTGGAATATGTCATCATATTAGCATCTTAGGAGGAGAACCTCTATTGCATCCTGAGCTATTGAGTATCATAGAGATTACAAGACATTGCTTTCCTATTGGTGTAATTAACCTTGTTACGAATGGAACTCTTTTATTAAATCAGGGAGAAGATTTTTGGGAGATTTGCAGAAATAACGACATAACAATTGCGGTTACTCATTACCCGATAA
>Ga0310690_10009747_pt1 | contig 12028 bp, 5 predicted proteins | sample AusTroGonzalo_MG_2_FD_207661 | JGI IMG/M metagenome (GOLD analysis project Ga0310690, IMG submission 207661) | Bovine rumen microbial communities from tropical cattle in Woodstock, Queensland, Australia - Gonzalo_04 (v2) (version 2) | ecosystem: Host-associated > Mammals > Digestive system >...
CCAACAGTGTATTCCCTTGGTACGCCACTTCCGACCAGTCGTGGATCACTGTCACCCCTAACAACGGCAACGGAGCAGGTGGGACTGCTTCCATCACCGCAACAGCGACAGAAAATACCAGTGGTGTCACCCGCACCGCCACCATCATAGTGAGCCAAGGCTCCGCTCAAATGAATGTGCAAGTGACTCAAACGGCTGACAGCTGCACGATCGTAACTCTTCCCTGGTTCGAAAGTTTCGAGCAAGGTACTGGTTGCTGGACTTCCCTTGATGCAGACGACGACGGCAACAACTGGTTCCTGGCCATCGGCGCAGCACACAGCGGTTCATACTCCATGGCCTCATACTCCTACAACCCCAACCTCGGTGGTTCCCTGCACGCCAACAACTACCTGATATCACCGGCCATCACCTTGCCTGCCGAAGGTAACCACGAGTTAGTCTTCCACGCTCGTTGCGGCAGTGCCAGCTTTCCCGACACCCTGATGGTGAAGCTGACCACCGGTGACGGCACCTCGGCCTCTCAATTCAGCGCCACTCTGCTGCCCCTCACCCCTGTCAGCAACTCTTACCAGGAGTTCAGCGTGAACTTGTCAGCCTACAATGGCCAGACCGTCAAGGTGGCCATCGTCCACAAAGCCTACGATGGGCTGTATCTCACAGTGGACGACATTACCATCCTGAACACCTCAAACACCTACACCATCACGGCATTGTCGGCCAATGGTGCGATGGGTCACGTTTTAGGCGGTGGCAACTATCTGGCAGGAGAGAGCGTTACCCTTGAGGCCGTTGCAGACAACGGGTTCCGATTCACCGGATGGAACGACGGCAGCACCATGAATCCGCGACAGATTACCGTGATGAGTGACGCCACATACACCGCTTCTTTCGCTAACCTCGGCAGCGACGAGCACCATTACGACAACGGAATGATATCCAACAGTATTGGAGCTAACGGGGCAGCGCTCCACTGGGGCATTCGTTTCCCCGCAGGCGAACTTTCGGAGTTCACTTCATTAAGAGGTATACGTATCTGGGATTACGATACGGGAAGCTACACGATAAGCTTATTCCAAGGTGGCACCGATGCACCGGGCTCACTGATAACCTCTCAAACTTATTCCTTTGTCGGCGGCGACAGCACCTGGTTTGATGCCCTCCTCACCACTCCGATCACGATTGACCACACGGCACCACTATGGATTGTCGTTTACAATATCGGCACAACCTACCCTGCCAGTGGCAGCAATTACGCAGGCACTCCTGACGGTTCATGGGTTTCCATCGACGGCAGCAACTGGGCCTCTGTTCGCAATTATGGCTTCGATCTCACATGGATGATTCGCGCCCTGCTAACCGGCAATAGCGCCACACCACACTACACTCTTACTGTCAATTCCGACAACCCCGACATGGGAGTGATTTACGGCGGCGGAACCTTCCTCGCAGGCGACAGCACCAGCATCACAGCCACTGCACTGCCCGGCTTCCGCTTCACAGGCTGGGATGACGGCAACACCGAAAACCCGCGCACCGTCCACATCGCCAGCGACAGCACCTTTACTGCCCAATTCGCCAACTTAGGAGATGATGAAAAACACTACGACAACGGGACATACGCCAACAGTGTCGGCGCGGGCAACTCGCTCTATTGGGGCATTCGCTTCCCCGCCGGAAGCCTTTCCGACCACGATCTCATGAGCGGAATCAAAATAATGGACATTAACGCAGGAACATACGATATTATCGTCTATCAGGGTGGAAACGATGCCCCTGGGACTGAGATTTTCAGCCAGACCATCACCACCACCGGCACCAACGACTGGTACACATATACCCTCACCACTCCCATTTCTTTGAACCATACGCAACCCCTTTGGATTGTACTCCATAACACGGGAATCTCCCATCCTGCCGCCAGCAGTCACTACGCCGGAACCCCCGAAGGTTCTTGGGTTTCCACGGACGGTCAGGATTGGATCTCCGTTTACACCTACGGACTCTATTACACGTGGATGATCCGCGCTATGTTGTCAAATACGGAGCCCGTGATCTTCCACACCATCTCAGCGGAGGCTGACGATGCGAACCACGGCAGTGTAAGCGGAGGAGGTATCTATCCTGACGGCGCAAGTATCATGTTGACGGCTACAGCCGCACCGCATCATCACTTCACACAATGGAATGACGGCATCACCACCAATCCGCGCACCATCATCGTTACGGGCGATACTTCATATATCGCTCATTTCCAAGTTGATATGCATCAAATTTCCGTTGTAAGCGAACAGCCCGAGATGGGTACCGCCATTGGAGGTGGAAACTTCCCTTACGGCACTGAAATCCAGATTGAGGCAATCCCTTACGACGGTTACGAATTCCTGCGCTGGATTGGCGGCAACACCGATAATCCAAGAACAGTAACCGTGACGGAAGACAAAACCTACCACGCCCTGTTCCAGCCCGAAGTTGGCATTGAGGAACTGACGATGCCTGAGGTGGAAATCTATAGCAATGGAAATCAGATTATGGTGAATGGCGCTGCCGGACAATCCGTGGAGATCTACAGCATGGATGGTAAACTCATCGCTACGGAGCTTCATAGCAATGCCGACCACCGCGTGTTTACCGTTACGACGAACGGCACTTATCTCGTGCGTACCAGCAACGGAACAGTCAAAAAAGTCACGGTAGTACGATAAAAGATTTGGGGTAATCTACTGGCTAATGCAGTAGATTACCCCAAACATCTTACATCTTACATCTTACATCTTACATCTTACATCTTACATCTTACATCTTACATCATACATCATACATCTCAAGTCTCCTAATCCAGTTTCAGCACCGCAAGGAACGCCGACTGCGGCACTTCCACGTTGCCGACTTGGCGCATACGTTTCTTACCCTTCTTCTGCTTTTCCAACAGCTTGCGCTTACGGGTGATATCACCGCCGTAACACTTGGCAGTCACGTCCTTACGAACCTGTTTGACGGTCTCGCGGGCGATAATCTTGGATCCGATGGCCGCCTGGATGGCGATATCGAATTGCTGGCGCGGAATTAACTCCTTGAGTTTCTCGCAAATACGGCGTCCGAACGAGTATGCATTATCCACATGAATCAGGGCCGACAAAGCATCCACCGATTCGCCGTTGAGCAGAATATCGAGCTTCACGAGCTGCGCTGGCTTGTAATCGGTGATATGGTAATCGAAAGAGGCGTACCCCTTCGAAATGCTCTTCAGCTTGTCGTAGAAATCGAAAACAATCTCGCCGAGCGGCAGATCGAAAGTCAACTCCACACGATTGGCAGCTACATACATTTGGTTCACCAGCGTGCCGCGCTTGTCGATGCAGAGCTTGATGACGGGTCCAATATAGTCGTCCTTGGTGATGATCTGCGCACGGATGTACGGCTCTTCCACATGGTCGATTTCGTTCGGCGCAGGCATCCCCGACGGGTTATAGACATCCAACCACTGTTTCTTGGTAGTCAGCACTTTGTACGAAACATTCGGCACGGTGGCTATCACATCCTGATCGAACTCACGGTCAAGACGCTCCTGGATGATTTCCATGTGCAGCAGCCCGAGGAAGCCGCAACGGAAACCGAAACCCAATGCCAATGACGATTCGGGAACGAAGGTCAACGAAGCGTCGTTGAGCTGCAATTTTTCAAGCGAGGCGCGTAATTCCTCGTACTGATCGGCTTCGGTGGGGTAAATACCAGCGAATAGCATCGGTTTCACCTCCTGAAAGCCTTCGATTGCAGTTTCGCAAGGTCTATCGACGTGTGTGATGGTATCGCCGACCTTCACCTCCGTGGAGGTCTTGATGCCGGTAATCAGGTAACCTACGTCGCCCGCAGAAAGTACGTCCTTGGGCACGCGGTCCATTTTGAGAATACCGATTTCGTCGGCGTCGTACTCGTGCTTGGTGGCGAAGAACTTCACCATATCGTGGGTACGGATGGTGCCGTTGAAGATACGGAAGTAAGCGATGATGCCGCGGAAGGAGTTGAAGATGGAGTCGAAGATAAGAGCCTGCAGCGGTGCGTCGGGATCACCTTTGGGCGCGGGAATTCTCTCGATGATAGCCTCCAAAATCTGCTCCACGCCCTGTCCGGTCTTGCCGCTCGCCTCGATAATGTCGTCCACGTCGCAGCCGAGCATATCCACAATCTGGTCCTTCACCTCGTCGGGCATTGCTGAAGGCATGTCCATCTTGTTAATGACAGGGATAATCTCCAAGTCGTTGTCGATGGCCTGATAGAGATTCGAAATCGTCTGAGCCTGAACACCTTGTGTCGCATCCACGAGTAATAGCGCTCCCTCGCATGCGGCGATGGAACGCGACACCTCGTAAGAGAAGTCCACGTGTCCTGGAGTGTCGATCAGGTTGAGAACGTACTTCTCCCCCTTGTACATGTAATCCATCTGGATGGCGTGGCTCTTGATGGTGATACCGCGCTCGCGCTCCAGATCCATGTCATCCAGCACCTGGTTCTGGAATTCGCGGTCGTTCACGGTCTTGGTATATTGCAACAACCGATCGGCCAACGTGCTCTTACCGTGGTCGATATGGGCGATGATGCAGAAGTTTCGGATGTGTTTCATCAATAATGGTGATTGGTTTTAGGTTTTATGGTGTGTTGTAGGGGCGAATAATTATTCGCCCCTACAGGCGGGATTACGGTAAATCAAAATGCAAATCGTGTCCCATCTTCGCCTGTTTGGTGCGAAGATAAGCCTCGTTAATCTTATTGGGCTTGATAATAATCGGGACGGTTTCGACGATTTGGATGCCGTGGGCGGAGAGGCCGACACGTTTGGCGGGGTTGTTGGTGATAAGGCGGATGCTGGTGGCCTTGAGGTCGCGGAGAATCTGCGCTCCAACACCGTAATCGCGCTCATCGGCCTTGAAGCCGAGTTCTAGATTGGCCTCCACGGTGTCACGACCGAGTTCTTGCAAGTGGTAAGCTCTCAGCTTGTTGATGAGTCCGATACCACGGCCCTCCTGACTCATGTAGAGCACGAGGCCCTTGCCCTCCTTATCGACCATTTCCATGGCGCGATGCAGCTGTTCGCCGCAGTCGCACTTGCAGGAGCCGAAAATGTCGCCAGTGGCGCAAGAGGAATGTACGCGCACCATCACAGGTTCGCCGTCCTCCCAGTCGCCCTTCTTGAGGGCCAGATGGGTAGCGCCATTGTTGAGCTGTGTATAAGCAATCAGCTGGAAATCGCCCCATTGCGTAGGCAGTTTCACTTCCTGCTCGCGACGGATAAGGGTTTCCTTCTCCAGACGGTAGGCAATCAGTTTCTCAATGCTGGTAATGGTGATGCCGTACTCTTCGGCCACCTTCAGCAGTTCGGGCAAACGCGCCATTGTGCCATCTGGGTTGATGATCTCGATGAGGGCACCCACTGGTTCTAAGCCGGCGAGTTTCAACAAATCGACGGTGCCTTCGGTATGGCCAGCTCGAACCAGCACACCACCATCACGGGCGCGAAGCGGGTTCACGTGTCCCGGGCGACCGAAATCCGTAGCCTTCATCTTCTTGTCTGCCAATGCGTTGATGGATGCGGCACGATCGTGCATGGAGACGCCCGTCGTGCAACCGTGTCCTAACAAATCCACCGTCACGGTGAACGGTGTTTCGTGGATGGATGTATTGTTGGAGACCTGCATTTCGAGGTCAAGCTCGCGGCAGCGTTCGGAGGTCATGGGCACGCAGAGCACCCCGCGGCCACGCGAGAGCATGAAGTTCACCTTCTCGGCGTCAATATGTTGTGCGGCGATAATGAAATCGCCCTCATTTTCGCGTTCTTCATCATCAACCAAGATGACGAATTTTCCAGCTTTCAGGTCCTCAATGGCCTGTTCAATGGACTGTAATTTAGACTCTTGCATATCGTTTCTTTACCTTGCTCTAAAATTTGGCAAAGATACGATTTTTTTCGACTTAATGGAACTGCATTAGATAGGCCTTGATAAAGCCATCGAGGTCGCCGTCCATCACCGCGTTGACGTTGCCGGTCTCGTACTGAGTGCGCAGGTCTTTGACGAGCTTGTAGGGCTGCATTACATAGCTGCGGATCTGACTGCCCCACTCTATCCGCTTCTTGGAACTCTCGATCTCGTTGAGTTTCTCGCGCTTCTTTTCCAGCTCGATCTGATAGAGCTGCGACTTCAACATTTGCATGGCCTTTTCGCGGTTCTGCGACTGCGAGCGCGTCACTTGGCACTCAATGATGATGCCCGTGGGATGGTGGTGCAAGCGCACAGCCGTTTCCACCTTGTTGACGTTCTGTCCGCCAGGGCCGCTACTTCTGTATGTATCCCAAGAGATGTCCGCCGGACTGACCTCAATCTCGATGTCATCGTTGATGATGGGATAGGCGAAAACGGAAGCAAACGACGTATGGCGACGCGCCGCCGAGTCGAACGGGGAAATGCGCACCAAACGGTGTACGCCATTCTCGCTCTTCAGGTAGCCATAGGCATAGGAGCCGCCGATTTCGATGGAGGCGGACTTGATGCCGGCCACATCACCTTCTTGTCTGTCAATGAGTTTCACGCTGAAGTTATGACGTTCGGCCCAACGGATGTACATGCGGAGGAGCATCTCGGCCCAGTCGCAGCTTTCGGTACCGCCCGCGCCGGAGTTGATGTTGAGGATTGCGTCGAAGGAATCCTCCTCGTCGCGCATCATGTTCTTGAACTCCAGCTTCTCCACAGCCTCCATCGTCTTGTTGTAGGCCTCGTCGAGCTCCGCCTCTGTGGCCTCCCCCGACTGCTGGAATTCGTTGATTACCTGCAACTCATCGTTCAGTTCGGCCGCCTTGTAGTAGTCGGCCACCCACGCCTTGATGCCGCTGATCTCCTTTAACAGCTTCTCGGCGGCCTTCGGGTCGTCCCAAAAACCGTCCTGTTGGGTTATCTGTTCTTTTTCTTTGATTTCCTGTTCTTTGGCATCTACGTCAAAGATACCTCCTTAGCTCACCGAGCCTCGTTACGATGTCCTTAATTTGATCTGATGTGGTCATTCTTTAATGGTTATGGGTTATAGGTTATTGGTTATTGAAGCGGGTTGGCAGTTAGCAGTTATTCTGTAGGTACGTACAGCTCCATTATCAAATAAAATAGGGTGCAAAAATACAAAATTAATACAACAGCCCGAACATCCACAGATAGATTTTATATTTAAACTACAAAAACATCAGTGTTTTTTGTAGTTTAAACAACAAACGGCTGACTCTTTGTTTTTGGCATTCTACTGATGCGATATTTCACCATATATGTATAGTTGAACAGACGTAAAATCTGCGTACAGTATTCTTTTCCAACCCACGTTCAGTGACGGAGCGGGTCCAATTCCCCTTCCCCTCGGGAAGGGGTGGCCGAAGGCCGGGGTAGGGGCACCCCAACGGCCGTCAGGCCGTTGCTAAAAATAAGGATGGCCTATCGGCCAATCTTTTATATTACTACCCCGCCCTTCGGGCACCCCTTCTAAAAATAGAAGGGGAATTATCCCGCTCCGGCACCGTGTGCCGTAGAAGAAAATGCTGCGTACGCAGGTTCCACTTCCGATTGTTCAGTTTTAACAAAGGTACAATGACACACCATTTTCCGAACCGTCATTTCAGAAGTTGTCGAGCGACTTTGCAGAGGAGTTCGTGGGTGGTGAATTTCTCGCGGGTGATCATGTCGTTCGGCATCAAGGTGGCGATGAATTGCATGAACAGCACATGGCTGGAATAGACCACTTGTTCTTTCTGCATGATCTTGAGCGGCAGCATGTAGGGCATGGTCCCGGTACTGCACTGTTCGTCATAAGACTCCAAAATCTGCACCTTTCCACGACTATTGGTAAGTCGGATGAATAAACTGCTAGTAGAGGTACAGCCACCGGTGGGCGGCGACATCACGATGTCCGTAAGCAAACTATCGCTGATTTGGAGGATTGTGTCACGAATCCACTGTAGTGCCACACTGTCACGCCGAAAAGAATAGGGACTAAACTCACTGCCGCCAAGTGCCGAACACATGGAATCCAAATCCGCTTCGGCAACGTCAAACTGCCGCCATGAAATCCCCTGGTCATAGTGTTCATTGAGGTCGCGCAGCTGAGCCTCCAGTTCCTCTGCCGAAAAGGAACGGTCAAAGCCGGAAGCCCAAGCCACCGTCAAATCGCTTTCGTCACAATCATAACAGCTACTATATTCCTGCTTGTGAGAATCCCCCCGCACAAACCTGTCGCCATACCGCCGGTATTCAATCTGATGCGACGCTCCCCCAAAACAGCCTTGCTCTATGGCTGTTATCTTGACAGACTCAACAGGATATTTCAAAAAACCGTCCAGTGGACTGGACACACGATAAGGGGTAAACGAGGCATCGCGGAAACAAAACCGATAAGCGTGATAACCATCCTGCAACAGAATAGTGTCCTTCTCGTTGCCATAAGCCGAAATATCCGTAATTTCCTTAAACGGTGTACGGACACGATACCACTGCTTCCGTGCTTTGTCAAAACAGTAAAGGATGTTCCCTTTTGTGCTGTAGAGTTGCCCTCCAATCCTAACCCTTTCATATTTGGAAATCTTGATAGGATTTTCGGTATAAGCGCCATATTCCCGAATGCACTTATCGGACACGACAAGGATATGGTCATTACCACGACAGTACACCCGCCCATTGACAATGGAGAAGATGCGAAACCAACGGTTTTCCGGCAGACGGGCAATCGTGTCATAATGCTGCAGGTCGGCAGTGCGAAGGAGCAATCCCTCGTCCGCTATGATTACCAGCTCGTTGCGAGCCGTATCCACCAAAAAACTTTTTGCAGAGAATGGCCTCCAAATAAGGGAATCCGAAAACTCCGCAATGAAAACCTTTCCGCCCTCTTCAATAAAAATGTGATTATTCCAACATTGCAAGCTTGCAACCCTTATACGATAGTCATCCGCACCTGGAAGCAGTCCCTGCGCCACCGGAGGTTGCTGCTTCTTAGCTGTTTTCCAACCATCGTCCGTCGTGAATAGCGTCAAAGGAGCACCAACAATCACTCCGTGTCGGCCATCACTGTCCATGTAGAGATGGGTTGCATCGTAATGCGTTCTAGGAATCACCAGCGGGGATGGGACATTGGTAAACGTAACCCCTCCATCTTCAGAGCAATAAAGATAACCCTGACCCAAAAACATCCAGATTTTGCCATTCCGGGAAAAAACGCTGTGCGGATCCCTATCCATAATCAACACCACTTTGTGTGTCTGCCAAGTCACGCCTTTATCTGTTGAGCGATAATACGTTAACGTGGAGTCTCGAAAAGGAAGATCGGAATCAATAATCAGAATGGTAGTATCATCAGGAAAAACGATTTTGAAATTTTGATAGCCCGCATCAGAGGTTATTTTCACCAGTCCGGAATCTGCGTGCGCCTCAGGGTTGTAATTCCGCCATAGCGAGTCTCGCAAATCCATCCGTTGAAAGGTAGAACTCCGAAAACTGGCAGGCAAATTCCACATTGTCCCGTCAGGTGCCACAACCACCTCTTGTAGATGCAGACATTCGTGGTAGTCCATCTCGGTCGGTTGCGCCCACAACAAGTCCCCAAACAGCATGAGCACCACCAATATACAAAACGGCCTATGTCTCATCTTTCAACGAACTTCTATAGAACAACTGTTATCATGTCTGTTTGTAGGAGAGTCGCCATTCCTGGCGACTTTAAAGCGGTAGGGATGCCGATTCTCCTAAAACGCTGCCAACTATCCGACAATACCCGAAATAATGATGATTATCAGCGCAATCGGGGCAACAAAACGCAAGATGAAGTAATAGACCTCGAAGAGGCTACCTTTAAGGGTGCCGCCGTTGGTGATCTCGTCCTTGACCTCGACCTTCGGGTAGAACCAGCCGAGGAAGATTGTCATCGCCAAGGCACCGATAGGCATCAGGTAGGAGGCCGTAATCAGGTCGAACAAGTCGAAGAAGGTGCGACCAAAGAGCTTCACATCCTGAAGCGGTCCAAAGGACAATGCGCAAAAGATGCCGATGACAAAGACCACGAGCATACTGATAATCGAACTCTTGCGACGGCTCCAATGGAGTTCCTCCACATTGAAAGCCACGATGATCTCTTGCAGGGAGATGGTGGAGGTAAGGGCGGCGATACCCAACAGCATGAAAAAGACTGCGGCGAAAAGTCCGCCCATCGGCATGCTGTTGAAAACATTGGGCAGCACCACATAGACGAGCTGCGGACCGCCGGCGGGGTCCATCCCGAAGGAGAAGACCGCCGGGAAGATCACCACACCCGCCAAAATCGCCACCATAAGGTCGCAAACAGAAATCCAGACGCTCGTTTTGAACAGCGAATCTTCCTTGCGGATGTAGGAGCCGTAGGTCACCATCGCGCCCATACCGAGACTGAGCGAGAAAAACGACTGTCCCAATGCACCAAGTACGCCCGCGCCCGTCAGCTTGCTGAAATCGGGGTGGAAGAGGAAGCGTAATCCCTCTTTCGCGCCGGGCAGGGTCAATGAACGGACAACCATCAGGAGCAGCAGGATGAACAGCACCGGCATCAAAATTTTGGAAATCTTCTCGATACCCTTTTGCACGCCGAGAGAGATGACCACAGCGGTCAATATCAGGAAAATTAGCTGGTAAAAGACCGGCCAGAACGAGTGCGACGTGAAGCTCTTGAAGGTTTCGGCAATCTCTAACGGGGCGAGATCCGCCAGTTGGTTGGTGCAGGACATCACGATATAGTTGAGCGTCCAGCCGGCCACCACACTGTAGAAAGCATAGATAAGCACAGCCGCTATGATACTAAAGTTGCCGATGGCGCCCCAACCTTTCTTTCGCTCCATCTTGCGGTACGCGCCGAGAACATTGCTTTGCGTGCGCCGTCCGATAACGAACTCGCTCATCATCAGCGGGATGCCAATCATCAGCACGAAAATCATGTTGACGATCAGGAAGGCCCCTCCGCCGTTCTGCCCTAACATGTAGGGGTAGCGCCAGATGTTTCCCAATCCGACGGCACCGCCTGCCGCCGCCAGTATTGCTCCTATGTTCGAGGTGAAACCTCTTGATTCGTTGTTGTCCATTTGTATGTTTATTTGTTACTGAATGGTAGAGCCGTCATATTATGGCGGCTCTACCATTCATAATTACTTCTCCCGCAGCCACCTGAATATCGTTCGCCACGAGGGTTTCTTGCCGTAGGTGAGGATGCCGATGCGATAGACTTTGGCCGCGAACCAGATGCAGAAGACGAGAAACGCGACCGCGAGGCCCATTGAGAGCAGCAACTCCCATGCGTGAACGCCCGAGGGCAGACGCACCATCATCGCGATAGGCGATGTGAGCGGGATCATCGAAAGCCAGAATGCCAGCGCACCGTCGGGGTTCGTGGAGATGGTCGGCACGAAGACGATGGCCAGTATCAGCGGGATGGTGATCGGCATGGTGTATTGCTGCGAGTCGCTCTCGCTGTCCACCACCGAGCCGGTGGCCGCGTAAAGAGTCGAGTAAATCAGGTAACCTACCACGAAGAAGAAGATGAACGAGAGGATGATGGTGCCGAAGGAGACGGCGAAATAGTTCTGGATCATCTCGAAAATGTTACTCGGCGCGACATCGATTGAAGCGGTGTCGGGTATGTTGACACCCGGAGTATCCGCAATCGTCTCCACCGCATCGGAGTTGAAAAGGTTGGGAGCCGCCAGCTGGACGCCGAACAGAATCGCCGTGGACAGGGCAATCCAGATGGCTAACTGTGTGAGCCCCACCAAGGCGATACCCACGATTTTGCCGACGAGCAGCTGTGTGGGCCGCACCGATGAAATCAGCACTTCCACAATGCGGTTCGACTTCTCCTCCAACACACCGCGCAGCACTTGGCTGGCGAACATGATGATGATGAAGTAGATGATGAGACCGCACATCATGCCGAAAATCTGGTTTATCGAAGCGTCATGCTCCTTCTCCACCCCCTTGTCGTCAATCTG
>Ga0310690_10009748_pt1 | contig 12026 bp, 7 predicted proteins | sample AusTroGonzalo_MG_2_FD_207661 | JGI IMG/M metagenome (GOLD analysis project Ga0310690, IMG submission 207661) | Bovine rumen microbial communities from tropical cattle in Woodstock, Queensland, Australia - Gonzalo_04 (v2) (version 2) | ecosystem: Host-associated > Mammals > Digestive system >...
GCAAAACATCAGCAGGCTGCCGCCGATGTCCAGGGTGCGGAAATCGGCCATGGAAGCCACGACGACGGAGAAAATGTAGATGAAATACATTCCGATGTCATAACCCTGTTTGCGCTGTCGGACGGGTTTCCAGAAGGAAGCGGCGATGCCCAGGGTCGTCAGGCAAAGGATCAAGACAGTCATGAAAGCCCTATCGCCCGCCAGCAGGCCCAGACCGGCTGAGACGCCGATAATCAGGACATCAATTCCCAGCAGTATGGCGGCATCCCGCAGCCCCTGGCGCGTAAACAGCGCCCGGTAGGGATGCTGCTCCTCCCCGCTCGCCGCCTGCGCAGGAAGCGCATCCTCGCCGGTTTCGTTCGGCAACCACTTGCGGAACAGCCGTATGCCCACCGAAAGCAGGAAAGTCAGGTACAGGAAACTGACGGCCATGTCGAAGGAATTCAGCAGGATGAAGGTCTCCTCCGGCACCCCGAGCATCACTTTTAGCGAAGCCAGGTTGATGGTGCCACCGGTATAGACGCCGGTCAGCATGCCGCCGACCTGCGCACCGTCGTCCATTTTCTTCCCAAACAGGAAATAGCCCGCCACCACGGCGGCCGTCACCGCCACCAGGCCCGTCACCAGAGCCAGCAGCTGGCTGCGCGTCTCACTCTTGCGGAACGTGCAGGAGAAGAGCATCAACGGGATGGCCAGCGGAACCATGGCGCTGGACAGGGCCTCCTGGATCTGCGCCATACCGCTCGGGTGAAAGAGATTCCCCACCACGATGCCAATCAGATAAAGGATCAGCACCGGCCCGATTTTACCCAAGACGGGCACCCGCCGGCACAGCCAAAGCACGCCGGCGGGCGCCAGGAGGAAGAACAAGATCAGCAGTATATTCCCGATCATTTTTGATGTGCGAAGATATTGGCCAGGATGGTGCCGCTGATGCTGTGCCAGGCGCAGGAGATGGCGCAGGGCACGACGGCCATCGGGTTGGTGGCCACGAAGAAGGTCATGGCCAGGTTGGTGCCCAGGCCGGCGTTCTGCATGCCCACCTCGATGGAGATCGTGCGCTTCTTGGCCGTATTGAAGTGGAACAGCGTGCCGACCAGGTACCCCAGCAGATAGCCGATCGTATTGTGGCAGAACACCATGCCGAAGGTCAGCAGGAACAGGACCAGGCCGTTCTCCACCAGCGGGTCGTGGACGGTGGTGATGACGCCGCCCACGATGCAGGCCAGGCAGATGACCGACACGCCCGGCATGCAGCCCTGGATCCGGCGGAACACGTCCTTGTGGCCGAGCCAGACGTTCAGGAAGAAGCCGATGGCAATGGGGATGATGGTCACGATGAGGATCTGCTTGAACATCCCCCAGGCGTCCACGTCCACCCGCTCCCCCGCCAGCGCGAGCACCAGCAGCGGCGTGAGCACGGGCGCGAGCAGCGTCGAGGCGCAGGTCATGCCCACGGAGTAGGCCACGTCGCCCTTGCAGAGGAAGGACATGATGTTGCTCGACACGCCGCCCGGGCAGCAGCCGACGAGGATGATGCCGATGGCCATCGCGGTGCTGTAGGGCGCGAACGCGGGCACCTGGCTGAAGAGCCAGGAAAGCGAGAACGCCACCAGCGGCATGATGGTGAACTGGGCGGCAGCGCCGATGAGGATGTCGAACGGGCGCTGCGCCAGCAGCTTGAAATCATTCGGCGTCAGCGTCAGTCCCATCGTAAGCATGATGATACCCAGGATGATGGTCTGCGTATTCCCCTTGACCCAGGCGAAAAGCTGGGGGAAGAAGAAGGTGACCACGGCAGTCAGGATGATGAACAGACTGGCCTTGGAGCTCAGAAAATCACTTAGTTTCTTCAGCATCAGTTGTCTCCAGGTTTTTTACATTGATAAATCCCGGCTTTGATTTGCGCAACCTCGTCTGGAGTCGCTTCCCGTGATTTAACTTTCGGCTCGCGGATTTCCTTCCCGCATTTCACACACTGGCGGACAACTACGTAATGATGATTGATGTAGTACACCGTTCTATGGTGAGCCTTGTAATAATTAGTGACGACTTTCTCGCCGAGCCAGTTGGTTCTCGACGAGGAGCCATCGTACGAATAACTGGTTTCGACGCCTTCGGAGACGGATTCTCCTTTATCCTCCACCCGGATTGTCGGATGATTTGCATAAAATCCGCAGTGGGGGCAGATATTGTGTGCAATCCTGGATGTAATCAACGATGACAACATCACAACGACGAACACGTTGAGAGCAGAAGTAATGATGTTCAAAATCAAGGGTCCGCCCGAGAGGAACTTCAGGAAAACCAGCATAATCACGCATCCTCCGACGGAGATAATCCAGAACGGGTAAAAGTAGCCTGATGCGTTGCGCCTGAACCGCAGCGGGTGTGTAACCACGTAAGCCAACGGGATCATCAAGAGTGCAAACGTGAAGGCCGGAGCGCTGGTGAGATAAGAGCCAAAGAACAGCAAGAGCGTGAGACCCGGCATCCAGAGCAGCGTCGGGAGCCACAGTTTGCGCCGGATTCCAGGAACCAGGAAAACCAGCGTGAACAACAGACCCAGGATGCAGCCAACCAGGAAAATCTTCCGAAGGACGGTAATCGTATTGATGCTGAGCCGTTTATCCTTGGTCTTTTCCATCATTTTCCCATACACTTCTTCTTCCAGTTCCCCTCTGGTCACGGCATCGACCTGGGCGATACTCTTCGTCGGGACCCAGCCGAACATCTCCTTTTTATCCCCGGAGTCTGAGCAGTAGAACCAGCTGACGAAGGACCAACGCCCCTGGGAAGCGCGCAGCAACACCTTGTCCCCCGCTTTGATGTTATAAGCCCGCACCTGTTCCTTTTTGTTCTCTTCGGGATGCCTGTACATCGCCAAATGGTCTTCGCGAACCTCGTACGTAGGAACAATTTCATCAGCAGCCTGCGTACCGCAATAAATCATCTGGTCCAGGGGGATCCACCCTTTCCAGTGGAGGATCATGGGGATGGACTCATCGATATAGCCCCATTTCCCGCTTGCATCGATCTTCTTGACACCGATGGGAGAAGGGCCGCCACTGTCCGCTGCGAAAGCGCAGGGGACATCCCCCTCAGCCTGTTTATAGCTGCTGGGGCGGTTGATGCAGATGAGTTTGAGGACGACCGGAGCATCCTCAGAAGGAGACTCGCGGACTTCCACCTCGTCATAGGTGATATAGTAGCCTAAATAATTGTCATCACTGCCGCAAGAAACGGCCAGCAGACAAGATAACACCAGGAATAACAAAGACTTTCTCATATCGTGGTAGTTTTAGTGTTTTCAAGCGGAATGAAGCCATGCGCGCACGGCGCTGAAGCGGCGGGCGGCCAGGTCTTCGGGTGAAATCATGAAATTGAGCATGCCGCTGTCGAAGAATCTCAGACCCCAGCGGTCGTCTTCGTCCAGCTGCAACAGAGAGATCAGGCCGGGCAGTTCGCCGGACACTTCTTCGTAGAAAGGCTGCCCCAGCAAACGCGTATAGCTGTCCTCATCGCGCGACACGCGCGAGAAATGGATCTCCTCGGCCGGCAGGACGGCGGGCGTGCCGTCGTCGTAAAGCAACGTGTGCTCGTGCAGCGAATCCAGGTCGTTCGAGTAGAACACCCGGAAATACGGATACTCCCACTCCCCCATCCCCGGGCAGACAGCGTCCAGGTTGCCGAGGAAATAATCCAGCGAAGCGAAGAACCAAAGCATGCCCGTGTGTGGCAGCAAGCCCTCCGGATCGAGGGGCGCCAGCTCCTCGCAGCGGATCTGGCAGATGAAGGTCAGCGGGTCGTCGTACTCGTCCCCGTCGTCATTGACCGGCACCGACGGCCAGTCCAACTCCTCCGGAAGGTCCGGGAAGCCCCACCACTTGCTCTGGCCGAAGAGATTCCCTTCAGCGGACTGCGTTTTGATAGCTATCATATGCGAACAATCTCTTCCCCGTTCATGATATACGGGATATTCTGAACAATCAGCCGATCTTTGTCGGTCTCGTGAGCGAGTTCATCATAGGGCGCAATGTCCAGGTGAATGAACTCCTTGTTTTTCAATTCTTTGAAGCGGCTCCGGTCCGCCCGGTCACGCTTGGGTGCGGCCCGGTAGCCCGTCAGCAGCACGGTGGTCATCCAGCGGCGATGCTCCACTTCCGAGAGCGCCTCCAGCGCCTCGGCATCCAGCGCATCGACCGACGCACGCGTCGGTTCCAGCCCGAAAGCGCGCAGTTTCATGGGGATGGAATTGGCGCTCGCGATGCTGGAAAGCTGGTGCGCGAAGGAAAGACCCGCCCAGGCCTCCGCGGCCGAAGCGGCGGGCGGATTCCCATACTCAAGATCATAGAGATAATTAACCCGCTGGCCCCGCTCGGAGCGGCGCAGCAGCAGCGCATCCGTCCCGGGCGTCGCCTCGCCAAAGCAGCGGAGCTGGCCGAACATGCCCGTGGCCACCGCCTTGTTCATCAACTCTGCATGGTCTTTCTGATAGACTGCGACGGGTACATTCGCCTTGTAAATGGCCTTCGGCAGGTGCAGGGCGGAGGAAAACGCCATCGAGGCAGCCTCGTGGCAAATCGCCAAGACCAGCTTCTGTGCCGGATCGGCGGCCCAGGCTTCCAACTGCTCCCGGACAAACGGCGAAGAGAGGCGGCTGTCGATGAACTCCCATTCGAGGTCGAGGAAGTCGCCATAGCCCTCTTTAGGCACATGGTCTTCACGTCCCGCCGGGGACACGTAGGCATAGTGCGAGAGCTCAAACAGGCTTGCGCGGTTCGCCACGAAATGGTCCATCTCTTCCCGGATGTCATTGTTTATAAAGGAGATCAGCGTCCGGCATCCGCTCTTCGCGAAATCCGGGAAATGGCAGATCTGCGCCGCCACGGCGGCAAACGAACGGGCGGTCCGCCCGCTGCCTGCGATTACGATGTGCAGGCGCTGACCGGGCTCCGGAACGGGCAGGAAAGGCGTATCCACGAGCAACTGCTCTGCCAGATAGTCGCTCGTATTGACGATTTCGACGCGCAGGCGGGAATCATCCGCCTTCGGAAGATATTGGAATACATCCTGGCTGGAACGCATCTCCAGGGTGATGAAACACGGAACAGGCTGTCCTTCCCCGCCACAGATGTCCCGGAGAAGGTCCATGGCGCCGATGTTCAGCGAGTCGTGCGCCGCCTCGCCGTCCTCCCCGATCAGATAAATGCAGCAGGCCTGGGGCGCACAGGCGCCGAGCAGGTCTTCCCGGTTGTCCCGTTCGCCCCGGTACCAGGTGATCCGACGGCAGAAGGCAGCGTCATCGACGGCCTCCTCCATGTCGGCCCGCAGCGCCTCAACGTCGGATGATGTCATGACGAGAATGTCCTTGTCCGCGAAATCGGGATGTTTCTGAAGGGCCTTCAGCATGTCGGCCAGCGGATGGCCGCCGCCCAGGATCAGCACATGGCCGCTGAAGCGGTAGCGCCGCTCGCCCCGGCGATACGCGTCGGCAATGTTGGAGAACACGTTGGAGAACACCGAAATCATCAGCGCAGACAGGATCAGGATACCGCTCAACGTGACGATCAGGCTGAAGATATCATTCGCTTGGTGGTCGATCGGGAAATTGCCAGGGTCCAGATACAGCGTCAGGATATCCGTCCAGTCCAGGCCCCAGATCCGCCCGACCAGGCAGAAGATGCCATACAGCACTAGCACGAGGCCCACGAGCCAGGCCAGCTGCCGGCCTTCGCCCTGGGCGAGAATCCGGTCTATCTTTCTACGTAATTTCATGATTCACAATACTTGTCATAATACTCCACAATCTTCTCGTCCAGTTCCGCCAGGGAGAGATCCACCACACCCAGGATTTCGCGCATCTCAGTTTTTGGCAACGATTTGCCGGCGAGTCGATTCCGGCCGATCGCGACAATCTGATGGTCCGGGTCGATCTCCTTCAGGCGATCCTGGCCTTCGAACGTGGCCAGCATCGCCAGCTCGCCGATCCGCTGCACCGGGTTGTCCCCGGCACCGAACTCCCGATGCCAAATATCCACGCCCAGGAGACCGGTAGCGCTCATCGAAAGATTGACGTGGAAATAGGAGAACAGTTCCACCGGCGAGGCAGCGTTGAAGAAACCTTCCGAGTGATAGAGCACCTGCATCCAGGGCAGGAAGCGGACCTGCTCCTGCAGGGCCCGTGCATATTCTTTGTGATTGTTCAGGCAGGCACAGGCCTGCAGCACCAGGTTGGCCGAACGGAACAAATCGGTAGCGTCATAGGTACCCTGAGGATCCAAAGAATCCAAGATGGCATAATACTCTGAGAAGAAACGGTCCAGCAACGCAAGGGCTTTCTTTTTCCGAAGCGGGCCGTTCATGGCCTGCGCCTCCTGAATGATCGGATACAGGGCCATAAAGCGGTCGCGCAGGCTCATCTGGGCGCCGGAAGCCGCGCTGATTTCCACGCGCAAGGCTTCGGCCTTGGCGCGGTGGCCATTCTGTTGGTATAATTTCATCAACAAACCCGACAGGATGGACACCATTTGTTGCGCCCTTCCGAATCCCGCTTCCACACTGTGCCGTGCCGCCTGCAGAGCCCGCTCGACATGTGTTTCAGAATCAAGCCGCGAACCCATCACGGATGCAAAGGTAAAGGCATCCTCAGCCGAAAGCGAAGCGGGATCGACGTCGTCCAGCCAGTCCGGCATTTTCCCACGCATCAGGGGGGCGAGCGTTTCCTGCATGTCTGCCAGGCCCGTGCAGATATCCATGAACAGTTGCAGGCGCGCGGAAGGCGCCAGCGAGCGGCAAAACGACGGGAATGCATCGGATTCAAAATAGCCCTCGCGGGCCAGCTGGCGCATCTGCGGCCCATGGAAATGGAGCAGGTCCGTCAACATCTGCCCCTGGAGATAGTCCCCTTCGACCAGATAGGGCAGGAAGTGGGAGGCCTCCCCTCCCTTGAGGGCGTAATAAAGGCCCATCGTCTCCCGCAGGGAATCTGCAGGATCCAGCGTCAGCAGATAGGACGAGATCTCCTTCTGGCGCTTCTGCAGTCCGTCTTCCGCCTGTGTAATGTATTTCGCACGCCACAGGTGGCGGGCCCGGTCCTCGTAGAAGAAATCCTGCAGGAAATCCATCGCCCGGTAGAACTGGACCACGTCCCAGTCCTCCCTGGCGAAATGGGCAATATCGCTCTCGCGGAGACCACCCGGGGCCGCTGCAATGTACCAGAAAGCCTGGCGCATCTGCTCCCCCTGTCCGAGGTTGTAGAGAATATTATTGACCATATAGGTCATCAGGTCGTAAGGAGTGTCCGGCATCTCGCCCCAGATCTCTTCTAGATAGCCGTTGATGGCATCGATCTGGTTGCCCTCGCTGGAGCGGATCCGACTGAAATCCTCCTGGGTGAGGGATTCGAAAAGACGGAAGACATTGTGTACCTTGATCGGCAACAGGCAATCCTCGTCATCATCCGCCATCTCCAGCATGGCCTTCCGGACGGCTGCGGGCAATTCCAGGAAATACGTCTTCTCATAGCGGGAAATCAGCGCTTCCGCATCCTCCGAATCCACGATGCCGGGCACCATCATCCGGGCCGGGTATGCGTGTGCGGAGAGAAACTTCTTGCGGGCTTCACTCTCATCCTGCAGGTTCACCAGGATGTTCACCTGATCCGCCACCCGGTCCAGCCAGGGCATATACAGGTCCTTGGACGCCGTAGTCTCGAGGGCTTCGACGTCGTCGAGGAAAATGTATATGTACTTGTCTGCGTCGTAGGCCTCCTGCACGAGCGAAGCGAACAGGGCATTCAGCTCCGGCTCCGGCAGCTTGCCCAGCAACTGGTCGTCGTCCGGGATTTCTTCCCGGCCCGTGACCAGCGCGAGCTCGTGGATCCAGCGTGCCAGCACCGGACGCATGGCATTGCTGTATTCCGACAGGCCGAACACGGCCAGCAGCCGCACCACATCCGCATCTTCGTCCCAGCTGGCATATTCCTGTGCCATGAACGTACTGGCACCCATGCCAGGAACATACCAGGCCACCCGGTCGGACGGGTCCTCTTCTTTGCTCTTTTTTTCGTTAGGATCCGGGGCAAGATAGGTTTCCACCGAGCCGGGCAGCAGGCGCAGCAGGGTGGATTCTTCGAGTTCCTTCTCCTGTGCCCACCAGCTTGCGGCACCGGCTTCCTCCTCCCGGGCGGTCTCCAGTTCGATCTGCTGGGCCAGCTGCTCGGTCACGATCCGCTCGAAATCATCCCCTTCAAAATGGCCGTCGCGCCAGTGCAGGCGATACGGCGTGCAGCGGTCGTCCTCGCCGCCCAACGCGCCGAAGAGCCGGCGAACCTTGTCCTTGAGCGCATCCAGTTTTCGGAGGAGTTCCGGATCGCTGTCGCAGAAGGCCGGGAGCAAGTCTTCAGGCAGGCCCTCGTAGGAACTGTCATCCCGCAGGTAGAACAGAACGTGGGACGTATCGAAACTCTCCTGCGACAAGGCTCCGTAGACGATTTCCATCTCCGTCACGCTGCACCCGGCCGTGCCGGCCAGCAGCGCCTGCTCTTCAGCCGAAAGCCTAGACGTAAACTCCTGCCAGCGCTCCATGGGTGGGATCCAGCCGTAGCGCTTGCCAATCAGTCCGATGAAGAAAGGCCGTGCGCTGTCGATACAGGAGGTGCATACAGAAAGCACCTTGCGCTCACTCTCCGCCTCGGACATGTCCGAGGTGTTCACGCCCAGACGGAGATCGATGGCCTGGAGCTCGACCCGCCGGTCGCGGAAGCGACGGTTCAAGGCCGGGATGACGCGGAATTTAATGATATCCCGCTCGAAATCCATGTCCTTGAACGTGGACGAGAGGAAGATATTGTAGCGGCGCCAGCCGGAAGAGCCTGATGCACTCATGATTTACAGAATTTTAGCCAGAATAATGGATATATTGTCCACACCGCCCGCTTCGCAGGCCATCCGGAGGAGATCCTCCGCACCGGCCCCGTCCGCCAGCGCCGTTTCTATCGTTTCGTCCGGGACCATGTCGCAGAGTCCGTCGGAGCAAATCAGCAGCACGTCTCCTTCGAGCAGTTTCCCGTCCAGGGAGCTCACGGCCAGATGGCCGTCGGTGCCTCCACCCAGGCAATTGAGCAGGAGTTTGCTGGCGTCAGGATTGCCCGTGATGCCGCGCTCCGTCTCGTCGGTCGTCAACTGGCGGAGCATACCGCCCCGGAAGCGGTAGGTCCGGCTGTCGCCGGCATTCACCAGCCAGCTTCGGCCATAGTGCCAGATGACACCGGTCAGCGTACAGCCCATCGGAAGCGCCTGGCCCTGATCGGCGGCGGAGCGGTTGAGTTTCACGGCGATGTAGTGCGCCGCTTCGCGCGCATCGTCTTCGAAACTGTCCGGCTGGATCTGGTGCAGGGACAGTTGCTCCTCCATCTCCTCCAGGGCGAACTGGCTGGCCACTTCCCCGTGCTCATGGCCACCCATGCCATCGGCGACCAACAGGTAGAAGAAGCCTTCGGGAGATATGGTGACCACCAGCTTGGTGGCGTCATCGCGCAGGATCACGCCGCCAACGGAGAGAGCGTCTTCGTTGTTGTCGCGCACAAGACCTTTGTGGCAGATGGCCTGGATATCGAGTTTCATTCTACAGTGAAATCAAGAGTTGCAATACGGACACGGTCTCCTTTCCGCAGGGAGACTCCCCTGCTGGGATCCAGACGCTGGCCGTTCACGAAGGTGCCGTTGGTGGAGCCGAGGTCGACCAGGATCCAGCCATCCGAGCCACGGCTGATTTCCCCGTGGCTGCCGGACACATACTGGCAGCCGGCGAGTTCGGGCCAAATGCCGCCCCGGCGGCCAAACCCGCCGGGCTGGAGCGGAAGCAACCAGCCGTTCCCCACCAGACGTGTCGGTCCGGCGGACGCCTGGACCGACGTCGCCTGAGGCCCGGGGCCGGCGGGCGTCTCCGGGGTCGGCTTCTCCTGGATGGTGGACGACGCCGCAGCAGGCTTCTGCTCTGCCGCGATGCCCCCAGCCAGGTATTTCCGTCCGGGAATCAGGTCACTGCCGCAGACGGGACACTCCGTGCCGCGCTTGGGGCGCTTGCAGGTCGGGCACCATTTCAATTCTTTCCCGCACTGGTCGCAAAAGGCGCTGTCGTCGGGAATCATGTTTCTGCATTCGGGGCACTGGATCATATCACGTCCTCCATCATAATGGTTTTACGTTCTTCCGGGGTATGCGTCTGCCCGTCGTCGGCCAGACGGGCCGCCAGATTGCTCTTGACCTCGTCGAAGAGGTTGCGGGCCTCGCGGCCATTGCCGAAGGTCCGGCCGCGGCCGTTGTACATCATCGTGAATTTGGCCTGCACAGCGGTTTCCGCCATCGGGTCGAGGGTGTATCCGCCCTTGCGGGCATAGATCATGAAGATCTGGTAGAGCTCTTCCGGGTTGTAGTCTTCGAAGGTAATCCAGTTCCGCTGGGGGAAACGCGACGGGATGCCGCTATTGCCGTTGATGAAGGCCTGCATCTCGTGAGAATAGCCCGCGGCGATGCAGACGAATTTGCCCCGATCGTTCTCCAGACGGGCCAGGAGCGTCTCCAACGCCGCTTGCCCAAACTGGTCGGTCATCAGCTGGTAGGCCTCGTCGATGAACAGGATGCCGCCCATGGCCGAATCGATCACATGCGAAGTGATCGCCTCTGTGTCGCCGACGACACGGCCGACCAGGTCGGCCTTCCCCACTTCCTTGACGTAAGGCGACGGCAGGGCGCCCATGGAATACAGGATCTTGCCCATCAGGCGCGCCACCGTGGTCTTGCCGGTGCCGGGATTGCCCAGGAACAGGTAATGTCCCAGTGGGATTTCCGGACGGCGATTCTCGAGCTTCGCGCTCTCGATCTCGTTGTTGATGGTGTGCGCCAGCTTGGTGAGCGAGGACTTCACGCCCTCCAGGCCGATAAGTTTGTTGAGTTCCCCCAGGCACTCGTCCACGGAGATCTTCTTGGGCTCTTCGTAAGGGACATCCTCCAGGAACACCGAATGGATGTTCTCCGGCGTCCACTGGTCCTGCGGGAGCGTCTTGATACGGTTGTAGATATTCGTTTTGGTCTGCGCCAGCTTGTTCATGGCCTCCCGGGCATTGCCGAATTTCTCGTCCTTCATGGCCACCATGTTCTGGAACATGCGGAGCACGCGTGCGCGCACTTCATCGTTGGCAAGCGTAAAGTTGTAACTCTTGCCCTTGGCGGCGCGCTCGAAGATCTCCAGCAGTTCTTCGGCCGTGTAATCGTCAATGCGGATAAAGTGCGAGAAACGGCTCTTCAGGCCAGCGTTGGAATTCATGAATTCCTCCATCTGCTTGGGATAACCGGCGCAAACCACGACAAATTTGCCCGCCTCGTTCTCCATACGGGTCAGCAAAGCCGCGATGGCCTCGTTACCCTCCCTGCTGACACTCTGGCCGGCAGCATCCTTCGGGTCGATGTCATAGGCTTCATCCAGGAAGAGCACGCCGCCCATGGCCTCCGTGATGGCGTCGTTCATGTTCTGGGCACTCTGGTTCTGGTACTGGGACAGAATGGCCTTGGGGGTCTTCTCCACGACACGATCAGTAGAAAGAATCCCCATCGCCTTGAAGATCTTGCCCAGCAGGCGCGCCACCGTGGTCTTACCGGTGCCGGGATTGCCAGTCAGCACGAAATTGAACTTGGTGAGTCCCTCTGCGCTTTCACCCAGTTCAATGAGACGTTTCTGGACGGCCATTTCGTTGGCGATGCGGCGGATCGCGTCTTTGACGGACTTCATACCCACCAGGCCGTCCAGCTCCTTCATGATGTCCTCCACGGAGATCTCGCCGGTCATTTCCTCGCCCACGATATCAGCATAACTGAGAACATTGTCTTCGCTGCCACGAGCATTGTGACGTCCTACAGCCTCAGAGAATAGGTTTCGCACCGCGCGGGCGTTACCGAAGGTGTCAATGCGTCTGGCATACATGCGGTCGAAGACCTTGGGGAGCATCTCCTCCGCCGTAGCATCCA
>Ga0310690_10009749_pt1 | contig 12026 bp, 7 predicted proteins | sample AusTroGonzalo_MG_2_FD_207661 | JGI IMG/M metagenome (GOLD analysis project Ga0310690, IMG submission 207661) | Bovine rumen microbial communities from tropical cattle in Woodstock, Queensland, Australia - Gonzalo_04 (v2) (version 2) | ecosystem: Host-associated > Mammals > Digestive system >...
GCAGAATCCAAAGATTGTGGGTGTGACACCTGCTATGCCTTCTGGTTGCTCTATGAACATCATGATGAAGGAAATGCCTGAGCGTACCTTCGACGTTGGTATTGCAGAGGGACATGCTGTTACCTTCTCTGGCGGTATGGCCAAGGACGGACTGCTGCCTTTCTGTAATATCTATAGTGCTTTTGCCCAGCGTGCTTTCGATAATATTATTCATGATGTGGCATTGCTGAATCTGAATGTTGTGTTCTGTTTCGATCGTGCAGGACTAGTTGGCGAGGATGGACCTACGCATCATGGTGCTTTTGATCTTTCCGCATTGCGCCCGATTCCTAACTTGACTATTTCATCTCCGATGGACGAACACGAGTTGCGTCGTTTGATGTATACGGCTCAATTGCCAGATAAAGGTCCGTTTGTGATTCGCTATCCGCGTGGCGGCGGTGAGTTGCAGGATTGGCGTTGTCCCCTGGAAGAGGTGAAGGTGGGAAGTGGACGTAAATTGAAAGATGGTAGCGATGTGGCTGTGTTGAGTATCGGCCCGATAGGCAATAACGTCACGAGAGCCATCCAGCAGTTGCAGGATGAAGGCGAGAAGGTAAGTGTGGCTCACTATGATATGCGATTCTTGAAACCTATCGACGAACAGATTCTTGATGAGGTGGGTAAAAAGTTCAAGAAGGTTATTACTGTGGAGAATGGTGCGAGAAAGGGAGGATTGGGCTCTGCAGTGCTGGAATGGATGAATGACCATGGCTATGAGCCACGCGTTGTCCGTCTTGGACTTCCCGATAGTTTTGTGGAGCATGGCAAGGTTTGCGAGCTGAACAAGATTGTTGGTCTTGACGAGGAGAGTATTAAGAAGGCTATCAAAGAGATATGAAAATCGTTATCGTCGGTGCAGGTGCCGTAGGAACTCATCTGTCGAAACTGCTGTCGCGTGAGCATCAGGACTGTGTACTGATCGATGCCGATGAGGAGCGCTTAAGCGGTCTTGGTGAGTTCGATGTGATGACCTATTGTGCATCGCCTACAAGTATCAAGGCTTTGAAGGAGGCAGGTACGCCTCATGCTGACCTTTTTGTGGGAGTAACTCCTGAGGAAAGTACAAATATCAATGCCTGTATCTTGGCCCATGCCCTGGGTGCCAAGAAAACCGTGGCTCGTATCGATAACTACGAATACCTCTCGCCAAGTTTACAGCCATTCTTTAAGAATCTGGGCCTTGACTCTCTTATTTATCCAGAGGTTCTTGCAGCAACGGATATCAATAACGGATTGAGGATGTCGTGGGTACGCCAGCGTTGGGATGTTCACGATGGTGCCCTGATTCTGTTGGGTATCAAGTTGCGTGAGGCAGCCGAGATACTTAATTTGCCATTAAAGGATCTCTGCGGTCCTGATGACCCATATCATATCGTAGCCATCAAACGTGGTGGAGAAACCATCATCCCCAGTGGCATGGACGAGCTTCGCGTGAACGATTTGGCTTACTTTATGACGACGAAGGATTATATTCCTTATATCCGCAAGATAGTTGGTAAGGAACACTATACCGATGTCAAGAACGTGATCATCATGGGTGGTGGTAAGACAGCAGTAAGAGCTGCACTCACGGCTCCTGACTATATGAATGTGAAGATCATCGAGAAGGATGCTGCCCGTTGTGAGAAGCTTAACGAGCTGTTGGAGAATAATGATACGATGGTGATTCACGGTGATGGTCGCGACCTGGGACTATTGGAGGAGGAAGGCGTTAAGAATACGCAGGCCTTCGTGGCGCTGACAGGTAATGCCGAGACGAATATTCTGGCTTGTCTGACGGCCAAGAAGTTGGGTGTACGCAAGACTGTCGCCATGGTTGAGAATCTCGACTATGTAAGTATGGCAGAGAGTCTTGATATCGGTACTATCATCAACAAGAAGACCATTGCTGCCAGTCATATCTTCCAGATGATGCTGGAGGCTGATGTAGATAATTTGCGTAGTCTGATGCTCGTTGATGCTGAGGTGGCAGAGTTCACTGCTGCTGAAGGCTCAAAGGTTACCAAGAAACCTGTAAAGGAGCTTGGCATGCCGTTTGGCGTGACGATTGGCGGACTAGTGCGCAAGGGACAGGGCATGCTTGTTAATGGTAACTCGCAGATTGAGGCAGGTGACTCCGTTATGGTGTTCTGCCACGAACAGAAACTGAACAACGTAGAGAAGTTCTTTAAGAAGAATACGATATGGTAAACTTCCGTATCATCAGCAAGATTATCGGCTCACTGCTATTCATCGAGGCATTGTTTATGTCGTGGTGCGCCCTCATGGCTTTCTACTTTCATGAGGACGATCTGATGGCGTTTCTCATGTCCTTGTTGCTGACGTTTGGTTGTGGATTTGTTTTCCTTTATCTGGGACGTAACTCCGAGAACAGTCTTAGTCGTCGTGACGCTTATGTAGTAGTTACGGCAGCCTGGGTCATCTTCTCCTTTTTCGGTATGTTCCCTTTCCTTATTCATGGAAGTATCTCAACGGTAGTTGATGCTTACTTTGAAACGATGTCGGGCTTTACTACTACAGGAGCAACTATCTTGGACGATGTGGAGTGTCTGCCTCATAGCATTCTCTTCTGGCGATCGCTGATGCAGTGGATAGGAGGATTGGGAATTGTGTTCTTCACTATCGCCATTCTTCCGTCGTTGGTGGGTGGAAGTGTGAAGGTGTTTGCTGCTGAGGCTACGGGTCCTATTAAGGCAAAAATGCACCCGAGACTTACTACTACCGCCAAATGGATTTGGAGTATTTACCTCATTCTTACCGTTGGCTGTGGTATCTCATTCTGGGCTGCAGGTATGGATTGGTTCGAAGCTTTGAATTATTCGATGACCACTACTGCTACGGGAGGTTTCTCTATTTATAATGACGGAACGGCCATCTTCCAATCGGCTTCTATCGACTACATCACTATCCTGTTTGAATTCCTGGCTGGTGTTAATTTTACCTTACTATATATAAGCATCGTCAAGATGAAACCGGGCTCGCTGTTTAAGAACTCCGAGTTTAAGTTGTATCTCACGATGGTGCTTCTGGGTACAGTTGGCATCATGATAGTACTCATATTCATGCAGAACTATCCCATAGAAGAAGCTTTCCGTAACGCATTGTTCCAGGTGGTTTCGCTGATAACTACCACTGGTATTTTCAACGATGACATCGGCGCATGGCCTCATATCACATGGATTATTATGGGCTTTGTGATGTTCCTTGGCGCATGTGCCGGTAGTACGAGTGGTGGCTTTAAGTGCATTCGTGGCGTGATGACGCTGAAGGTGCTACAGAATAATTTCCGTCAGATTATCCATCCCAATGCCGTGCTGCCTGTAAAGGTGAATGGCCAGAGTGTGCCTCAGTCGCGCATCATTGCCCTCTTTGCATTCTTTACTCTGTTTGTACTGATGGCTCTGGTTACTACGGCTATTATGGTTGTGTCGGGCATCGATCCTACCAACTCCATTGTTATTGCCCTGAGTTGCGTCAGTAATGTTGGTCCGTCGCTGGCCAACGATGTCGGACCTTATCTTACATGGTCCGGAATGGCTGATTATATCAAGTGGATTCTATGTCTGCTGATGTTGATGGGACGTCTGGAGATTATGACTGTGCTGGTACTCTTCACTCATAGCTTCTGGAAGGAGAATTAACTACTACTATATATAACTATGTACAAATTTGAACCGCTGCTTAAGCAGACTCTTTGGGGAGGCGACAAGATCATCCCCTTCAAACATCTGGATACGAAACTGGATCATGTTGGCGAAAGTTGGGAAATATCTGGTGTGAAGGATAACGAAACCATCGTGGCCAATGGAATATATAAAGGTAGAACTCTCAACGAATTGGTACGTGAACAGAAAGCCCAGTTGGTAGGTGAGGAGAATTATGAACGATTTGGCGAGGAGTTCCCTCTGCTTATTAAGTTTATCGATGCCCGTCAGGACCTGTCTATTCAGGTACATCCTACAGATGAAATAGCCCATCGCCAGGGTAAGAGCCGTGGGAAGACGGAGATGTGGTATGCGTTGGAGTCTACACCAGGGGCGCAACTTTACAATGGCCTGAAGCAACAGATTACTCCTGAGCAGTATAAGGCGATGGTGGATAATGATACGATTACTGATGCGTTGGCTCGTTACGAGGTGCGTGAAGGTGATGTATTCTTTATCCCTGCTGGTCGTATTCACGCTATCGGTGCTGGCTGTTTCGTAGCGGAAATACAACAAACGTCTGATGTGACATATCGTATCTACGATTTCAAACGCAAAGACACAAACGGTAACTATCGTGAACTGCATACAAAAGAGGCTGCAGAGAGTATCGACTACACTGTTCTCGATAATTATCGTGCAGAATATGAATCTGTGAAGAATGAAGGTGTTCAGGTTGTTACTTGTCCATACTTCACCACCGCTGTTTATGACCTTACGGAACCCATGACACTCGATTACTCTGAACTTGACTCGTTTGTCATACTGATTGCAGTCAAGGGTGAGGGCGTCATTTCTTCTGATGGTGAGAAATTGCCGTTCCAGATGGGAGACACCATATTGATTCCTGCCTCAGCGAAAGAAGTAAAGGTGGAAGGCGAAGTGAAGTTCCTGGAGACTTACGTTTGATCGAGATATTCCCTGATATCTTCCTGCAATCGGCGAAATTGCTCTGACACCATATAACCCGTATTCTTCTTGAGCATTACCTTGATATCCTGCAATGAGTTTTCATAACAGGACATCTCGTTGCGCTTCTGTGTCTTGTGAGCTGAGGCATGATAGATTTCGTTCTGACGCTCCTGACGAAGCAAGTTGCATACCTTCGACAGAATGGGCGATACAACGGTGTCAAACAGATGATGCCCCTGTATATATAAATAGGTGGTCTGGGGTGTCACACCCAGCGCCTTCAGATCGTCCTTCGTAGCAAGATACTCTTCCTTTGCATCAGGGAACTGACGCTGTAGGTCGTTGATCTTCGTATGTACCTTACGTTTTACGTTGGCAATCGAGCGCTCAGGATCCTGAACGTTGAATCCTCCTGGATCGGCTATGCGATTGAAGTCGGTAATAGAGAACTTGGGGTAGTTACCATTGCGATACATCATAATCGACCACACGAAGAGTGGAAATAGAACCTCGCTGAATGCCTGGAAGTAACCACGGAAATCGAAGATGCGATGATCGTTCAGCGTTACAGATACACAGACATTATGCAGTGAGGGTGCATAACACTGGAAGTTCTCGATGGCATAAACATAGGTGTGGAACACGTAAGGGCTTTCCAGAACACGCTTCGACTGATGTGTACGTCCCTGTATCAGATAGTCATAGTCGGCATCCACACAGGCTATCATGTCTTTACCCAAAGGCTCACCTTCCAGAAAGTTCATGAGAACAGATTTCTTTCCACGCGTCAGGTTGATCTTCGAAGGTAGCATTACCTCGAAATAGCGTTTGTCGTTCTCGAACTCTGAAAGAACCGTACGCCAGAAGTATATATCGTCGTAGCTCTCGACATAGGCCACAATCCTATGTCGTGCTTTCTTCGATTTCAGCGCATTGGCCGCCTCGAAGTATCTGCTATTCAGATTATCCTTCAGTCTGTTGGGCATATCACACCGTGATGTCACTCACTTCCGTCACCGAATCTACCCAACCGTTCATCACCACAGCAGGCGAATGGGTCGTCAGGATAATCTGTACATTCGGATTCAACTCGAGACAGAGGTCTATCAGCCGTTTCTGCCACTCCATGTGGAGCGACACCTCTGGCTCGTCCATAAAGAGCACGTAAGGCTCATTATCCTCCACCAGCACTGTCAGTAAGATAATCAGGATTTGTTTCTCACCACTCGACAGACGATAAGGCAACAGCACCTCACCTATCTGCGTGAATTGCAGCTCGTTCGCCGTACGGATCATTTTCTTACCCGTATCACTGAACAAATCATCGACGATATCCTGGAAGCGGGTCTTCTTCTGCGATATCTGCTGGGCAGCCTCGGCATCACCAGCCTGAAGCTTCTCGATGATGCGGTTGCCAATATTCACCTGATAATCCAGATACTTGCGCTGCAGCTGGAAGAGCTGCATGTCAAGCAGCGATCCAGCACCTACACCCGCCAAGGCCGTCATGGCCTGGGTCAGGAATCCTGTATTCTCAGAGAACGTCTGTTGAAGATTGGAATCCAGTGAACGTATCAGGTCGTAGCGGATCCACTTGGCATCCTCTGGCTCCACATCCAGGCGCACCCCCTTCAGCATGTGGGAGGGGAACTCACCACCTGCCGAAAGTCCCTTCACCACTTTGTTCAAAATGGTACTCTTACCCGCACCATTGGTACCGCTCAGGATGTTTACATGACGGTTCAACTCCCAGACGATGTGCTTCTTCCCACTCCAGAGCGAGTCGATCTCAATCCGTTTAATATAGTCTGCGTACTTCGGCATAGCTTTTGGTTTTATTCTTTGGGGCAAAGATAAACAAAAAAGCCGAAAGTTCAAAACTTTCAGCCTTTTATTTGTCATTATAGCGACTTTACAACTAACGCGACTTGAAAATAGAACGATATTCGCCTGGATGCCAGAAGTCGTAGAGGGCTATCTCGAACACCAGATTACTGTAGCCAGGAATGGTGCTGCTGGATGATGAAGCCGTATAGTCGCTTTTACCGTATCCCAGCATATATGGAATGCGAACACGCCAACGATCTCCAATATGCATGTGCATCAGCGCTGTGGCAAATCCATCAACTACAGCACCTGTAAGGAACTTGCTAGTGCCAGCTGTCGCCCAACTGAAGTCCTCCAGATAGTTCTGATCGAAGACGAGTCCCTCTGGATAGGAAGTGGTGGGGATATAATGTCCGCGATAAGCCACACGACAAGTGTCTGTGTAAAGTGGCGTTTCTGTACCAACACCCGACTCCAGCACCTCTACGTAGATATAGTCTGTATTTTTGTGGTTGCTGGTGGTACTCTCATCCTTCGAAAAGGTGAGAATCTTGCGATAGCTGGAGTTTGCGGCCCACTGGTCGAGAACTTTCTCGTTCTTCTCCCGCCAGTTGTCGAACTCGTTCTCAGCCTCTGTATCCTCGCTGCACGATGATACCATCCCCACGAGTGGGAACAGTATCACGCTCAGCAATATGTATTTCCAATTCCTCATGCTTACTGAAGCTTCTTGAGCAGACTTGCAATGCTTACCTTATCCTCGATGATAGCATTGAGGTCGCTGATGGCCACACGCTCCTGCTCCATGGTGTCGCGGAAACGCAGAGTTACCTTGCCATCAATCAGAGTATCGTGGTCGACGGTGACGCAGTATGGTGTGCCAATAGCGTCCTGACGACGATAGCGCTTACCGATAGAATCCTTCTCATCGTACTGGCAGTTGAAGTGGAACTTCAGCTGGTCGATGATCTCACGAGCCTTCTCGGGCAGACCGTCCTTCTTCACCAGCGGCATCACAGCACACTTCACAGGAGCCAGAGCTGCAGGCAACTTCAGCACCACGCGGGTCTCGCCATTCTCCAGCTTCTCCTCGTCGTAAGCATGACACATGATAGAGAGGAACATACGATCAACACCGATAGAGGTCTCAATCACATACGGAGTATAGCTCTCGTTGGTCTGAGGATCGAAGTACTTGATGCTCTTACCAGAGTATTTCTCATGCTGCGAGAGGTCGAAGTTGGTACGAGAGTGGATACCCTCCACCTCCTTGAAGCCGAACGGCATCTTGAATTCGATATCGGTAGCTGCGTTGGCATAGTGGGCCAGTTTGTCGTGGTCGTGGAAACGATAGTTCTCAGCACCGAAGCCAAGAGCCTGGTGCCACTTCATACGAGTTTCCTTCCACTTCGGGAACCACTCCAGTTCCGTACCGGGCTGTACGAAGAACTGCATCTCCATCTGCTCGAACTCCCTCATACGGAAGATGAACTGACGGGCCACGATCTCGTTACGGAAAGCCTTACCAATCTGAGCGATACCGAAAGGAATCTTCATACGACCGGTCTTCTGCACGTTCAGGTAGTTCACGAAGATACCCTGAGCCGTCTCAGGACGCAGATAGATCTTCATCGAAGCATCAGCGCTGGCACCCATCTCTGTAGAGAACATCAGGTTGAACTGACGAACATCAGTCCAGTTACGGGTTCCGCTAATGGGGCATACGATCTCCTCGTCGAGGATAATCTGCTTCAACTCGTCAAGGTCCGGACCCTGCATGGCAGCCGCATAACGGGCATGCAGAGCGTCGCGCTTTTCCTTGGTCTCCTTCACACGTTCGCTGGTTTCCAAGTACTTAGCCTCATCGAAGCTGTCACCGAAACGCTTGCGAGCCTTCTCCACTTCCTTCTGGATCTTCTCGTCGTACTTGGCAATCTGATCCTCGATCAGCACGTCAGCACGATAGCGCTTCTTTGAGTCGCGGTTGTCGATCAGGGGATCGTTGAAAGCATCTACGTGTCCTGATGCCTTCCATATAGTGGGGTGCATGAAGATAGCCGAGTCAATACCCACGATATTCTCGTGAAGCATCGTCATAGCCTTCCACCAATACTGCTTAATGTTATTCTTCAACTCAACACCGTTCTGACCGTAGTCGTAAACGGCTCCTAAACCATCGTAAATCTCACTTGAGGGGAATACAAAGCCATACTCCTTGCAGTGGCTCACGATTTTCTTAAAAACATCTTCCTGTGCCATAATAAACGTTTATTTTGCAATTTGGCTGCAAAGGTACGTATTTTAATTAAGAATTAAGAATTAAGAATTAAGAATTAACAAAAAATCAAAGAAATATTTGGCATATTCGGATTTATTCACTACTTTTGCAGTCGCTAAGCAGAAGTATAGGGGCATAGCCCAGTTGGTTTAGAGCGCTGCAGTCACATTGCAGAGGTCCCCGGTTCGAGCCCGGGTGTCCCTACAAAAATGGAATCCTCGCCACTTGGCGAGGATCTTTCGTTTTAGTAAACCCCAACTTTGTCGTAATGTGGCTGGAACTTTAGTCGGAGTAAGCCTCCAAATTCTCTCGAGAATTTAGGACTTTACTCGGAGTAAAGTCTGGGTTTACTCCGAGTAAAGTCCGACTTTAGTCGCCATAACTCCTTCCTTAGTTGAACAGATAGCGGATGGTGAACATAATCTGATAGGTAGACGTAGTACTCAGGAAGTCGTGGTACGTCTTCAGATGGCGTTCGCCATTTACTGTATTATAGGTGTACTTTCCTTTGCTGTACGACAAGAGCGCCGTTTCGCCAATCTGCTTGTAGAGTCCCCAGTCCTTGCAGAGGAAGTTTGGTAAGTTCAGGATGTCCACACCCAACTGGATGGCATGCTTTGTCTTACCAATGTCGAGCGTCAGATCCTGCTGGAACTTGAAGTCCAGCTGATGATGCCAAGGCATCTTGGCTCCACCTCGCTCAGCATACTTGCCCTTGCGATTCTTCAGGTAGTCATCTTGCTGGATATAAGCCCAGAAGTCATCGCGTTGCATATCAGCGGTATAAACCTGATGGTTCGATCCGAATGTGCTCTCAGCGAAATCCCACGAATCGAGCTCCTCGCGCGAGGCTGGTACATAGATCAGGTTGGCAGGAGCCAAGGCGTCGCTATTAACATTATTAGAGAAAATGTATGAATAGCGACTGAAGGCGTAGTCGTTCAGATAGCCATACTGATAGCCATCGTATACAAGACTGAATCTTGAGGTGGCGTTCTTCGACTCCTTCAGCGTATAGCTGGCTGCTATCAGCAAGCGGTTTGGAGCCACATAAGTGGCATAACCCATCTCGTTGTCGTTGACCGCATTCACAGAATAGCGATAGTTGTTATAGGCTGAGGCTACCTGATTACCAATACCATCAGTATAGGTCTTGGCCTTCGAGAGGGTATAGCTGGCAGAGAGGTCGAGTCCGAAGTCGAACGACTTGCGCAACTGGGCACTCAACGATATGTAGTAAGCCTTCGAGCCAGCATTCTCAAGGACATAGGCTGAGGAGTTGGCATCGTAGTAAGACATCTTGTGGCGCACATCGCCATGACCCAGATCGATGGTGGATGAGCCATCCCAGTAGATGTCACGATTGGAAACCACTACAGGGTTAAGATCCTTATTGAGGATACCCTCGATGGTGAAATCAATATCGCCAAGCAGTTTGGCATCTAAGGCCAGAGAGGTCTTCCACGTCTTGGGCATACGCAAGTCGTCGCTCAGAATGGTGGCGCTACTTGGGATGGTGGTCTTGCTAGTGGCACCTATCTGGTTCAACATGTCCTGCTGGCTGGTGGTGAAGGTGGGAATGGTACCTTTGGTTTGCGATGCGATATAAGATGTCTGCCCCATACCTGAGTTACCCACTGCAGAGATCAGCCATACGAAAGGCAATCGGCCTACGAAGAGACCAGAACCTCCACGGAGTATCAGGTTGCGCTCGCCAGTAATGTCCCAGTTGAAGCCAATACGTGGCGAGAAGGATACACTGGCTTTTGGTACATTATCTGTACGGAAATGCTGTCCGCCAAAGTCAATCTTATAGTATTCTTCGTTGAAGTTGTCTTTTAAACTGGGATACGAAGGCAACTCGAATCGGGCGCCTATTGACATACGGAATCGATCGGAGATGCTCCAGTTGTCCTGCAGATAGAGCGACCACTGGTTGGTGCTCATTTCTGCCACAAAGGGAGAGTGGTTGGCGTTGTTGCCATAGGTGATACCAAACAAACGGGTGTTCTGGGGTGTAAACACTGATGCCCAGTCGCCAGCAGCCACCTGTTCTGGCGTAGCTTGGAAGGCATAATATCCTGCAGCAGCCTGGGCATAGCCATTAGCTGCCCAGTTGTGTTCGAACTGTAAACCACCAAAGAGGTTGTGCTTACCCAGCTGGATGTTTACCTCGTCAGTAATCACAGTATTCTTGGTCTGGGCCACATTCTGATAGGTGAACAGGTCGCCAGTAAGGGCCCAAGAGGGATAGATGCCCTGTCCGTTGTCCATCACAATTTCTACTACTGGGGCCGATTCACCATACTCGTTGCTTCGAGGCTGATCCTGGAATGAATAGGTGCCACGCAAGGTGTTACTCAACTTACCAAACTTACTGTTCAATTCAGCAGCAAACGAGGTAAAGCGGAACTCTGACATATATCGGCTTGAGAGCGACGACATGCTGTAATCGGTATTGCTGCCATAGGAGTTCTGATTACCGCCATATATAATAGAGGTACGATTACTACCTATACTACGTGAAGCAGAAGCAGGGTTAGACTCCTTACGGTTTGACTTCGTAAAACGGATATTGAACTTATGGTTCTCGCTAATATTCCAGTCAATGCGGGCCAGAATACGATAGGCGGGTGCCTTCAGATCGTAGTTCTGCCATGGACCAGTCTTCAGTCCATAGGTATTCTTCAGATAGTTGGACAGACTCTCCAGCTCATTGATCCGCGGACGACGATTAGTGGCAGTATATGGCGTACTACCATTGCCAGCCATAACGGCAGGACCAGAAATCAGGTTATCCTCAATCTCACCATTCACAAAGAAGAAAAGTTTATCCTTCAGAATAGGACCACCAAATGACAAACCATAAGTGTAGTTATGTCCATCGGCAATGGGGAGCTTGGTATCACCAATCTTCTTACCCTTCAGCGACGAACTTGTAAGATAAGTATAGAGTGAACCCTTGAAAGTGTTGGTACCACTCTTGGTAACGGCATTCACGCCACCGCCCGTAAATCCACTCTGACGCACATCGTATGGAGTAATCGACACCGTCATCTGTTCGAGCGCATCAATAGAGATAGGAGTACCACCACCAGGGAGTGGACTGGGTTCCATACCAAATGAGTCGTTAAACGAAGCACCGTCGATAGTAACACTCGACTGACGGTAGTTACCACCACCGATAGCCATGCCACTGGCCGAGCTCGACTGAGGTGTCATCTTCATTATATCCAACATCGAACGTCCTACGGTTGGCACAG
>Ga0310690_10009750_pt1 | contig 12026 bp, 12 predicted proteins | sample AusTroGonzalo_MG_2_FD_207661 | JGI IMG/M metagenome (GOLD analysis project Ga0310690, IMG submission 207661) | Bovine rumen microbial communities from tropical cattle in Woodstock, Queensland, Australia - Gonzalo_04 (v2) (version 2) | ecosystem: Host-associated > Mammals > Digestive system >...
ACCCTCTGGCGCGGTGGCATGGCGTGCAATGCCCTGAAGCAACTTATTGCCGATGCCGACTGGGGAGAGTTGGACTATATGATTCTTGATACACCGCCAGGAACCAGTGACATCCATCTGACGCTGTTGCAGACGCTGAAGCTCACCGGTGCCGTCATCGTCTCCACCCCGCAGCAGGTGGCGCTGGCCGATGCACGTAAAGGCATTGACATGTACCAGAACGAGAAGGTGCAAGTCCCCATTCTTGGCTTGGTGGAGAATATGGCTTGGTTCACCCCCGCAGAGCTGCCTGAGAATCGGTACTATATCTTTGGCCGGGAGGGGTGTAAGCAGCTGGCAAAAGAAATGGGTGTCCCCCTGCTGGCTCAGCTCCCACTGGTGCAGAGCATCTGCGACAATGGAGATGCCGGCACACCTGTTGCCGCTCATGCAGAGAGCATGAGCGGCCAGGCCTTCCTCTCGCTGGCTCAGGCCGTTGCTACCGTGGTAAACAGAAGGGGAAAGGCAAAATAAAGGCATAATTATGATGTCATTTGATACATTTTTTGCTGAAAATTATTATAATCTCGGATTTTTGTGTAATTTTGCAGCGGAATTGTAATCAATTTACCAACACAATTATGATTTGGAATCCTAACAAGGAGTGCATGAGCCGCGACGAGATGAGTGCTCTGCAAGGAAAACGACTTCACAAGATTGTGGAGTATGTGTATCACAACGTGCCCTTCTACCGCCACAAGCTGCAGGAGCTCGACATCCGTCCCGACGACATTCAGACCATCGAGGACATCAAGAAGCTGCCATTCACTACAAAGAAAGACCTTCGTGACAACTACCCCTTCGGTCTGCAGGCTGCTCCGCAGAGCGAAATTATTCGTGTGCATGCCAGCAGTGGCACCACCGGTAACCCCACTATCGTAGGCTATACCCGTAAGGACATCGGCGTGTGGAGCGAGTGTATGGCCCGCTGCCTGACGGCCTACGGTGTCACTCGTGATGACATTTTCTCTGTAGCCTATGGCTACGGTCTTTTTACCGGCGGTCTGGGTGCCCACTACGGCGTGGAGCACCTCGGTGCCAGTGTCATCCCTGCTGGTACGGGCAATACTGAGAAGCACCTGAAGCTGATACGCGACTTGGGCATCACTGGCATTGCCTGTACACCGTCGTATGCTCTCTATCTGGCAGAGACAATGGACAAGATGGGTATCACGAAAGAACAGATCAAGCTACGCGTGGGAGCCTTCGGTGCCGAGCCGTGGACAGAGAGCATGCGCAAGGAGATAGAGGAGCGTCTGGGCCTGAAGGGTTACAATATCTATGGGCTTAGCGAGGTGATGGGACCCAGTGTCAGCTATGAGTGCCAGATGCAGCACGGCAGCCACATCTGTGAGGATCACTTCTATCCCGAGATTATCAATCCCGTCACGCTTGACCCCATGCCCTACGGCCAGACTGGCGAGTTGGTGTTCACCACCCTCACCAAGGAAGGCATGCCCGTCATCCGCTATCGCACGCGTGATCTTTGCATGCTGATGGACGGCCAGTGCGACTGTGGACGCACCGCCATCCGTATGGGTCGCATCGAGGGCCGTAGTGACGACATGCTGATCATCCGTGGTATCAACGTGTTCCCGTCGCAGGTGGAGAGCGTTGTGCTCAGCCTTCCGGAGTTTGCACCCCGTTATATGCTCATCGTAGACCGCGTGAACAACCTCGACACACTGCAAGTACAGGCAGAGCTGCGCCAAGAGGTGTTTACTTCCACTTTCGATACCCCCGCTGCTGTCGACCAACTGGAGAAGAAACTTGCCGCCAAGCTGAAGAGCGTGTTGAGCATTGCCGCAAAGGTGCAACTGAAAGCCCCAGGCACTATCGAACGCTCACAGGGCAAGAGCGCTCACGTCATCGACAAACGCAAATTGTAATTCTCAAGTCCTTTCTAGGCATGCTCTGCTTGTCGGTGGCTATTACCGTAGGGGGCATGTCGGTGAATAGAGACTACCTAATACCTTTGTCAGCAGCCTTTAGGGCTGCTGACAAAGTAAAAGGACTTCATTATTGACCGATATTCGTTCTTGCAGAGAAACCTCCCCTGAGGTCGTCGATGGTCAACTCTGTTAATTGCGTCTTGCTGAGGTTTGTCCGACCAGCCAAGCGGTTTGCCTGCTGTTGGATGCTCTTTTCAAACACGTTACGTGCATAGCGGGCATTGCCGAAGTTGCGGTCCTTGTGGGCTACAGCATATTCGAATCGTTCTTTCAGATAATCTTCGGCCTCGGCAGAAAGCGTGTATTGATTTTTCTTCATATACATCTTGAAGATTTCTGCCAACTCCATGCCAGTATAGTCAGGGAAGTCTATATACCGATTGAAACGTGACTGTAAACCAGGGTTAGAGTCGATAAAGCGCTGCATCTCGTCTTTATAGCCAGCAATGATCACCACCAAACGGTCACGATAGTCTTCCATACGCTTTAGCAAGGTGGCAATGGCTTCCTGCCCATAGTCCTGACCACCACCACCTTCGGGTACCAGCGAATAAGCCTCGTCGATAAAGAGTACTCCGTCGAGAGCTTGCTGGATAATCGTATCGGTCTTCAGTGCTGTCTGTCCCATATATTTCGCCACCAGTCCACCACGGTCGGTTTCAACGGTATGTCCCTTCTTCAATACACCTAAATCTTTGTAGATGCGGCCTACTATACGGGCGACAGTGGTCTTACCTGTTCCTGGTGAGCCATAGAAGACAAGGTGGTATGACACCTTTGCCGTCTTCAGCCCCTGTGCCTCACGCTGCTTCTGAAGTTTCACAAAGTTGGCCAAAGAACGCACCTCCTGCTTGACCGATCCAAGACCAATCAGTTCGTCGAGTTCCACATAGGGGTCGCCTTCCAGAGGCTCATTAACGATTACGCTGTCCTTCTTTTCTTCTTGGACAGTCTGGGACGCCTCATTCTCATTCTCCTTATCCTTGCTTTCGTCGTCATCAACGAAGATGCCCACCAGCAACAACGACACGAAGAAGCCGATGCTAAGGCATCCGCAGCCTTTGAGGCTCTTGTTCAAAATGTCTTTTACTACCATATTTGTCTAAAACTCACGGTTCATTAAGTTGTTGAAAGCATTCATCAGTTCATAGCCTACCCGATAGGCAAACGGAGGCTCCATCGTGCGACTGCCGTTGGAGTTGATTTCATGCACCAGTCCTTCTTCGCCTGCCCCCTGCTTCTCGCTGCCAAAATAGAGACGGGTTTCCGCATCCTGACCACTCTGGTTGTTTTTCTCGTAGTAGAACACCAGATTACCCTCATTGTCGAAGAGAAACTCCTGGTAGTACTTGTGGGCTGCTATGTTATAACTGTTGGTAATCAAGTATGGATTGAATAAGTAACGGTCAGCTTCTTCTTCATAATCCAGTGTATAATAATAATGTGTAACGCACTTGCCAGGACCGCTGCCCGGCATCATGTAGTTGCTGTTTACCACCGTCTCGTTTGGGGGCAGACCTTCCTGCTCCATCTTCTGCGAGTTGGCAATGTCTTGTTTCGCCTGTCCATATAGCTTGCGTATCTCTGCCACTCGAGCTTTAGCTTGGGGGGAAGACTGGGCACCCGCCGTCAGCAGACAGCAGAACCCTATCATTACCAGTAATGTTCGTCTCATACAAGGAAGAATGATGTCAATTATTTGCCGTTTAATATGAATCTTGAGCCGTTCCACGTCAGGCGTTTCTGAATCTTTCCTGAAGGGGTGTAATAGGTATAGACGATGGTTTTTCCTTGGCGGGGTAGGGCATGCGAAGAGGCTTGAGAGCCTGGAGGCGCATCGAATGATATTCCCAGGTCGTTCGCGTAGACTACCTTCATCTTGTGGGAGTCATTGTCGTATTGATAGAAGGTGATGCCTGTATACTGCCCGGCAATGGCCTGTCCGTCTAGGTAGCAGTCGTTGGATATGGCCACCAGTTTGTGCTTCTTGTCGGCATAGTTCCAGAAACAACACTCAATAACTTGTCGCTCGGTGTCGGACTCGACAGATTCAAAACCTACATAGCCATTTTGAACGTCGACGATGAAAGAGTTCCCAGGTGTCAGGTTCATACCATTACGATACCACTCCCAGCACAACTTCATCTCCCCCAAAGACTCATCTTCCTCAGCCTGAGTCAGCAGGGCGGTGACAAAGTCCTTGATATTAGGCTGGGCACCCTTGAAGCTGACTATTAGGCCATCCGAGTCGTCATCAAGTTCGAGGGGAGCGGTCTTGGTATAAACGGGTTTCATGCCGTCCCAGGTAAACGTGTGCTGCACGGGGCCGTCCTTGCCCCACTCGTCAACCAACACATTCTTGCCCGTCTTTGGCAGATGGCAGAATATTTGCGTGAATTCTTTCCTGTCGCACCAACGGTATCCCTTCAGAAGGTCAGGTTCTGGAGTGAGCGTCTTCTTTTGCGGGTCATAGTCGTAGAAACATACCATTTCTATACAGGGATCGGTGGGCTTTCCCAGACAGACGGCAAGTAGTCGGTGGCCATTGGATCGGTTCCAGACGCAGGCAGACATGTACTCACCATCAGTACCGCCATCGTTGACTTCCACATAGCCGTTCTTGGCATCGACAGTGACGGTAAGGTCTGTCTCTTCTTCAATCACCTCCCTGGAGAGGCCTTTTTCCATCGTGTTCCTGACAGCCTTCGTCATCCATGTGGGCCACGTCTGGTCGAAGCGCTCCAGCATGATGCCGAGGCTTCCATTTATCACGTTGCCAATGGTCTTGACAGGCCAGCCTTTGTCAATGTCTTCAAGGGAACAGTACTTGGTAGGACTGTCCTGCGCCCAGACGGATAGTCCAGATGCCAAGGCAAGCCACAGGCATGCCCCGTGAATAATACTACTACGCATAGACCTTGCCATGATTACTTTGACATCAAGGCATCCACATCGGCGGGCTTCATGCCGATATAGATGGATACGTCCTTCAGTGCCTCAACCTCTTTGCCGGTGATGTTCTCGTCGGACTTCACAATCAACGTCAGCATAGAGAGCATCTGATAGCGCAGATCCTCGCTGAGTGAGCTGGCAATCTGGCTGCCACAATCGCCAATGAGCTGCAAGAATGCCATCGGCTTGCGCGACTCCAATTCGTCATGCTTGGCTATGAGCTTACGCACTACTTCAAGCCCCTCAAATTCCGCCTCCTCGCCAAACTCCTTACGTAGGAAACGGCCGATGAAATCGTACTCTTGGGGTTCCACCTTGCCATCGGCTATCACGATGTGCGACACCATAACGAGCATAGAGAACAGAAAACTGTTGTGGATATTCTCCCTTACGGGGGAATTTACGTTAAAAGTTGACCTGAACTCATCGGTGAACTCAACTTGTTCTGCCGACAATCTCAATTGAGGCGTGTCGGCCATTTCCTCTGTCAAATCACGTAGCGGCCCTTCATTGAAGAGACTCTTCAGATTACTAAAAAACTTCCCAAAAGCCATAGTTCAAATTTTATTATGTTAAACAATATTCATTTGTCTTCCTTGCATTCTTGTTCCGAGCCTGTCATGAGGCTACGAAGGCGTTATACCTCCATCATCAATTTGAAATGCTACTATCGACTAGTAAGCTCCATGATGTTAATATCTTCTAGATGACATATTTCTGGATCCTTGCAACCAATGGCACCAACAACGGTGATGATATCGAAGCGGACGGAGAGGTCGATGTGGTGATACTTGATGTAGTGGTTGATGGCTTGCCGCAGATTCTTTCGCTTCTTGTAATCAACCGCCTCGACAGGACTGCCGAAATCAGAGTTTTTCCTTGTTTTCACCTCTACAAATATCACGCATTCCGCATCACGGGCAATGATGTCGATGTCGCGGTGCGTAGAGCGCCAATCGCGCTCCAAGATGGCATATCCCTTGTCACGAAGATAGGCTGCAGCCAGATCTTCGCCCCATGCGCCTAGTCGCAAGTGCTCTGGCGTTTGCTCGCTGCCATCCTCAAGGGCTGTCGTCTTGCACAGAAGCCGTTGGCAGTTCTCGTAGGCATCTTTTACATTCCCCTCTTTGTCTGGCACGTGGGCCAGCATCTGTTCGAGGGCTGCTAGAATCTTTCGGGCTTCATTTGGCTTTCCTTCATTAAACCGGATGCGGAGAATGTCTATTGCCGTCCAGAACATGGCCAGCGACGTGCTAGGATTCTTGTCTGTTGAATATAGCTCACGGGCGGCAGCGTAAGCCTCTTCTATGCGTCCCTGCTTACGTAACTCGAAAACGTCTCTTGTAGTCAGACTTCTGTTTGCCATATTCTGTTCGGTGTAACGCCTAACGTTCGATGTTGTCGACACGAAGTTTCAACAGACCTGCAGGAACGCGGACTGTCACCACATCGCCCACCTTTTTGCCAAGCAGAGCCTGGCCTATGGGCGACTGAATGGAAATTTTGCCTTCGCGTAGGTTTGCCTCGTGAGGACTTGCCAGAGTATAGGTCATCGTACTGTTGTTCCCCGTGTTGGTCATCCGCACTTTGCTGAGTAGTTGTATCGTGTCTGCCGTGAGCAACGACGTGTCGATAACCCGTGCATTGGCCAGCACCCGTTGTTTGAAGCGGATTCGGCCAAGCAGCCGTCCTTGCTCACGCTTGGCTGCGTGGTATTCGAAGTTCTCGCTAAGGTCGCCCTTGTCTCGTGCCTCAGCAATGGCCTCCCTAACCCGAGGAAGCTCCACACTCTCCATTTGACGGAGTTCGGCCACTAGCTTGTCGTAGCCTTCTTGTGACATATATTCCATAACAGTGTGCAAAGGTACGAATAAGCGAGCAAAGAACAAAATAAAAAGCATTATTTATTTTTTTTCTTTCAAGCGAAAGTACCTTGGGCAAAGCCAAAGGTACAAAAAAGAAGGATTCTCAATGTTAAAGTTTCTTATTATTAGCGAAAGTTCTGTAGCGAGTGACCATTTTTTAAGTATCTTTGCAAATCCAGATGTGACAAACGACATTAACATTATTATTTCATGAAACTGAAAAACATCATTACTGCCATGGCATTGACCTCCATGACGCTGGCCGTCTCCGCCCAGCAGCAGCAGGGAACAGGACTGGACTTGGGCAACCTGGACACCTCGGTGCGACCTGCCGACAATTTCTATCAGTACGCCTGCGGCGGATGGATGCAGAAGAATCCGCTACCCGCAGCCTACTCCCGTTTCGGATCGTTCGATGTGCTGGGCGAGGAGAACAACAAGCGCATCAACGGCATACTCGACGAACTGCTTCATGGCACCTACCAGACGGGATCGACCGAGAAGAAACTCTCCGATCTCTACAAGTTGGCCATGGATAGCGTTCGCCGCAATGAGGATGGCACACGTCCGGCTATGGACATCATCCAGCAGCTGGAGAAGGCCAAGACCAAGGAGCAGTTGTTCGATGTCCAGCTTCAACTGGCCCCTTACGGCAACTCCGAGTTCTTCCGTTCCGGCATCGGGGCCGACGAGAAGAACGCTTCTCAGAACATTCTGAACGTGAGCCAGGGAGGACTGACGCTCGGCATGAAGGACTATTATCTGGATACCGATGCAGAGACCACGAAAATACGTGAGGCGTATAAGCTGCACATCGTTCGCATGTTCCAGCTCTTCGGATTTACCAAGGGACAGGCTCAGAAGAAGATGAAGAACGTCATGCGCCTGGAAACGGAACTGGCCAAGGTGAGCCGTTCGCGTACAGAGCTGCGCGACCCGCAGCGCAACTACAATAAGACCACACTCAGCGAGTTTGCCGCCAACTATCCCCATCTGCAGCTGGAACGCTTGATGAATGCCCAGGGCATCGACTCAAAATACATCCAGGAACTGGTGGTAGGCCAGCCGGAATTCCTGGCCGGTGCCGACAAGCTCATCAGCACCATCACCCCCGCCGAGTATCGTGACTATATGGAGTGGGGGCAGATGATGTCAGCTGCCGGCTATCTTGACGATGCCACGCAGGCTGCCAACTTCGAGTTCTTTGGCAAGGTGATGTCGGGTCGCAAGGAAGACCATCCGCTCTGGCGTCGGGCCACGCAGCAATTGGAGAGCCAGATGGGGCAGGCTTTGGGCAAGATTTATGCTGACAAGTATTTCCCTGAGGCTTCAAAGAAGCGTATGGTGGAGCTGGTGAAGAACCTGCAGATAGCCTTGGGCGAGCGTATCGCTGCACAGGACTGGATGAGCGACTCCACCAAGGTGAATGCCCTGCTGAAGCTGAACACCTTCTACGTGAAGGTGGGCTATCCCGACAAATGGATTGACATGGCCAAGCTCACCATCGATCCCAAGAAGTCGTATTATGAGAATATCAAGGAGTGTCGTAAGTTCTGGAACGAATATAGCATAGAGCATACGGCAGGAAAACCCGTAGATCGCGACGACTGGTACATGTATCCACAGACAGTAAATGCTTACTACAACCCTACCACCAACGAGATTTGTTTCCCCGCCGGCATCCTGCAGCCTCCTTTCTTCAGCATGCAGTCTGACGATGCCTTCAACTATGGTGCCATCGGGGTGGTCATCGGGCACGAGATGACGCACGGATTCGACGATCAGGGTCGCCAGTTCGACAAGGACGGCAACATGCATGACTGGTGGGCCGCTTCAGACGGGGTACAGTTCAAGGAGCGCACCGACAAGTATGCCGACTTCTTCTCGGCCATTAATGTGCTGCCCGACCTGAAAGCCAACGGCCGTCTGACGCTGGGCGAGAATCTGGCCGACCATGGTGGCCTGCAGGTGGCCTACGCTGCTTTTAAGAACGCGACGAAGAACATTTCTCTCCCCGTGGTCGACGGGCTGACGCCTGACCAACGTTTCTTCCTGGCCTACGCTGGCGTATGGGCAGGTAACATCACCGACGAAGAGATTCGTAACCGTACGAAGAGCGACCCCCACTCTTTGGGCATGTGGCGTGTCAATGGAGCACTGCCCCACATTGATGCTTGGTATGAGGCCTTCGGCGTAAAGTCTGGCGACAAGATGTACATCCCCAAGGAGCAGCGGCTGCCGCTGTGGTAGGGACTTTGGAATATCGTTAACAATCATGCCAACTTGTATTTTACGGTTACTAAAATGTTGGGAATATGAAGATCAATAGAATAAGGATGGTGGCAGCATTGGCTTTGCTTTGCGCTGTCACACAGGCCAAGGTGAGGTTGCCCCACTTGATAGGCGATAATATGGTGATACAACAACAGACCGATGTGCGCCTGTGGGGATGGGCCGAACCGGGCAGGACGGTGAAGGTGACCACTTCGTGGAGTAGCGATGCACCCACAGCGAAGGTCGGTAAGGACGGCCGATGGTCGGTGAAGGTCAGGTCGCCCAAGGCGTCTTACACTCCGCTCTCTATTACCTTCGACGATGGTGAGCTGCTGACCGTTGGCAACATCCTGGCCGGCGAGGTCTGGGTGTGCGCAGGGCAGTCAAACATGGAGATGCCTGTAAAGGGCTTTGGCATGTGTCCGGTTGAAGGCTACAATTACCACGTGGCTGATGCCATTCACTCAGCCGGCGTACGAAGTGTGAAGATTCCCAGCATTATGCGTGTGCAGCCGCAGGACGATGCCCAGTGCCAATGGCGTCAGTGTACGCCACAGACAGTCGGCGACTTCTCTGCCACAGGCTACTTCTTTGCCCGTCTGCTCAGCCGCACCCTCGATATCCCTGTAGGTATCATTGAGGCTAACAAAGGAGGCAGTCGAGTGGAAAGCTGGCTTACGAAAGAGAATCTGGAAAAATATACTGGCGAACCCACCGACTCGGCAGGCATCGTCGCTTTTAAGCCCCAGTGGGACTATCACCGGGCTATGCTCTGGGGTAATGGCACGTTCAATCCCATTCTCAACTATACCGTCAAGGGAATCCTCTTCTATCAGGGTTGCTCTAACGTGGGAGATCCTGAAAATCAGTATTCCGAACGCCTCAAACTGTTGGTAGAGCAGTGGCGTAGCCAGTTCGGCCTGGGCGAGATTCCTTTCTACTTCGTTCAGATAGCCCCCTTTGCAAGTGGCAATCCCGATGGCGACTGGAACGCAAGGCTGCAGGAACAACAGTTCCGCGCCCAGCAGATTATCCCCAACAGCTCACTCGTATGCATCAACGACCTTGTCTATCCCTACGAACTGACACAGATACACCCGGCGCAGAAACAGCAGGTGGGCGAGCGATTGGCTTTTACGGCGCTGAATCGTGAATATGGCTTTGAGACCATCAACTACAAGAGTTCGTCGTTCAAGGACATGGAGATCAAGGGCGACAGCGTCTTCATCCACCTTCAGGACAACTATTGGTGCGATGCCCCCTTCGAAGGGATGGAGGGCTTCGAGCTGGCCGGTGCCGACAAGACCTTCCATAATGCGCAGGCCCGTCATTTTTGGCGTTCTGGCGGAGGCTACTGGGACGAGGCCATCCTCATCACCTGTCCCGAGGTGAAAAACCCGGTTGCAGTGCGCTACTGCTTCCGCAACTTTCAGCTTGGCAATGTGAAGAACGGAGCCGGCCTGCCGCTGTTCCCTTTCCGCACTGACGACTGGTAAGCTACGAGTTAAACTTGACGTGAAAGAAGGCTCCAGCCAAGACCAGGGCAAGGGGAAGCAACAGCAGCACGTTGACGAATGTCAGGTGCAGTAGCTGCAAGGTCACGAACATTGCCGCTCCTACGGCCATCAACCCCAACCCAAGGTGCTTCTTCAGCCATCGCATGATAAAAAAACAAAAAAATCGGGTGCAAAAGTACTAAAAAGTTTTGGTATTCCGCAAAAAAGTAGTACCTTTGCACCCGCATTTTGCAAAAATAACATTTATAAACATTTTAAGAACGTATGAATCAGTACGAAACCGTTTTCATTTTGACTCCCGTTTTGTCTGACGATCAGACAAAGGAAACGGTCGCAAAGTTCAAGAAAGTACTTGCCGATGGCGGTGCAGAGATTGTGAACGAAGAGGCCTGGGGATTGAAGAAACTGGCTTACCAGATTGAGAAGAAGACCAGCGGGTTCTATTTCCTGCTGGAGTTCAAGGCTGAGCCGGAATTGATCAAGACGCTGGAGACCGCCTTCCGTCGTGACGAGAAGGTGATTCGTTTCCAGACTGTGAAGCTCGACAAGTATGCTGCAGAGTATGCTGAGAAGCGCCGTAAGAAGTATCAGACTAAAGTAGAGGAGGCTTAAATCATGGCAGAACAATCAGAAATCCGTTATCTCACCGCTCCTTCCATCGACACGAAGAAGAAGAAGTATTGCCGCTTCAAGAAGATGGGTATCAAGTACATTGACTACAAAGACCCCGAATTCCTGAAGAAGTTCCTCAACGAGCAGGGAAAAATCCTGCCCCGCCGCATCACCGGCACTTCGCTGAAGTTCCAGCGCCGCGTGGCTCAGGCCGTGAAGCGTGCACGTCAGATTGCATTGCTGCCTTACGTAACCGACATGATGAAGTAAAACTGAAGGAGGACGCAAGACTATGGAATTGATACTGAAAGAAGATATTATCGGTCTGGGATACAAGAACGATATTGTGAACGTGAAGTCGGGCTATGGCCGTAACTACCTGATTCCTCAGGGCAAGGCCGTCATTGCCTCCGAGAGTGCCAAGAAGGTGCTGGCTGAGAATCTGAAGCAGCAGGCCCACAAGCTGGCTGCCCAGAAGGCTGCCGCCGAAGAGCGCGGCAACGCACTGGCCGGCGTGGCTCTGACCATTGCTGCCAAGGTGAGCACCACGGGCCAGCTCTATGGCTCGGTGAATACCGCTACCGTGGCTGAGGAGCTGAAGAAGCTGGGTCACGACATCGACCGCAAGATCATCACCATGCGTGACATCAAGAAGGTGGGTGAGTATGTGGCTCTGGTACACTTCCACAAGGAGGTGACCGCCGAGATTCCCGTCACCGTGATTGCCGAGGGTGAGCCCGAGGTGGTTGCAGCTCCCGTTGAGCAGGCTCCCGCTGCCGTTGAAGAGGCTCCCGTCGAGGAAGAGAAGGCCGAAG
>Ga0310690_10009753_pt1 | contig 12025 bp, 8 predicted proteins | sample AusTroGonzalo_MG_2_FD_207661 | JGI IMG/M metagenome (GOLD analysis project Ga0310690, IMG submission 207661) | Bovine rumen microbial communities from tropical cattle in Woodstock, Queensland, Australia - Gonzalo_04 (v2) (version 2) | ecosystem: Host-associated > Mammals > Digestive system >...
CAAATCAGAGAAATCGCTCATCATATCTTGTAAATCTGATGATTTAATCAAAAAGATTCAAAAGTCTCAAGATAGTACAACTAAGTCACTTCATGTATTTAATTTAAATTTATTTCTGACATTTTTGGGAATTACTATTTGTCATTTTGATCAAACACTGGCAGTTCATTCTATTTTTAGCATTGTTTTTAAATAGGTAATAAATTGTCTTATCATCTACTATATAAATATTTCACTTAAAACCAAGTTTTTTTTGATTATATGTGGATCTTCCCTGCTCTGTGTGGACAACCTCTCCACCACTTCGTGGACTCCCTCTCCTATCAGGGGAGAAATTTGCTCCCACGCATAGCGTGGTAAACCTGATAGGTTTATGCCGCAAGGCGGTAGGAACTCCCCGAAGGGGTGAGGGGTTGCTTTCGAACAACAAAAAAAAGAGCAACCTTACGGTCGCCCTTTTTTCTATTTTAGTTTATCAAATTCATCTCTAGTTAGTCCAAGAAATTCTATAACTTTCTTTTCTACTCATGGAGAAATATCTTTTCATCAGTGATTTGGAACTGGAAATACTCTCCTTCAATCAGAAAAAAGCACATGTGATCATTTTTGTCTTACTGCTGAAAATCATAATTTATTTAATCTTTTTTCTATATCACGAAATTTATACGGCATAAGAATATTGCTTTTCTTTTAATAAATGTTTTATCATTTTTTGTGCTGACATTTCTTCGTTGTAATAATCTATCATCATATCTACTACATTATTTAATTCTTGTATAGCCTCTTCTTGTGTATATCAAAAAGCATAAGCATTTGGCTTTCATGCAACTTCTGCGATATATCAATCTCAATCCTTTTTTAGAATTATTTTCATTTTTTGAGTTGAAAATATAAAAATTCTAACACTGTCATTTTAGCGATTCAATCAGCCTTTTCAAGACTAAAAAAAGACCCACTTTCGTGGATTTTCCTTGCTCTGTGAGCAACCCCCACTAGCTTCGCGAACAGCCCCCCTGTCAGGGGGCAAAAATTTCCTCCCCTGATAGGGGAGGTGGCCGAAGGCCGGAGGGGTTGTTGCTACAACAAAAAAAAGCCCCATCCCGAAGGATAGAGCCTTTTTCTATTTTAATTTATGTGTATTTTTTTAATTTTGATGTTTTGAACACAGTTATTACTACTCGATTTCATTCTTCATCTCTTGCATATACTATTGTCAGATATTTATTTCATAATTTTTTGAAACAGAAAACATTTTCTGGCTGTTCTTCAATTGAATCAGGAGATTCAATAATTGATAATATTTCTCAGATTGTTATTCATCTTTCTTTTGCTCTCATGCGAGCATGATTTGTTAAGATAATACGCATGATTCTATTTTTTCTTGAGACAAAAGAAGTTTTTCTATCAAAGACATATGCTTATTCGCTGACAATATTTCTAATCAAACTATTTCTCCAGATTTATTTTTATCAACTATCAACCGTGGTTTTACAGATTCCGATATTTCAACTTTATCTTTCTTAATAGAAATATAGCAAGCATTTGCATCTTTATCGTATGATACTTTTTCAAATATATTCATTTGTGTATCTTATTTGCTAAATATAACTACATTATACAATAAACAATAACAAAATCAAGAAAAAAAATCTGGTGTGGGCAACCCCCTCGCCCTTCGGGCACTCCCCCTATCAGGTTTACCACGCATAGTGTGGGTAGAAATTTGCTCCCTGATAGGGGAGCTGGCGAGCGAAGCGAGGCTGAGGGGTTGTTGACGGGGGATTTGTCAACAAAAAAAAGAGCAACCTTGCGGTCGCCCTTTTTTCTATTTTAGTTCTGTTGTGAACTATAACATATCTATTAGTTCATAGATGAAGTAACAGACATTTCTGGAGTTATACCATTACCAATATTTAATAATGTAGCAACTCAGCTTGTTTCTTCATCATTAATAACGATAGCTGTATTAACATTTGCTACGCTAACTTGAACTTTTGGATTTTCAGCATTACCACCAACTGTTGCATATACATTAAATATAGCTTCTTGACCAGCATGTAATTTAGCATCAGCAGCAGGTATTGTTGCAGCTAATCCTAAAGATGATCAATCTCTTCTATATTTTACACTACCATCTGTAACTGTTGTTGTTCAAATTCATTTTACACTTATATTTAGTGTATTCAAAATAGCATCTAAAACTCATTCATCATTTATATTTACATTTTGATCAGCCATTGTAATTTTTACCTTTCCAACTGGAACGTTATCTCATAATGTAAGATTTACAGGTAATAATTCAATTTTAGCTGGTACATTAGCTCTAACTGATGTATTTTTAGAAGATGTAAATGTAGCTGGTTTTATAGTTGTTATATCTTCATTATTTGCATCAGATACAGCAGCTATTGATTTCAATTTAGCAGATACTGTTGCTTTATTAGCAGCTGTTAATCAAGCTGAACTTCTATCTATAGCATTTACATCAGCTATTAAATACAAATATTGTGTTGATGATTTTTTAGCAACATATGATAAATCATCAAATGTTATATCCCATCATGCAGTACTATCTTCAGTTGTAGTTACTGTTTGAGCTATTGAAGTAAATTCACCATCATTGAATTCAGCTAATCTAATGTTTTTAAATGTTTCTTTTAGCTTAGCATCAGTTAATGCTGTGCTGTTGTGATCAGTTAATGTAATTACAGCATCTGTAACTTTTATATCTTCTTGTTTTGCATTAACCTTAAATCTTGCTAATACAACATTATTACTTCAAGCTAATACAGATTTATCAATGTTTGTATAAAGGTTAGCTCATGTAGATGTGTTATCTGTTGTATCAACATCTATTGTTAATTCTCATTGTGTAACAATGTTAAATCCACCTCATAATGAAATAGGTGAAAGAGGTATTGTAGATGTTGCACTATTTTCTATAGTGTTGTCTCATACTTTGTATGTGTATGCTACAATATTAAATAATACAGTATTTGTAACTGCAGGTGTATCAATATATATATCATTAGCAGCAGTAACAGCGGCAGCATTAGCCAATGGAGAAGCTCCACATGCAACTACAGGATCACTAGCAGCAGCTGGAACAGCAGCAGCTTTTTTACATACAGCAGCAGAAGCAGCTATTACATCTTTTGCCTTTAATGTTAATTTCAACTCAAAATCTGTAGCAGTTCATTTTGTTAAATTAACATTTTCGCTAAATACAATACTATTACCATCTATGTCTCATTGAACTTCTTTTTCATCAACTACCAAATATGCCTTTGAAGCAATATCTTCTAATTTTAATGTAGTTCAATTTGTTGCAACTAAATCTGTTGTAGCATTGATTTTTAAATTCTTTAATGTGGCATCTTCTACATTTGTTACTTTAAATTGTCACATTCAGAATGTTGCTGATTTATTGTTAGCCAATACAACATCTTGTGCTTTTAAAGATGTCTCAGATATTGTAAGTCATCCAGCCTCAACACTTATTGTCCTTGTTGTGAAAGATGTAGATGACAATAATTTATTCATTGTCGCTGTATCTGTAGGTGCTGTGTATTTTTTATCATTTGTGATATCTTCTAATATATCATTATCTGTTAAATCAATATTCCATGCATATGTTGTTCAAGCAACAGCATCTTCTAATTCAACAACTAATGCTAAATTTCTCAATATTTTAGCATCAAGAGCAACATCATCAAACTCTACCTTAAATGTTGCTTTATTAGAAGAACATGTTACCGTTGGAGTACCATTATAAGAATCACCTCATAATGTTATATCAACGATTTTATAATCAGCTAATTTACTTGTAGCAGCACAATTATATGGTGTTGTTGCTGCTGTAGCGTCTGCTACTAAATTTAGATATAATTTATCGAAAGTATAATCTGAAGATTCAGCTTTTAATTTTAGTGATCCAAAGTCAGCTTTTGATGTAGCTAATGTTGTTGTTGTATCTGTTTTATCAAATGAAACAGAGATATCTGTTCCTTGAATAGATATAGCAGCACTTAAAGGTATAGCTACTCGTGTTGCAGGCAAAACATTAACTCTTGTTCCATATTTTTGTCATTCTACAACGATATCATCTGATTCTTCGATTTGAAATCTAACAGTTTCTCCTAATCATTCTGTAACAGTTCATTTCAAAACAACATCAACTTTAGATGTATCAGCTTTGTCTAATTCAATATTAGTTGTAAATATAACATCATCCCTATCTACTGTATATTTAGAAGAAACTTTCTTTCCATCTACAGTTAAGTACAAGTCATCCAAATTAGCTGTTTTTACTGTACCATATTGGTTTAATGTTACAGATTTTACAACTAAATCTTCATTTTTGTTTGATGGTTTAATAGAGAATCTTCAAAGAGTTACTTCTTCTCCTAGCTTTACTTTTGTTGTATCAGCTGCATTTGCTGAAACATCTAATGATCAAAGATTTGCATTTGTAACCATTGAAACATATTGTGTTGTTAATGGTGTTCATTTTACAGTCTCAGGTCATTCGAAATCTGTTATTTTGAATGCAACTGTTTCTCAGTTTGTTGCTGCTGCTACATTTGCAATAACTGTTAAAGTTTCAGAACCTCCAGCTTTAATTGTATATCAATTTACAAAAGAAATTTTAGCTTCTCATTTTTGATTTAAATCTTTTGTCCTTGTAACTTTTACACCATCAGCATTTTGTAATGCAACATCCTTAATACTTGCAAATGCTATTGTTCCCATTCATTCTAATGAAACTGAATATAAGTTAACATCTTCATCTCAAGCAGTTAATTTGATAGATCCAATTTCAATTGCAGGAACTCCAGCAGGAGCAGAAGTACTTGGTTGAACTGAAGCTTCAGAAACTCTTAATGTTCCTTGTTCTTCTCTTCCTTCAACTGGCTCTTCTGGTTCTTCTGGTTCGTCACCATTACATTCAGCCATACAAGCGCTTATGTCACTTGATCCGAAACATGCTAATAGTTCGTTCATTGAACATCCTTCGCTTGCTTCTGTATATTCTTCGTCTGCTCTCATCATCATGATCATTACCCATTATTTATCACCGAGCATTATTTATTTAAATAGAATTATTTTGTTGTACATGAAAAACACCATTATTGTGGTGTTTTTTTATTCATGTATGATTTAAATTTATTTAAATTCTTTGATAAATGTCTCAATATTTCGTACATTTATTCATTTGTGATTTGATTTTCACAAAGCATCATAAGATATTACATGTTTTGGATAACCATCTTTAATCGATAATAGATTTCAAATTTCTCTATCTTCTATATTTTCTGTAAGAAGCCAAGCTACCTGAAAATATTGTAAATCATCTCATTTCTTTACTACAAAATCGATTTCTTTTCAATTTAAATCTCAAACATAAACTTCATATCCATTTCTTTTTAAATGTAAAAATACTATATTTTCCAAGATTTTTCATCTATCCATTTGCATGTCTAGTCAAAAACTGTTTCTAATTCATATATCGTTGAAATAATATTTATCTTTTTGTTGAAATAATTGTTTTCAAATAATATTGAATCTAGGTACTCTGTAAATGATAAATGATTCTAGAAGATAATTTACATAATTTCATATTGTTGCTGAAGCTACTTCAGTTCAATTTTCTTTGGTTATTGTATCTGAAATATTTTTTATAGAAATTATACTTCAAACAATATTTGAAATATATGACAATAATTGGGATAGTATTGATATATTTCTAATTTCTCATTGATGTCTTTGTAGGACATCTTTTAATATTATTGAATCAACAACATTTTTTATATAATTTTTTTTCATAGTTTTATCTGGTATACCTATAATTTCAGGTAGTCATCAAACTTCCATAAATGACAAAAAATCTTCTGTATTTTTTCCATATATTTTACTCATATCTAAATACTCTTGGTATCAAAGAGGATAAACAAAAAAATTTAAATATCTTCATGTAAGATATGTTGCTAATTCTCAATCAAGTATACGTGAATTCGATCAAGAAATAATTATTTTGTATTTTTTTGAAGCATATCTCGCTCTAATAAAACGTTCCCATCAATCTATATCTTGTATTTCATCTATAATAATCCACTCTGGATCTGAATTACTCTTGCAATATTCCTCAAACAAAACAGTTAAATCTTCGGTTTTTTTAATTAAATTAAATTCATCTACTTCTTTACTAAAGTAAAATAAATTATCTTTCAATCATAGCTTTTTAATTAATCATGCTATTATGTAACTTTTCCCCGATCTTCTTTGTCATTGAACCACAATTACTTGTTCCGTCTGTGCATATTTTATTAATTCGTTTATATAATCTTCTCTTAAATAAATTTTTTTATTTTCTAAGTCTTTTAAGGAATCTTGTATTAAGTTTTTTTCATAAAACATTTAAATAATTAATAATTATATAAAATTATTACATACTTGTACTATATACAAAAAAAAAATTAAATCAACTGAAAATTTTAATTATAACTAAAATTTTTATAAATTTAAAAAAAATTTTAGCTGTAACTAAAACATTTTAATATATTAAAATAATATTCGACAAGTCTTATAAACCAACAGGTAATACACGGAAAAATAAAAAAAGCAAAAAAAACCTCCCCGAAGGAAGGTTTTTTTCTATTTTAGTTCGATTGGGAACTAGTTTTTATATGTTGTAACTAAACTTGTTATAGCTTCAACTGGTCGATTTAAGTTAAACAATTTAGCTGTGTTATCTGTATAAATATCTCACCATAAAATATCTGTAACTCTTACTTCTCTATTTGCCAAAGCAACAGTAGAAATAGTATCTGGTGTGTAATCAGATATTTCTAATGTAAATTCTACAGATGTTCATTTAGATATTTCATAAGAATTATCTAACATCAACCATCATTTAGCATCTGTTAGAACTGCTGTTGTTGCTACAACAGTGTTACCAACTTTTAATGTAAATTTAGCATCTCCATCAATTCATACTGATTCTATATTAATTCATTCCAATGTAACTTTATTTCAGTTAGCAGTAACTGAGAATTTCATAACTTTATTTGATGTTGCAACATCGTCTGTTAGAGCAACTGTTGGTATTCATCTAAATAAACCATAATTGTTTGCTACAACAACAGTAGCATCAACTGGTACAACGTTTCAATTACTCTTAGATACTAATCTTATACCATTTGTTGTTCATGCTGCTTGTTCTCAAACATTAGTTGTTTGTAATTGAATTCAGTTAACATAAGTCTTTACTCACCAATAATGATTAGCAGCAGCACAGTCTTCTTCTGTTTCAGAATTAGATGTTCCTGCAATGTATGCATCATCATCATCATAACAAGCAAATGTAAACAAATCTGTAGATTGTTCAACATTATTAATTGTCGCATATACTGTAGCTATTAAATCTTCAGTAGGTACTACATCTTCAGATATTCCTTCAAATGCTATATAGTCACTACCGTTAGTTCTGATTGTTCAATTATAAGTATTTTCACCAATAACCAATGTAGGATTAGATATTCTTAAAGCTAATTTAGCTGTACCTTTATTATCTAAATACAAATCTGTTAAACGTAATGTATCGTTTTTAGCTGTAATATTGAATTTTCATAATTCAATATTTTCTGTTCCAGCAGCATAAATAGCATCAGCTTTAGCTGAACTATTCTTAGCTATTGTAGCAGAACCATTTGCAGCCATTGTTATTGAAGCAGCATTAGTTGTTGGTAATGCAGCTAAATCTACACCATTAGCATCAACTGCATCTACAACTACTATTGCAGGTGTTGCTGTAGAAGCTGCAGCTATGTTTGAATTAAATGTTCAATAAACTTTAACCTCAATATCTTTTCATTTCTCAACATTTAGAGTCTTATTTAAAACTGCATTTGAATTTCTAAGTGTTGTTGTTGCAACTAATGTTCAATCAATATAGAAACTTAATTGTAATTTATTATCAAAAGCAGCTACTGCACCTAAATCAAATTTTATTGAAGATACAGTTACCTTATTTGATGTTGTTGATAATTTTCCAGCAAACAACAATTTATCAGAAGCTCCTGGAACTATAGTTTGAGCAGATAATCAATCTGTTCTAGATAAGTTTAATGTAGAAGCTTTAACTGTCAATGTAGCTGTAGGTAATACTCAAATAGCATTAGATGCTGCATTTTCATTATTTGCAACGTATAAAACTTCTTCAAACATACTTAAATCAAGGTCATCAACTTCTACAGTTGCAGCATCTTTAGCATTCTTATTTAAGTCTGCTGTTATTTCTAGTGTTGCTTTCTTAGATACTGTAAACAATCATTCAAATACTGGTTGTAAATCTATCTTTCAAGCTCAGTTTACAACATCTGTATCTTTAGGTAACCATGTAATAGTTTGATTTCCTATTTTTAATGTTAATTTTTTAACAGTTTCTGATACTTTTGAATCAGAAGTAGCACCAGCTATATGTAACTTAAATGAAGCTGTATTTAAATTCTCCAATGTTATTGTTTCATTAGTTATAACTTGTCATTTCACTAATGTAACTCATTCTGAACCTGGAGCAACATTTTGAGATAAACTCAATTCTGTATCTTTAGATAACATTATATCTGTTCATTCAACTTTATATTGTTTTAAATCAATAGCTGTGAATGTTGGTTTATTAACAGATGTTCTAAATTCATTATTAGTTTCTATTGCTGTTACATCTTCTGCTGATTTAATTGTGAATCTGTAATAATCTCATGCTGCATTCTCAACATAATTAACATTTCATCTGATATAGAATGTATATGTCTTTGCAGGAGTTAATACCTCATCCAATGTAAATACAACATAATCTCAATCTATACTTGCTTTCTTAGAAACTTTTTCATTATCTAGATACAAAGCAATATCTGCCAAATTTTCTAAATCAGCTTTATTTGTTGTAGCTGTTTGTCTAACTTTTATCATTTTTAATGTTACATCTCTTTCTGCATTTCATCCATCACTTTCAACTGAGAATTGTCATAATTCAATATTTTCTTCATTAGCTTTTGTAGCTAAGTTTGTTCATTTAGCAGCTATTACAACATCTGATACAGTATATGTTGTTGTCCTTAAAGTTGGTGTTTTTACATTTTTCAAATTAACTTTTTGTGCTGAACTTTCTACTTCTGTAACAGCAAATTGGTGTTCTGCTCCAGCAACATCAGAAATAGCAACTACTAAATCTAAAGTTTCATTTTTACCAGCCTTTACAGTTAAAGGAGTTGTTAGGGATATTGTTGTTGTTTCATCTGTTGATAAAGATGCTTTACCACTAATTCTAACACCATCCTTTTCTAACCATACCTTTGAAATTCAAGATTTATTTCAAAGTCATTGTCTTTTTACTGAAATAGATTTTACTGTAATATCTTCATCAGCAGCGAACTTAATGTTACCGAAAGATACTGTAGCAACAGCTGGAATAGATGTTCCATCAGCCAAAGCATCACCCATTGTAACAGTTAATGTTCATTCTTTAACCTCATCTTCATCTTCTGGATTTGTATTTTCATCTCCATTACAAGCAGCCATACAAGCGCTTATGTCACTTGATCCGAAACATGCTAATAGTTCGTTCATTGAACATCCTTCGCTTGCTGCTGTATATTCTTCATCTGCTCTCATCATCATGATCATTACCCATTATTTATCACCGAGCATAAATAATATTTCAATGAATAGAAAAAACATAGACAGATGTCGACATAAATAGAAATCGTATTGTAGCTACATATTTTGGTTTATGATTGCAATTGGATGGGTCCTTGCTCTAAAACTTTAGGCAAAATATTTTATCTAGTGCTAATATTCTAACTAAAAAGTAGCTCAAATACTATCAACTTATCACGCTCTTTACTTCAATGTCTTATTTATAAGCATTCCTAATGGGCTGATATAGTCTCTGTATAAAAGGATATACCTACAATATCCTACGCTATATTCCATCTTTTTTTTTAGATAAATCACACAAAATGCCATAGTATCTTTTGAAAAAGATAGAATTAATTAAAATTTATATATTAATGCAAACTGGAATTTGGTTATTTTTATATGTATCTTGGATTGTCTGTTTTATACTTTCTTTACTTAATCAATCTGAAGTAAGTCTTTTTATCAGTGGGACAACTGTTGTTGTTAAAAATTGATCTTCTGAAAAACTTTTGCCATTTTTATAGCTATTGTGAATAATTTTTAATAGTTTTTCTCCACATTTAATTTCTACTTTCCTTTTATTTTTTAGATTGACTAAATTTTTGTTTTCTTTTTTGACTCAATAAAAAATAGTTAGTAATTTTTTATATAATCTAAAACTAGGATTGTGTAATTGAAATCCATACATTCGAACATAAACAAATTTTTTTATTATTCATTTTTTGTTGGACATTTTTGATGCTTTCACGATATGTCATCATCAAGATGTATAGTTTTCTGGATATCGTCATACGAAACCTATAAATTCTCTAGAGTTCATCTGATAAATATCAAATCATAATTCACTCAAAATCAATCAAATTTCAGCATCATTTATTCATGTAAACTTAGGTATATAGTATCATTCTTTTTCCAATACTTCTAATAATTTTGATATCTTTTCTGTTATCACATCCATTTCTTTGATTGTTAATTCATAGTGTTGGAGCTTAAATTTTATTTCTTCCAAAATGAAATTATCAAAATTATTTCATATTATTTTGTCTGTTTTTGCACATGATTCTTTCTTTCATCTTTGGTGTATATTGTCATAAAACTCAGAAACTTTAGAAATAATTATGCTACTTTTTTGTCACTTTGATGCTATATTTCTATATTTTTCTATAAATTCATCTTTCGACATTTCCAATATTTCTCATCTTGAGAAATTATTTAGCAATAATGATTCACTAGTCGCTCTGTGTTTTATAGAAAAAATTCCATTTAATTCTGGAAACAATCTTTCTTTACTCATATTGATACTTGTCATCAAACTAGATTTTAATTGTCTAAGAGAAGCCAATCTCCTAAATAGCAATCTCAAAGAACTTCTTTCATTACTGAAACTTCTACGCACAAATCACAGTGGATTATTTTTTTTGAAAGGATTTTTTATGGATTCCAATTTATGTTTACTATCCAAATCTTTTAGTGTCATTGCAATTATAATCGCGTCAATTTCATCGTTTTTTGAATTTCATTTTGCGTAATATTTCCTAGCATTACATGTCAAATTTGAGTTTAGGATATATGTATTAGGGATTCTATCAGAAAAATAATTCATGATATCATGACCATATATTCCAGTATTTTCTGTACAAAAATAAATATCATTTTCATCTACTCCATTGTAAATTAAATTGATTATTATTTCTTCTACTTGTTTAAATCAGGAACTTGTATTGTCTATAGTTCACAGATAGTATTGTATATCTGAATCTGATATACTTACTCAGACATCTAAAACTGTTTTTCAAATATCCACCCCGAAATAAATCGATTTCTGCTTATCAAATGCTTTTACATTTTTGTATAATTCTTGTATCTTTGTTTTGTTTAATATTTTCATAATCATAAAAAACTAAATAAAAAATTAAGTTTAATTACGAATTTTTTGAAAAAATTAAATATTGATTTTTTTACCGAAATTTGTTAATATACTACCACTTTATCCAAAAGAAAATAAATGAACTTAATAAAAAAAATTAAATCAATTTTCCAAAAAGATTATACTCTTGTTTTATCTTGATGATGATTTAGATGATTCTATACTCTTTGAGTTTTAAAATGATTTGAAGAGTTAGGTTTTGACAAAAAAATCACATCTATTTTTTGAGTTAGTATTTGAGCAATCGTTTGATCATTGTGGGCTGGTGGAACAAAAGCAGATGAAATATATGATTTATTGAGTGCTATGACTATATGAAAATTTTATAGCAATGATATCTTTAAGAAAACTGGATGATTTCTTTCAAATGCTAAAATTCAGAAACTAATTGAGCAACAT
>Ga0310690_10009754_pt1 | contig 12024 bp, 8 predicted proteins | sample AusTroGonzalo_MG_2_FD_207661 | JGI IMG/M metagenome (GOLD analysis project Ga0310690, IMG submission 207661) | Bovine rumen microbial communities from tropical cattle in Woodstock, Queensland, Australia - Gonzalo_04 (v2) (version 2) | ecosystem: Host-associated > Mammals > Digestive system >...
TCATCATCAAATCACAATAAGGCTATATGCCGAAGGATGAATTCCTATTGCCTCTCTTCTGGAGAGGCTTTTTTATTTCACGTCTTTTATTATTATTCCGTCGCCCCACTTTCTCAGTTCTCCGAGGAAGTCGGGGGAAGGGGAGATGTGGTATGTGAAGATGATGCGGCCTTCTGCCCCTTCTTTGAATGGTGATTCCTTCTGGCTGTGGTGCAGGGGGAGGGTGCGCAGATAGTGCGCCACTTCCTCTGTGCAGGAGATGGTAACGTCCTGAACTGGATATTTATCATACTCATGCCAAATGCCAAAGCAGTCGCGGAAGAAGGCATCGACATCCACCTCGGGATTGGGAACAAATGTATCTGACATTACTTCAAGACGCAAGATTCTGTCCAGCGCAAATATCTGAACAGGTTCTTGATGCTCGTTTCCTTCCTTGTGCGCAAGGATGTACCAGCGGCTTTTGTCGGCCTTCAGGCAATAGGGATGCAGTATGGCATTATATGGTCCTTGGTCGGTGAACTTCTGATAAGTGACGCGAAGCTTATGTTTGTCCCTCAAAGCCTGACCTATCTGCCGCAGGTAGCGTGAGCCTGTCTCTATCTGTTCCGGCTGGATAAGGTTGCCAAGTTCCTTATACTCTTGCAGGAACACGAAGTTCTGAATGCTTTTCAGCAGGTCGTTGGCGAGCGAGTCGAGTCTCAGGACCTCTGGATTCATGATGCGATAGTGCATTCTGTCGGGTGCTTCTATCCTTAAGCCAAGAAAGTCCTCTATACTCTTCCTATGGGTTGTGAGCATGTCGCGGGATAGACTGCCTTTATGACCTGGCCTCGATATCCACCGGCTCCTGAGTTCTTCTAGCGAAAGACCTGGAGATGAAGCAGACTGCAATTGTTCTATTAGCCAGACATCGAACTTGAATTGCGAGAATGAGTATGAATTATTCATATACAGGGGGGATTTTGACCGCTAAGTTACAAAATAATCACTAACCAGAGAATGCTTTTCTTGGTTTTTGTGGTGCAGTTGTGGCAATTTGCCCTACAACCTTCTGCTTTTCCAGTTCAATCGACAAAAGGGAGAATCGTCATGATGCCACTCCCCTCTGTCCCTTGGCACCAGATACGGTATGCTGCGTAATCAGCCAAAGTTCTTGAGTGGTACCATGTGCAGAGCCTGATAATTATTTATTCTGGTATTGCATTCGTTCAAATATAAGTGGATGACAGTATTGTAAAGGGATTTCGCATTTTAAACTCCGCTAACCGCTGATTTTGGCACGGATTGCAGCCTTGTGACCAGACCACAAAAAGAACGCAGAATTTGGATTGGGGCTGATTATCAAATGATTACAAGTCGAATTCATAAAGCCTAATATTCGTAAAGTATCATTGCATATAGAATGCTTGATAAACATAGCAAACATTTTCGTAAAAAGCAGCCTGTCTTCTTGCCGGAAAGAACAGGGGTCGTTGACCAACACAGCGTGCTGCGTTGGCAATAAGAGCACGCTCTTATGGAAATAGGGACTGGGGGCTTCGTGCAAGACTGCCTGCAGAAAAGAAAAATTGTGTCAATACTTTTCACCATATTTCTCTTCTCTTTCTTCCACACCACCAAACGGAGAGACAAGACAGCAACGGATGGTGGGATGCAAGACAGAAGCCCCACGATAATCACACATTGTTCCCAAAGTCCGCACCTCGTGGCAGAATCTTCCCGAAGTCCGCACCTATGCCATGACTACCGATGGCTCCTGGTGCGAACTTTTGGAACATTATCTGTCGTTTCTGTCTTAATAATGTCCTTTAGGACGAAATCATTGGCAAAACAGCTCCGTCCCCGCCTTATTATATGCAAAAACCCGATGACGAAACCACTACGAACGCAAAAGTTCCCAAACTCCGCACCTCCGACGCTTTTTCTCTGGGCAGCAATAGTTAATGACAAAACAACCAAGGATTCTACGGATTGGGGGATGAATGGGGTGATTACGGATTTCATTCATAGGGGATTCTCGTCCCTTGGTGCGGACTTTGGGAACTTTTTGCCTATAATGAGGGGTCTTTGGCTCGTTCTATTTTGCGAAAAACATGCCGATACACCCCATATCACAGAAAGAAAAGGCACTGTGGAAAGAAAAATGGAGACAAAACAGCGCACGGCGATGTCTTGTCTCATGTGTTGTATAACCAGTTATACCAACAACGACACCCCAGGGAAAAGGGTGAGAAGAATATTTTACAAGATTTTTGATTCCGTACCTCTTCCCCTACCCTATTCAGGGCTTTTCGAACGAGCAGACGGTCATTCAGACCTCTCTCTCGATGTCCGTGTCAGACCCACTGATAGACGCTGTCCTCAAACTGCTCGATGATTCGCAGCGATTCGGCATCCAGGCCCTGGCCGTCCTTGAAGTGCTGCTTGAGGAACTGGTGCAGTGCAGCCCTCACCACGTTTTGCTTCTCCAGTTTCTGGCGGAAGACAATGTAGTCCAGCGCATTGCGGTCTTCCTCTGTTGTGAAGAAACTGAAGCCGCCCACCTTTTGGATGGTGCAGACACGGCGAAGCGGCTTTGCAGCCGGAGTTTCCTGAACGATTTGTGTGCGGACTGCCTCGTTGCTGGCCAAAGGCTTCGGTGCAACAAAATTCTGAGTGGCTTCCTGTGCCACCCGGCTGATATTCAATGATTTCTTCTTAATTGCCATGAGAAAAAAAGAAAAGGTGAAAAGTTTAAAAGATGAAAGACTCAGGTATTCAAATATTCAGATATTCAAACATTCAAACACTCAGACATTTAAAGATAAAAAGGTTCAGATACTAAAAAAGACTCAAATATTCAGGTATCTACATACTCCGTTCGCGAATGAATTGCTGGTAGGCCGCATTGGCTATCTGTCCCCAACGGGCTGGAGTCCAGGACTTTGGACGTGCCTTACGACCTATCATGAACTCGGCAACACGCATGTAGTCATCGGCCACAGGGCTGTTGCTGGCATACTCATAGAGCGACATCTCATAGGCAACGGACTCCGTGCAACGAACACTTTCACGGACAGCCACAGGGAACAGCGGCGCCTGAACTTCTGCCTGGTTGCTATAGTATTCCTTAACCTCGCGGCTAATGCTGCGATTCTTGTTCCAGCGAACCAGGAGATAGCCCAATATGGAGACGGGACATCGCAACTGTGTGCGTACCTTATTTATATAGTCCAGCAGACGAGGCAAACCCTGAAGACTGTAAATGCCAGCCTCGGTAGGTACGATGACGAAATCGCTGGCAACCAATGCATTAGTGTTCATCAAAGTCTCACCGCCAGGGGCACAGTCGATGAAAACATAGTCGTACATATCGCGAATCTTCAGTCCGGATTCAGGATCGGTCAAATCCAGGAAATCAGCCAGTCGCCGTTCACGATTATACATCAGCTGCAACTCGGCATTTATGTTGCTCATGCTATGACTGCCTGGCACATAGTCCAGACCATCATAGCGTGTATAAATAGGCAGAGGCAGCGGTTCGGCACCGGGCTGTGGATCATGCAACCACTCATAGATGGTGCTGTCAGCCTCCAAGTGAACCGTCTTATCAACAGTATCAGTCAGGTTGCACTGCGGGTCGGTATCGACCAGCAGGACCTTCTTGCCCAGCAGCCAGAGCGCAAACCCTAGATTCACACATGTTGTGGTCTTTGCACAACCACCCTTATCATGGAGTAGAGATATTACTTGCGACATATCATTTCTATTTTATCAATCTACTTTTTCGGTTAATACATTTCAATATTGTGGGTGCAAAGTTAAAACAAAATAACCGAAGGAGCAAGGAAATACACAAATATTTACACATATCTGCATACTTTTATACCTATATAGGTACAAATATTCATATATTCATACGGTTTTATCGTGTGAAACTTAATAATTACGTAGGAATATTCAAATATTTGCGGATATACAGATGTATGCATACTTGCTAATATCTATATACCAATGTATTTACATACGCAAGCATTTATATATGCGAGAACCCAGATACCCAAAGATTCATGTATCTAAACACACGAACATTTCTATATTCAAATACACAAATATTCAGAAATACGGATATACAGAAATAAAGGAATGCCAATATTAAAAAGTCAATATGAGAGGGACAAATAGTTCCTGAAGTCCGCACCAGAGAGGAAAAAGGGGCAGGTGTTCACCAAGTTCACACCGAATGTACACGAAAACCGCATGATATGTTCCCCTGCTTCACACCGAATGTTCCGAAACTTCGCACCAAAAAAAATGGTATCAAGTGGTTTACAAAGAGTTAAAAAGCTGTATATATTATATAAGATAATCAATATTTTATAAAAAGAATGATTCGTTATAGAAATATCGTTTATCATCTTATGTCTTTATATTACTTATCCCTAACGACAATGTGTTGTAATTCAGCACTGTAAGTCATTCGAGGTGCGAACTTTCGGAAGATATGGTGAGGGGATGGGGAAGCTTTCGTGAACAGAATGCCAACACATGGTGCGAAGTTTGGGAACATCGCCACGAATCCGGACATTCCGGAGGGGTAGGGTAGGGAGGGATATCCGAATAACCCATTGCACGGCCTGCGGAACATAATGGTGAGAGTGCACCAGACAATCCGGGTGCAGAAGAGCGGCAGGAGGCAGGTGCAAGAAGCGAGCCTAAACAAGGTGCAATGAGCAGACAAACAAACGTGCCTAATGCGTGTAAAAGAAAGGTGACAGGCTCTATATATAATAATGTGCGAAAGACAAACAGAAACAAAGTGCGAGAGTTTGGAACATTTATACATTAAAAATTTGTTTATTTCGATGGAATGGATTAATTTTGCAGCAGAAAACTTATTTGAAGACGAAGAAATGGTCAAAAAGAAAGGACCGGCTATAGTCAGCACAGGAAACGAACTGGTGCAGACATTTTCAGGCAATCGCGACCTGGATTTCATCCTGAATCCGGTGAGCTATACTCAGATACGCGGCAACTTCTCGCTGGTGCAGACCAACCTGATGATTGCCATCATCGCACAGTTGCAAGACCGCATCCGCGAACAGCTCAGCATGGGCGAGGGAACCTTCCTCTTCAAACCGGAAGACCTGGCAGGCAACCTGCTCAACTTCGAGATTCCGCTGCGTGACCTGGGCATCAGTCCGAAGAAGTACGACGAGCTGGAGGCAGCCTGCGAGGCGCTGCTCCACGTCGATATGTCCTACAAACGATATGACGAGTACGAGCGCGTGGAATATTTCGTCAAGCAGAACGTCTTCCACAAGATAGAGTTCCCCAAGGCGGAAATCAATGCCGCCGGCGAGAAAGTGGCCTACAAGGGCGGAATGCGCAGGAAAGGCGTCATCAAGATATCAATGGTGGATGAGAGTGCACGCGAGATACTGAACCTCCGCAAAGGCTATACGCGCCACCTGAAAGGCATCACCCAGCTTTGCCGCAGTCCGCGCACCCCGCGCCTCTACATCTACCTGAGCGCCTGGAGGAAGAAGGGCAGTTGCACCGTCAACTACATCGACCTCAAGGAGTTCTTCGGTGTGCTCACCTTCAGCAAGGACCGCAAGCGCATCACCGAGAACAAGTACGTCAAGTACGGAGCCTTCCATCGCGACGTGCTCGATCCCGTGCTCAAGGAAATGCGCAAGCTCTCCGACGAAGGCAAGGTGGAATTCAGCTTCGAGTACGAGCCCGTCTATCCCCACGGCATCAGCCGCGGAGACCCAGACAGCATCCGCTTCACCATCATCGAGGGCAAGATGGGACAGGCACAGCAGCACGAAACCTACCTCGGCAAAATGCGGGCCACGCTCATCACGCGCTATCACCTCCAGCCGATGGAATGGACAAAACTGGAAGACCTCATCTATGACGGACTCGACCTCAAGAGCGAACTGGCACGCATTGACAAACTCGTCGAGGAGAAACAGCCCGACAACGTCCATGCCTACGTCACCGAGGTGCTCTATCGCTGGCTGACCGAGCAACAGCAATTCCGCAAGGTGGAGTTCGCACAGGCTGTCGAGGTGAAGGACGAAGAGCCCGAGCGCCCCTTCGTCCAGCCCATCTACCTGCAGAAGTGGGACCTCTGGATGGAGAAAGCCCGCGAACGTCTGGGCGAGACCTTCTACAACCAGTACATGACCTGTGCCAGCCTCTGGTCCGTCCGCGACAAGGTGGTCTTCGTCTCCGTCCCCAACAAGTTCGTCTCCGAGCAATGGGAGGAGCACCTCAGCGAAATCATCAGCTATTTCTACAGCGCCTTCGGTGCCGACAAGAAGTTGACGTACATCTTCCAGGAACAATGATTCAATAGACGAACACGCACAGCACGAATAATATAGACTATCAAGAATTCGAGAATAAGAGAATTTAACATCCAGAAGTTTTGCTGACCACGGATTAAACGGATTTTTCCTGCAAAGGAAATTTTCACGGATTTGTCGGATTAGCGGAGATAAACAATCTGTTAAAGCAGCAGAAGTAGAGGCAAGTACATCCGTTCAATCCGATAAATCTGTGGTTCTTCACTTCGTTCAGGCGCACGCGGAGCTTAATATGCTTCCGCGACTTCAGTTGGAGAATTTATCAATGTCACCCCGTTTAGAGCAATTTGTAGTTAAAATGAGAAAGAGTCAATGGAACAGTTGATTATTCAAGGCAAGACGAAGTGGGAGCAGTACGAGGCTCTCTTGCCTCAGATTGAGGCAGTCGTCGAGGGCGAAAGCGACCTCATAGCCAATATGGCGAACGTGGCAGCGATGCTGCACGAGACCTTCGGCTTCTGGTGGACGGGCTTCTATCGCGTCGAGGGCGAAGAGCTGGTGCTTGGCCCGTTCCAAGGTCCGATGGCTTGCACCCGCATCCGAAAGGGTAGGGGAGTGTGCGGAACGGCTTGGCAGGAAGGCAGGACGCAGGTCGTGCCCGACGTTGACAAGTTCCCCGGTCACATTGCCTGCTCCTCGGCCTCCCGCAGCGAAATCGTCGTCCCCGTCTTCCACGAAGGCTGCATCATCGCCGTCCTCGACATCGACAGCGCCCAGCTCGCCACCTTCGACGAGACAGACCGTCATTATCTGGAACAAGTCGTGCAGCTGTTGTGAGCAGGATTGTTAGCCCACGATTTGAGGAAAGCGGCAAAAAGTTCAAGAGTTTGGGCTGTATCCTCAATCAATCGGATTTTGATATAGTTCTTTGTGCGGGAATCGTCTATGACCTCGCCCAAGCCCTGTATCAATAGCTTGGGACTTGCCACACGAACCCTGCTGGAACATCACTCCGCATATTCAGCAACAGACTTTCCTGTCCGTTCCAAAATAATTGTTTCATTGATGTTGGATTGTAACCGTTGCAGGAAAAACCATACATCGAACACGAAAAAGATCAAGGTAAAAAAGTTATTAAGTTCCATCCCCAGATACTACTGAACATAGGGAAAAACTCAATTTTAATACCCCAAAGAACGGTTTTTCAAACATTATTCATAAAATTGCATACAACTTGCACTTGCTGGTTGACTCTACATAATTTGTTTCGTGACACCTTCATTCGAAAAAACGTCTAAAAAGATTTGGCTGATTGCAAATAAAGTTGTAATTTTGCAACAGGCTAATGTAGTTTTATTATGATAAAACGACAATTGAGTGTATGTATAAAAGGGTTTTAAGCATTGAAAATGAGTACAATGATAGTGCATTCTTGTGGGGTGCCCGTCAGGTGGGAAAGACAACATGGCTAACCTCTCAATACCCCAATTGCAGGGTCTATGACTTGTTGCGTCCGTCTGAATTTGAGCGGCTTTTGCGTCGCCCCGAGATTTTGTCGGAGGAGTTGGAGGGCTTTGGTGAGGGTGATACTGTCATCATTGATGAGATACAGAAACTGCCACAGCTGCTGGACGAAGTGCATTCGCTTATTCAGCGCAAGAACATCCGCTTTATATTAAGCGGCTCCAGTGCAAGGAAATTGAAGCGAATGGGAACCAATCTCTTGGGTGGACGGGCAACAAAGGAGCAGATGTTCCCTCTTGTTAGTGCGGAAATCCCTGACTTCGACCTGGTCAGGGCTGTCAATAACGGTATGATTCCCCGTCACTATACGGTTCAGAATCCATGGGAAAGGTTGCGGGGATACATTGGTGTCTATCTGAACGAGGAAATCAGGGAGGAAGCGCTGACCAGGAACTTGCAGACCTTTTCCCGCTTTCTGGAGGTTGCAGCCCAATGCGACGGCGAGATGCTCGTTTACAAGAACATTGCCCAAGACTGCGGCATAGACTACAGGACGGTAAAGGAATACTTCGGAATCCTTGAGGACACTTTGGTCGGCTATATGTTGCCGGGCTTCACGGCGACGAAGAAGAGAAAGGCTATTACCGTTCCTAAATTCTACTTCTTTGACGTTGGTGTGGCAAACTACCTGACACATCGCCGGGGCATGACTCCTGGTTCTGATGACTTCGGGCACGCATTTGAGCACTTTATTATTCAGGAGCTGATAGCCTATTTAGGATATCATCATTCGGAGGAGCGTCTTTCTTATTGGCGCAGTTCCAGTGGATATGAGGTAGATGCCATCATTGGTGAGGGTAGGGTGGCAATTGAGATTAAATCGACAGACGAGGCCAAATCAAGACACACCCGCGGGCTGAAGGCTTTTGGGGAAGACTTTCCTGATGCCCGTCTTATTATCGTGTCGCTCGACAAATACAGACGCAAGATGAATGATGTGGAGGTTTTCCCTGTTCTGGAGTTTTTGCAAAGTCTCTGGATGGGGCAGATTGTATGAATGTCTAATTTAACTTGATAATATTGAAAAAAGTTTTGTAACTTTGTGCATCAAATAAATCTAATGCAATTATGAAGAAGCACATACTGTTATTGTTAGTCGCCTTTGTTGGTTTGGTAATACAGGCGCAGGAAGCGAAGAGGCCTTTGCCCGCGATTCATGTCGATGGACGATGGCTGGTGGATAACGAAGGAAACCGCGTCGTGCTGCATGGTGTGATGGACACGCCGAATGCCTGGTTCAACGGAGGCAGGTGGGGCTGGAGCTACGACGACGAGGGGCTGGAGCGATGCAAGGAGTTCTTCGAGAAGCAGTTCACGGCCTTCGAGATAGCCAATTGCGACATCTTCCGCCTGCACCTCGACCCCGCTTGGACGAACGACAAAGACTTCGTTTATCCGGTAGCAAGGGGCGAGGGGCAAGGAGCAAGGGGCGAGGCCGACATCAGCCACTTCAATCCCGAACGGCTCAAGGACTACATGCAGCGGCTCTACGTGCCCCTTGCCCAGAAAGCCTTGGCACATGGGCAGTACGTCGTGATGCGTCCGCCTGGCGTTTGCCCGCACAATCTCAAGGTGGGCGATTACTACCAGAAGTACTTGATGGAAGTTTGGGACATCGTTTCTAAGACAGACTTCGTCCGCTCGAACCAGGACGTGGTCAGCATCGAGCTTGCCAATGAGCCTATCAACATCAGAAATGCTATGGGCGAAAATGATGAGAAAGCTTTGCACGACTACTTCCAGCCTATTGTCGATGTGATTAGGAAGAACGGCTTCAAGGGCATCATCTGGGTGCCGGGAACGGGCTACCAGTCAAACTATGTAGGTTATAAGGCCTATCCCATCGAGGACAGCAACTTCGGCTATGCCGTCCATGTCTATTCCGGCTGGTACGGCTGCGACGACGGCAAGGTGGACCGCGACGGCGACATCGAGAAGAGCAAGCGGGAGTTCATCGCCCAGTTCCTGAAGCAGGTGCCTGTCGTGGAGACCCATCCCATCTTCGTCTCAGAAGTCGATTGGAGTCCGCTGCGCGAGCCCCTGGAGTTTGCCCATAACAACGAGTTCGGGCAGCCAGTCTATAGGAACCTCGGCACCTGGGCGACGGCATCAACCTCGAAATGGGGCGTGTGCTTCAAGGCTTTGCTCGACCACTTCGGCAATATTTCGATGACCCTGACGCATCCTCACGACTACCTCGACCTCGACAAGCTGGTGAAGGACCCCCTGCATCCCGTCCCGTCCTTCGATGGCAATCCCGAAGCCTGCTCGGGAGCCTGCTGGAAGTGGTACGAGGAGTACAAAAGTGAAAAGGTTAAAAGGTTAAAAGGGGAAACGTTCTGCAATCCTGTTGTGCGGGCAGATTTCCCTGACCCCGATGTGATACGTGTCGGGAACACCTATTACATGGTCAGCACCACGATGTTCCACTTCCCAGGTGCCACCATCCTGAAGTCGGAGGACATGGTGAACTGGGAGTATTGTGCCCAACCGCTGAAGATGTTGCTCGACGACGACAAGTACAATCTCCGTAACGGCAAGAACGCTTACGCAAGGGGCATGTGGGCATCGTCGATGAAGTATCACAACGGTAAGTTCTACCTCCTCATCAACGGCAACGACCATCAGGCTTGGCTCCTCTCGGCAACGAAGCCCGAAGGGGCGTGGGAGGTGAAGCGTCTCTCTCGCAACTACTACGACCCAGGTTTGCTCTTCGACAATGGCAAGGTCTATATCGTCTGCGGCATCAACCATCTCGTCATGTGCGAGTTGGACGAGGACTTCAATTTCGTCCGCGACAAGGAGATCGTGGTGCGCGAAGGCTCTGGCTTGGAAGGTTGCCACCTCTACAAGATAGGCGACTACTATTATATCTATGCCACCTACGGAGGCTGGCCGAGCGGTCAGGCTGTGTTCCGCTCGAAGGACATCTTCGGCCCCTACGAGGAGCGGGTGCTTGTGGAGAAGTGGTACGACAAGAAGCCCAACACCATCCATCAAGGTGCGCTTGTGGAGGACGTAGAAGGCAAGTGGTGGACGGTGATGCAGGAAGACCTTGGTGCCCTTGGTCGCTTTCCAAATCTGCAACCTGTCGTATGGGAAGACGGTTGGCCTATCGTTGGCGACATGGGAAAGCCCTACGCAAGCTTCAAGGACAAGATTGTCTGTCCTGCAAGTTCTGGTGAAAAGAGCGTCAAGCCTTTGCCCACTTCCGATGACTTCTCTAATAAGGAGTTGGGAATGCAATGGCAATGGAACCATAATCCCGTCGAAAGTGCTTGGAGCCTCACGGAACGTCCGGGATGGCTTCGGCTCAAGACTATCGGCATAAGCCAAGAGTTACATCAGGCTCAGGGAATGCTCACCCAACGCATCTTTGCCGACCAAGAGCAAGCCAGCACAGGCACCATCCGTATCGACGTCAGCCACCTCCAGATTGGTGACCGAGCTGGTATCTGTATCTTCCAAGACCCTTATGCCATGATTTGCGTGGAGCGAACTTCAAAGAAAGGGTATCAGTTGCTATGGAAAGAAAAGACCATAGCCTCCGGACCCTCTCCCGACCTCTCCCTTGTAGGAAGAGGAGAAAATACAGGTGCGAAGACTATCTACTTCTCTCCCAGCAAGGGAAAGGTTAGGAGAGGGTCCATCTACCTTCGCGCTTCAATACGCTTTGGCGAGAACAAGGCCCGCTTCTATTATTCGTTCGATAACAAAACGTGGAAACAATTGGGAGAGGATACGCAACAATCGTTCAACCTCTCGGTCTTCGTCGGTTCGCGCTTCGGCATCTTCTGTTATGCCACTAAGCAACAAGGCGGCTATGCCGATTTCGACTGGTTCTCAACGGAAGACTAAGCAGACGGGATATCCTTACTTGCCCAAGAACTTTGTGTCCAAGTATGCTTGGAAGGCTTCTTTGTAGAGGTCGCCGATGGGCAGTTCGATACGGCCATCCATGATGACGCGGTTCTTGTTCACCTCCTGAATCTTGGTGAGGTTGATGATGTAGGAGCGGTGGATACGCATGAAGTAGCTGGGCAGACTCTCTTCCATTTTCTTCATAGACAAGAGCGTGACGATGGGCTTTGGCTGACCGTCGAGCCAAACCTTCAGGTACTCGCTCATGGCCTCTACATAACGGATGGTGGAGATATTCACGTTGACGATGCGGTGGTCGGTCTTGAGGAAGAGCGTG
>Ga0310690_10009756_pt1 | contig 12023 bp, 11 predicted proteins | sample AusTroGonzalo_MG_2_FD_207661 | JGI IMG/M metagenome (GOLD analysis project Ga0310690, IMG submission 207661) | Bovine rumen microbial communities from tropical cattle in Woodstock, Queensland, Australia - Gonzalo_04 (v2) (version 2) | ecosystem: Host-associated > Mammals > Digestive system >...
GTATGGGGCGTAAAAAGCGGTGACGCTAACCCGTTCGGTATTATCAATATCGTTGAATACTTCCGGTCACATGACAGAACCGGCGTGTTTGAGCATGAGATTGAAGACATGCTTGACCTTAATCTGAACGAAAGCAATCTTTCAAACAGTGTGGCAGAAAAGGTAAACACAATCTGGCTGGCGACTGATCTTGACCTGAAAGAGCAGTACGTGGATGAACACGGCGAAGTAAAAGAGCGTGACGCGATCCCGAAAAGCAATGAGTGGATATTCGGGTACACTTCCAAAGATAATGTTACGCCAAAGGTAACGCCTTTAACAGTACCGATTGATTCACAGGGCGTTATGAACTATATCGTTTCCAAACGCGAACTAATACTGCAGAAATGCAATGTTCCGCAGCGGAATGATAATTCCGGTGGTTCTACTGGTATTGCCATGGACACGGCTTCCGGATGGACTGCAGCGGATATGGTCGCTTCTATGCAACAACAGATTGTGGAAGGATGCAAACAGCAGGAGTTAAAAGTTGTGCTGGCTGTCCTTGCAAAGTCTGATTGTCCGGAAGACAGCCCGATGCGCAAGCTCAAATATCGTGATATCGTTCCGAACATGAAACGTGCGAAGAACTACGAACTGACAAGCAAGCTGAACGCGTTTGCTACTGGCGTAAGCCACGGCATTGATCCGGCGCACATGATCAGAGAAATCAATTTCTTTTCAGACCCGCAGCAGGTTATTGAAGACAGCCGCGAGTATATGGAAAGATATCTGGATAGCGTTTACAAGACCGGAGAAGAGGTCGTTTCGGATAGTCCGGTAACGGAAAACCCGAACGACACGGAAGGCCGGAACGCTACGGATGAAAGAGACGAGATAACGGAAAGTCCTTATGTTCAGTAAAATGGCATTTGACGAACTGAATATCATTCAATACACGAATGAAGAAGTAGAAGCATTCCTGGATGAATATTTCGAACCCATGTTTTTACCCCATAGCGAGTTGGAGAAAAGGAAGGATGCTGCGCGAGAGTTCCGCGAAGTCCTTCTTTTTATCCTGCTTGCGGTAGTTGTGGAAGATAATCTTGGTTCGATTGACTGGGATAATCTGCGGTTGCAGATGGTAAACCAGTTCGGGGATGTGGTTCGCAAGTATTCCCGTGACGATGATTTTACGCAGTATTTTATTGAGAAGGCTGCGGATGATTTTATCGAAGTCTCAAGAAAACATATTGGCGAAGACAAATGGTTTTCCGATGAAAGAGCATTACCGGATGCCGCGAACTACGCTAATATGACGGTCGGTTATGATGATTGGCAGGAAGCCATTGAGAGTGGCAAGACAAAGAAGATGTGGGTATCACAGAGAGACGGGCGTGTAAGACACACGCACAGGATAGCCGATGGCCAGACAGTACCGATAAACGGATATTTCACAGTGGGAAACAGTATGTTAGCTTATCCCACTGATCCGGAAGGATCACCGGAAGAAGTGGTCAACTGTCGTTGTCGGGTTTCGTACTTGTAAAGAGGACGCTGAAAAGCGTCTTTTTTAATATACGTCAGCAAAGACGTTAAAAACCGGCAGAGAAGCCGTATATCGCAACTGACAAGAGAATGTCGTAAATCACGCAAAAGGAGAAAGAAAGAATGAAAGAAAGAAAGATGCCGCTTAATTTACAGTTTTTTGCAGAGGGCGAACCGGAAACGGAAGTACCCGAAGTAAAGCAGGAAGAAAAACCGGAAACAAAACCGGAAGCAAACAACGATTCGAAAGAACCGAACGTGCAGGACTTGATGGTAGAGCTGGCGCGCATGAAGCGCCAACTTGATAAAGCGTCCTCCGAAGCCGCAGAGTACAAAAAGAAGTTCCGCGCAACGCAGACTGAAAAGGAAGTAATGGACGCGGAAAAAGCGGAAGCACAGGCGAAACGTGATGAAGAGTTTGAGCAGATGAAGCGCGAACTTAACATCAATCGTATCACCAAAAGCTATATGGCTTTGGGATATCCGGCAGAACTGGCAGAAAAGGCGGCGACTGCTGACGTGGATAACGACAGCGAAACCCGTTTTAAGATTCAGGCACAGGTAGATGCTGAAAAGAAGAAGGCTTGGGAAAAGGAATTTATCGCAAGCAGACCGCAGATTGCGGCGGGAACGGGTGACACCAAAACAGAGGATGATCCCTTCCTGAAGGGATTTAATTCCGTAAAATCATTTTAAGGAGGATTAAAAAATGGGAACAATTAATTTGGCATCCCGCTACGCTCGTCAGGTAGACGAAAGATTCAAACTGGGCGCATTGACCGGTGGCATTGTTAATCAGAACTACAACTTCATTGGTGTTAATACTGTTAAGGTATTCTCCCGTGACCTTGCTACTCTGAACGATTATACCGCAAGCGGCTCTAACCGTTATGGCAATCCGGATGATCTGGGAAATGCAGTACAGGAAATGCAGGTAACACAGGACAAGTCATTTACCTACGTTATCGATGCAAAGACAGAGCAGGACACCGAAGGCACTATGGCTGCTGGTGCTACTCTGGCAGAGAACATTGATAATCTGCTTATTCCGGCAATCGACAAGTACCGTCTGGCAGTTCTGTGTGCGTCTGCTCCGGCTGCTGGCTCTGTAAGCAATCAGAACCACACCATCGTAAAAGCAGTGACTTCTTCTAACGCTTATGAAGAGTTTCTGGCAGTTCAGGAGGTTCTCGATAACGACAAAGCGCCGATGGGCGGCCGCGTTGCTATCGTTACCCCTGGCTATCTGAACAAGATCAAACTTGATCCGAACTTCACAAAGAAGGGCGATATGGGTACTGAAATCGCTATCAACGGTTTTGTTGGTATGATCGACAATGTACCGGTTATCAAAGTTCCGACTTCCTATCTGCCTGGTGGTGTTGACTTTGTTATCACTAACAGTCTGGTAATGCCCGCTCCGATCAAGCTGGAAGACTACAAGATTCACTATGATGCTCCTGGTATTTCCGGTGCATTGGTAGAAGCACGCGTGCGTTTCGATGCTTTCGTACTGGATAAGAAGGCAGACGCAATCGGCGTACATCGTCACGCTTCTGTAGTGCTGGATAAGTCCACTCTGACCGTTGCTGACGGCGCTACCGGTTCTCTGGTCGCAACCGCGCTGCCGGATGGCTCTAGCGTAACTTGGTCTACTTCCAATTCCGCAGTAGCAACTGTATCTTCCGGTACTGTAACCGGTGTTGATCCTGGTACTGCTGTAATCACTGCTACAAACGGTGATGCAAGCGCTACTTGTGTGGTAACTGTAACAGCATAAGGAGATCACGTATGACAATCGTACAGAGGGGCAATGAACTGTATGCTCTGACGGACGACATTCAGGTATCTGCTTTCCTTTCTCGCGGGTGGGTCAAATTTGACCCATCTGTGAAGAAGGAAGTTGTCAAGGAAGACAAGGTGGAAGTAACGGAAGAAGTGAAAGCTGAACCGGAAGCTGAAACTGTAGAAGTCAAGGATGACGGCTTGGATGGTATGAACCTGAAAGAGTTACGGGCGATTGCCAAAGAAAAAGGTATCAATAGTTTTCAGAAAAACGCGGAAACGTTGCGTGAGGAAATTCGGAAGAAATGATCGAGGAAATTATTGCCGAACTGACAACAGAATTACAGATTGCAGACCCGCACTTATTCAACGCTGAACTGTTAAGGGTAAAAGTAAACGGTGCTTATCGTGAGGTACGCGCCGCACGCAGATATCCGTCATATTACAGTGAAGCGGATATCGAAAGCGATATGAATAAATACTACTCAAACGTCCTGGCAATCGCACGATACGACTACAATCAAATCGGTGCGGAAGGTCAGAAATCGTATCATGAGGATGGGGTGACGGTACACTATGTTGACCGTAATTCCTTCTTCTATGGAGTTTTGCCGATGGCAAAGAAGGGGTAGTTATGAGGACAAGTCGCAGAAAAAAAGTGCGTATGTTTTACTCTAACTTCTTGGAAAATCAACCGGTCTATGTACGTGATGCAAGCGGTGAGATCGTATATCAGACAATGCCGGATGGTACGCAAGTACCGAAAAAAACCGGCTTGTTTGAAAACCGTTTTAGCGAACCGGTGGAGTTCTTTAATTCCATTACCGGTGAGTTAAGGGAAGACGAATGGAAAGCGTTCGGACACCAGAATGTAGGTGCGGCCGTTATGACATTCAACAACGGTGAGTTCCCGTTTGTAAGCGGTACGCTTATCTGGAAAGACAGCGAGATCGGAAGAAAAGCCGATGGAAGTGTGGATGAAGCAACGGCTGACTATCGTGTGATGGGTGTTGACAGAACAGGGCAGTATTTTACCCGCGTAGTAATGGAAGAGGTTCAAAAAACATCCGAATGAGTAAACCGATAAGACTTTCATTAAATAAAGCAAGTGATTTAAGAGACGCAGTTAAGGAATTGCGTACTTTCAAGAATGAGATCAATACGAAAACCGAACGGTTTTTATGGTTACTTCTTGAGAAGGGCAAGATAACGGCGCAAGTCACAAGCGGCGTTTGGGGAAGGTTTATTTCGTTTACAAGGGAAGTGCATGTAATGGGCGACCGGTACGAATGCTTGTTAATAGCTACGGACGGTCAAAAAGTGCTAAAGGAATGGTATCCTACGAAACTGGACGCTGAAAGAGGTACTAATGTACGGTCTTACCACGTATCACCTATTCTGCTTGCGGAATTTGGTAGTGGATGGCTTGTCGATGTACTTTACGCAATACCTGGTGTTGGTCAAGGCACAATGCCTAACAACTACGGTCATGCGGCTGATCCGGACGGGTGGTATTGGTACGATAAGAACGGTGTAAAACACCATAGTATCGGTGAAGCGCCGAAGTACCCGATGCACAATGCAATGCTGCGGATGATGGAAGAGATACAGAGTACAGCGAAAGAGGTATGGAATGGATGATTGGTTTTCTCAAATTGAAGAAGCGATCCTAACACAGCTTGACTATATGTTAGCGCAACGTCAGGACGCGCCGTTTCCGAACCTTGTTGTTACTTCTGCGAACCAAAATCAATTAACTGCATTTCCGACAATGTATGTTCATGAACTTGAACCTATCGAAACGGGAAACGATCTTGAGAATCAGACAGTAAACGCAGTCGTGGAAACAATCGAGATACAATGCTGGACGAATGAAACGGAAGCAGAATGCCGGCGGCTTATGGCGGCGGCTATCGTTGAAATGAAACGTATGCGATTTACGTGTACTGCATTTCCTAACATTCAGACAGATAACAAAATTGCTTTTGGTATTGCACGCTTCCGGCGAATAATCGGCAGCGGTGATACGTTGTAACAAGATCATAACGGCCTAAAGGCCGTTCAATAAAAAGGAGGAAAAGAAAAATGGCTTTAGCAGGCTTATCTACTCTTGGAGTTACCTTCGGTAAATAACCTATAACGTGATAAATGCGTAGTTATAGGTATGCCGTCCATACTGAAACCATCGTGTAGGTATGGATGATTAGTGGAGAAATAAACTGGAAAACGGTTTGCAACCGCAATCAGAATGTGAAGGCTATGTTAAAAGTATAGTCAACGGCAACGCATAGGAAGTGAACCTTATGTTGAGATACATAAGAATATAATCTTCCCACGAGTCTCCGCTATCGGATGGTACGCTTTGCAGAAAAGCGTGATAAAAAGATATGCTGGGCTGCATTGTAATGATGCAGAAGGTAGGATAAAAAGCCTATCGATAACACACCCGTATGGAACAGAATCTACAGCCGGAACAAAACCGTCTACTTTCACACAGTTGACGAGAATTAACCAGATCGGTGCTATCTCTCTGGAAAACCAGCAGATTGACGCATCTGCGCTGGAAGATTTCGTAACAAAGAATATCGCCGGTCGCGCTGATACCCCTGGTAATGTCGGCATCACCATCAATCTGACCGATGATACAAAGAGCGAGTGGGAAACTTTGATTTCCACTTACAAGGCGCTGACCAATAGCTGCCAGATGTGGTTTGAGATCATCATCCCGAACATGACGGAAAGCTACTTCTTCATTGCACAGCCGCCGCAGGAAATTCCGTCTCCGGAGATGGGGCAGAATGAACTTCTGACTGTGGAGATCACCCTTACCATCGTTGACGTAAAGGCATTTGATACGAAAGTGTCTTTCTCGTAGACCCGGTTGCGGTGACGGGGATTTCCCTGAATAAGTCCACTACTAGCATCGTAAAGGAGGCAACGGAAACCTTAACGGCAACCGTTACTCCTTCCAATACCACGTATGATGACGTGACTTGGACTAGCAGTGATACCAGCGTTGCAACGGTAAACGCACTTGGCGTAGTAACTGGTGTAGCGGCTGGTACGGCAGTAATTACGGCGATCACAGAGCGTGGCGGCTTTACTGCTTCTTGTACGGTAACAGTAACAGCAAGCTAAACAAGTTGAATTGTGGATATGCCCCTTCGGGGGCATTCCCTTTTCAGTAAATCAATCGGAGGGGAATTAAAATATGCGAAGATTGACGATCAATGGAAAAGAATATACTTTCAAGTTCAGTATTGAAGCGTCCTTGTATAACGAGTGTACGGAAGCAATGATGAACATGTTTTTGTCATTCGGTGAAGCACAGGGCGAAGCGGAAGGTGCAGCGGGTATCGCAAAGGACGATATAGACAGCGCCAGAACGCACTTAATGAGTGCTATGCGTAAAACCTTTACGTCTATCTCTAACATTCCGCAGACGGCGCTTACACTGTTTTATGCCGGACTTTTGGAAGAGCATAGCGACAGCATTCGATCAAAGAATGATGCAAAGGCATTGTTGGCGCATTTCATCAATGAGTTGGAAGACGAGAAGGATAAAAACTTCTATTACGTTGTGAATTTAATGATGGATATTATGGGTGAAGACCATTTTTTCGATCTGACCGGTCTTTCCAAAGTTCTGGGAACGGACGAGCAGACGGAAGAGACGGAAGAGAAGAAAAGCGGCCGCAAGAAAAAGACTGGCGAAGCCTGATTGAGAAGGTCGTTTATCCGCATTACATAGCGCTTGGTCTATCCCTTAAAGAGATCAGACATTCCACGTTATCGGAATTGCGTTTCTACGATGAAGCGTATCTGATAAAGCGTAGGATGGATGATGAATTGGCATTCTTCCAGGGGTATTACACGTTTGAAGCAGTGTCTATATCCTTGAGTAATGCGTTCCGTGGTAAAGGCCAAAAAGCGATTGAGTATCGCAAGAAGCCAATACTAACGGATATCGAAGAACAAAACCGTCCAATGACGGAAGACGAGATACAGAGACAAAGAGATTTGTTTGTGGAAAGTCTTAAAACAATGAAAACGAATTTTGATTTAGCGAAGAAAAAGGCGGCAGGGTAATACTTGCCGCCCTTTTTTGCTATAAGGAGAAAAAATCATGGCAGACCTCGACAGCTTAAATCTAATAGTAACGGCCAGTACTTCACAGGCGACAAAAGCTATTGATACGCTTATTGACCACTTGGGGAATTTAAGTAATGCGTTTGACATACAAAGCGTGGATGGTTTTGCAGCGTCTTTGCGTAACATGTCGAACGCGATCAATTCCATTAAGGGGTATAACCTGAAGGTTGTATCAGAAGCCGTAAGCGGCCTTGCAAAAGCCGGTAAATCTATGGCGGCCGTTAGCCAGAGTGCGGCTAAAACTGGTACTGCGGTTGACAGTTTAACGAAAAAGTTAGCGGATATTGTTAATATCACTGACAAGACCGGACTTTCTATGCTCAAAAAGGAAGTCGATTCGTTCTTGCATTCCACGAATAGTGATGAAATGTCTAATTCCCGCAGCCGGATTATGACGATTGCAAAGACGTTCGGTACAGTTGGCGCAGAGATCGATAAAGACCGTGAGAAGGCGCTTGAGTTTATCAATGCGCTTAACAATACAAAAATCAATCTTCCGAAGGATTGGACGAAAGAATTTGGTGATACTGACTACGCAAAGAAACTGCGCGGTCTTATTGGTTTAGGACGAACTGTAGCGGATGGTTCGGGGTCAGACGCAAGTGAGATCACAGAGCGTTTAGGACTTGGTGATTATAAAGGCCAGGATGCCGAAGCGTTCCGTGATATTGCGGTAGCGGCTGAAATGTCGCGTAACAAGATCGCTGAAACGAACGATGAAATTATGACGCTCGGTGACGCGCTGCGGTCGGATGGTGAAGCGGCAAGAGAAGCGGCTGACGCTATGAACGCGTTCAATGAAAAGTTGGCGAATGCGTTAGGTCTGACCAAACAGCAAATGAATACTGCTATTGGTGGTGGCAATGGTTTCCTTGACGACTATGAAAAACAGAATGTCGCAATGGAAACTTTCATGCAGAACGCAGAGCGTCTTATTGCGGCCGGCAATCCGTATCAGAACATTGTCGATGGTCTGAATGATTTAGGGCGCGTAAATATACCGCCGGAGACGATCACGAATGTTGAAAAGATAAGAGACGCAGTACAAAAGATTGGTAACAAGTCTGGTGCTAATGCCGGCGTTGCTATGAAGGGTATTGCGGAAGGTCTGCAGTCTCTTAATGTACCCGTTCCGGAAATTGGCGATAAGGTAGCCGAACTTGCGGTTGGTCTGCGTAAACTTGGGTCTAGCACTGTTGTAAATGCGTCTCAATCACTGCCGTTTATCGCGCAGAGCTTACACCACTTAAATAGCCTTCAAATGTCCGGCAACGCGGCAGAGATCGCAGAGTTGGCGAAGGCAGTAGCGGCGTTTGGTTATGCAAAGGTAGATAAAGCGGCTCAAAATATTCCTGTGCTTACGCAGGAATTGACGAGAATGATAACCGCATTGTCGAAAGCGCCGGCTGTGGCAAACAGTACGGTAGAGCTGGTAAAGGCGTTAGGCGCTATGAATGTAAGCGTAGGCAAGCTGCCGCAATCCACCAGACGTGCTGGCAATTCTTTAGACTTGTTCTCTAAAAAGGCTAACAAGGCGCATAGATCAGCGTTTAGCTTGGCCGCTACTATTGGTAAGATATACGCTTCCTATTGGACGATTATCCGTTTAATGGGAATGTTCAAGAATAGCATTGATATCGCGTCTGACTTAACGGAAGTACAGAACGTAGTAGATCATACCTTTGGTCAAATGAAGAACCGGATGGAGGACTTTGCAAAGACCGCAGTTGAAACGGTCGGCATGTCTGAACTTACTGCAAAGAAGATCGGTTCACGTTTCCAGGGCATGGCAAAAGCTATGGCTATTTCTCCGGAAATGATGCAGAATACTTCTGAATTTGCAGATAAGGTAACAAACGGTTACGCAAAAGCGTCTGATAGCATAGCAGATATGTCTATCAATCTGACGAAGCTGGCCGGTGATATGGCTTCGTTCTACAATCTTGATTATAGCGAAGTAGCCGAAGACTTGGAAGCCGTTATGACCGGTATGACCAGACCGTTAAGAAAGTACGGCATAGATTTGACGGTCGCTTCCATGAAAGAGTTCGCCCTTCAGAACGGTTTGAACGCAGATATCAAGAGCATGTCGCAAGCAGAGAAGACCATGCTGCGGTATCAGATGGTAATGGCACGTACTACTGCGGCGCAGGGAGACTTCATTAGGACACAGGACACTTGGGCGAACCAGACACGAATTGCCAGTGAAAATCTCAAGAAATTACAGATAATTCTCGGACAGATTGGTATTTACAGCTTCAAGCCGTTAGTAAAGAGTTTCAATTCTGCTATGAATGATATTCTTCATTTAGCAGAGAGTACCTTTAATTCCCTTGGTACGATCTTTGGCTGGCAGATTGAAATGACAGATGTAGGCATTATTGATGATATGGCCGAAGGCTTGGAAGACGTAGCTGACGGTTACGGTGATGCCGATGATGCAGGTAAGAAATTTAAGAACTTCCTTCTTGGAATTGATGAACTGAACCTGTTGCCGGATAACAGCGACAAGAATAAGGGTGATGATGATACCGGTCTTGGCGCACTTGCTAACGGTTATGAAGATAGTCTGTTAAAGTTCAAGCCGATTGAAAAAGGCTTTGATAGTTTGTACGATACGTTATTCAAACTTGGAAAGCGTATCGGAGAAGTGCAGCTTGACTTCCTGAAGGGCATTGATTGGCAGTCGGTATACGATAAGGTAGAAAAGGCAGGGCGCGGCCTTGCTGACTTCTTAAACGGCTATCTTTCCGATGCAGAACTGTTCTACCATAAAGGCCGGTTTATTGCTAATGGTATTAATACGGTAGCGCGTGCAGTATACGGCTTCTTCCACGAATTTGACGGCTATCAACTTGGTAAAGACCTTGGCTTTGAACTAAACGGATTTACACGTAACCTTGACTGGGATGTTATCAAGAGTGCAGCTTATGAAATGTCTCACGATATCGCAGAGACGATAAATGGTTTGTTTGAAAACGTGAACTGGTATGACGTAGGCCGGACGATCATTGAAGGTATCAATACCGCCGTACTGTTTGTGTCTACTATCTGGAATGAAGTACACTGGGATGTTATCGGGCGTGCGTTGGGTGATGGCCTTAACGGATTGATTGAGAACTGGGATCATGAAGAAATGGCTAGGCTGTTACACGGAAAGATTCAAGCACTGTTTGACCTTGCTAATAACTTCTTGGATCAGGCCGATTTTGTTCAGTTAGGTGAAAGTCTTGGTAAGTTCTTATCGGAACTTCATGTAGAAGAGTTCGCAGACGATATCGCAATGCTTATTTGGAATGTGTTTAAAGCAGCGTTCCAGATTTTGCCAGGGCTTATGGAAGAAGCGCCTTTGGAGACAGCATTACTTGTTGCAATAGGTGGGTATAAGTTCGGTCTGCTCGGTAATGCGGTAGGTGGCAATATGGCCACTTCTATATCCGGAGCGTTCTTGCCGAATATTACAAAACTACTTACGGCAGATTTGACAGCACTTCAATTCGATGCAGGACTTACCGGTACAATGCAACTCGTTGGTACTGTTCTTGGTACTGTATTGTGTGAAGCGGCTGCAGCGTATGTAGGTTACAATATCGGCCTTGAGATCGGAAAGAAACTCAATCCGGATGATGCAATGTGGTATACAAAGGATGCTTGGATTCAGGCAATCTTTGGTATAAAGGATTGGCCGGCAGCGATTGATGAAGGTATCAAAGAAGCAAGAACACACCTTAACGATGCTGATATGGTAGGCAGAGGACTTGAGGGCTGGACTGTAGAATTTAAAGTAACAGAAGATATGACTTGGGGTGATGTAAAAGATCGCCTTCGTACTGGTACTTTAAGTTATACGGAAGAAGAGTTCGAAGATTTGAAAGATACACTTTTGTATTATAACAATTCCGTAAGCGAAACAAATGCACTTATTAATGAATTGAAGGATGCACAAAGCCAATACGATAACGGCTTTAAGGAATGGCTTGAGAATAACGATAGTGCGTGGTATGCAATTAACTACGGCCATCAGAGCAGAAAAGAATTTTTCCAGCAGTATCTTAACGATGTAGATAAGCAGGAGAAGGACTTTGAAAACTACATCCAAACGAATGAGCGTATACGTCTTGCAATCGAAAAGGGCGCTATGACTTTGGAGGAAGCAAGACAGACTTACAATGAAATGATGAGTGCGCCGCACGCTACTGTTACCACAAGAGGCGCGGTAAGCGATACCACAGAGCAGATTAATTACGCAGAACGTAAACTCAAGTACCTTGCTGAAAACAGTAAAAAGGACTTTGAAAAGATGGGTACTGCGGCCGGTACGTTCGCAAAGAATACGTCAACTGCAATACAGAATGCAATGTCTGGCATGTTTAAATTTGATGCGTCTGTTTTTGAAACGTCAACCAGCACTGTTGGCGCAATAAAAGAAATGGAAGACGCGTTTAGTCAAGTAGAACATGTCGGCAGCGGTCTTTTTACCGGTGAGACACGAAACATTGAAAATCTAAACACTAAACTGATACTTACAAAGACCGGACTTGATCGTATCGTTACAGCAG